>Ga0228662_1000478_pt1 | contig 19859 bp, 22 predicted proteins | sample 76DmetaG_FD_183173 | JGI IMG/M metagenome (GOLD analysis project Ga0228662, IMG submission 183173) | Seawater microbial communities from Monterey Bay, California, United States - 76D | ecosystem: Environmental > Aquatic > Marine > Coastal | place: USA: California | collected 2016-11-10
ACACAGGAATCTTACGCTAAGGCAATGATATCAATTAGTTAGAAAGGATTTGGATTGTGTCCGTTGGTGTAAAAGAAAAACCCTCCACTTGGGAGGGTTGCCCTATTATTTAAATATTTAATTTGTCCATCCACCAGCTAAAACTCTTGGTTCTACCCCATAAGCTTTAATCCTGTTTTTAAGTTCTTCTGAAGAATTGCCTATTAAAATAAAAGAATTTATTGTGAATGTATCTAAAAATGGTTTCATGTTTGGTCCATTCTCAAAATTATCTGCATGAAGTATAGCTGCTTTAGAGTCTTTATACTTTTCAATCAAGGTTATTTTTTTACTATTTTGTGAAATATAATAACCATAGTCATATGCATCAGGTTCATTTTTTCTCATAAAGTTTGTTAGGTTTTCTAAAAGTACTTTTACTTTAGCTAAAGTATATCCTTTGTTAACTGAAAGTTCAAGTATAAAACCAACTTTTTCATTTGTTAGATTTTTACTTGATTTTGCATTTGCTTCTTTTTCAAAATGATACATATCAAAAAACTGAAACTCTTCAATAATTTTATCATTCTCCCATTGATATGAAATATGAAAAGGAAATTTCACTTTTTGACCAGTATATTTACCTGTAGCACTAAAATTATTCCATATACTTGACCAAATTTTACCATTCGAGTAGTGATTAGTTTCAATCTCAGATCCATTTGCATCTCCATCAACTGACTCAAAAGTAATATCTTCAAAGAGATCAAACATTTCTTCTATGCCTGCTATAAATTCTTTTTTGTTAAAGCTTACTTCTTTTGAATTAACCATTTTCATGTCATCTGAAAAAACTTCATTTAAATAATCGATTCTTTCAGCTGATACCTCTTCAAAAATCTTATTTATAATTATTGATTTTTCATCATTAATATCAACTTTAGCATATGGTTGAGAACATGAAATTGCCAGAAGACAAACACATATAAATAGTAAATGTTTCATTTTAATTGATTTATGGTTAATAATACCTCTAAGTTATAAAATGTAGATTACATATCCAATCCATTCCCATTGATCCAATAGAAAAACTGAGCTATGATTTCCCTTACTTGTATAAGCGGCTTAAAGAATTGTATTTATAGCTGATACTTGTTTTTTGTTAAGCTGATAAAAACCTTTTAAAGCAAAAAATCCCCTAGGCAAAACTAGAGGATTTAAAAACAAAATAGTTTATTGCTTTTTCTTAACTACAAAACAAATTTATTGACAAATGTTTTGTTGTCATACTCCACAGTAGTTATTATTCTTCCGTATTTTTCCTTTAGGTTAAACACTTTTTTGTGTAATTCCTCAGTGGAAAAGTTTTCGTAAAAAATCAATTCCCCATTATAGTCCTCGATTTTCACTAAAACTTCTGTCTTATTCGAGTCAAGATTAATCGACATTTTTTTATTTAAATGATTAAAAATTGGATTTTGAATCGTTTTCTCGTCTACGATTACAACTTTGTTATCCATTACATTTATCAAATAATCTGTATAAAGATTATTTAAACGGGCAGTAACAACATAAGTTCCAGGAGTTACATAATTAAGATCAAGAATTCTTAACCTTCTATTGAATTTGGCATTTACTTTATATTTTGAATTCCCTTTAAGCTGAAATAATTCGATTGATAAATCAGCTTTAGCGGTAAGTGAATTAAGTAATAAAGCTTTAGTATTTTTTACTACTGTAAATTCAAAATCTTCATTAGAAGACAAGTCGTTTGCAAAAAATAAGTTCGGTAACATTAAAAAGAGTAGTGTAAACTTTTTCATAACGGTTTTTTTTAATTATTGATATGGCAAAGATATCTCGTGAATGCAATAAAAAACTTATCTACATTATCCTTTTTATATGTTATATTATCAAATAAAGACAATTAATTAAGATTAAATGTTAATAAAGTACATATTGAAAATTATTCATTATAAATTTGATAATTATGATAAATTATTCTCTTGAAGATATTATTCGACCGCAGCATAAATCATTTCATTATCAACTATTTGATTTGAATACACCTAATAGAAATTCTCCTCACTGGCATTATCATCCTGAATTAGAATTGATTTATATCAGCAAAGGAAAGGGGAAGAGAGGTGTAGGAACAAGTCTATCAACTTATACTGAAGGAGACCTAATACTTTTGGGTTCCAACTTGCAACATATGGGATTTACAGATAGTTTTGAAGATGGCAAGACCGAGGTTGTAATTCAATTTTTACCCAACTTTTTGGGAAATATGTTAACTCAAGTACCTGAATTAAATTCAATTTTTAAATTACTTGAGCTATCTAAACGGGGCTTATCTTTTTCAGGTCCCATTAAAGAAAAAGTAGGACAAGCTTTAATTGGTTTGCAATATGAATCTGATTTTCAAAGTTTATTGACACTGATCAATATCTTAAAAGAAATGTCACTAGTTAATCCAAATATTCTTAATACAACAGATTTAACTACTTCTGACACTGATAAAAACGATCGACTTAAAAAGGTTTTTAATTACATTAAATCAAATTATCAAGATGAGATTAACTTAAGTCAGATTGCGGATCAAACCAACATGACTACATCTTCATTTTGTAGGTATTTTAAGTTAAATACAGGAAAATCTTTTATTCAATACGTCAATGAATATAAAATTAATCATGCAGCTAAATTACTTTTGGAAACAAACTTGAATGTAAAGACTATTTGTTTTGATTCAGGTTTCAATAATTTTTCAAATTTTAATCGTTTTTTTAAAAAACATTATCAAACTACACCCAAAAAGTATCGAGAAAAAATTATTAATTAAACGTTCCTAGTTTTCGTTTTGTTTTAAAAACTTTTTGATTAAATATGTCATAACTGAAAAAATAAACATAATTAAATAACAATTTTAAATTATTCAATTAGTTCTACGAATAGATTTAATTGATTTATGGTAATAATCCTTAGTTATTAAATATCTGTTTTTTTTAAAACACCACACTACAAACTTTCCCCAAACAACTACCCCCTAAAACAACTATAAGGAATCTTGCGTTAAGGCAATGAAATCAATGGATTTGAAGGGATTTGAATTGTTTCCATTGGTGTAAAAGAAAAACCCTCCACTTAGGAGGGTTCGTATTATATATTAAAAATAAATTAATTTAGGCTTAATTAATGGTTCTTTCAAATTGAACTACTTGTTCAATAAGACCGTCTGTATTAAAATAAAAATGTTCTATTAATTCTTTTTCCCAAACATCACCATTTTTCATCATTCTTTTTTCAATACCATACACTTCGAGTCTTGAGGTAGGATCAGTGTCTGCGATTTTCAATGGAACTATCGAATAGGGTTTCCAGTTTATTGATTCATAATTTTCAAAATAAGTATTCCACATTTGATGAGTAAAAGAGGTTTTACTACCGTCAGCACCATAAAGTGTGGCACCGTCAATGAAAAATTTCTTACACGCTTCAAAGTCTTTTTTATTATATGCATTTATTAGAGCCTCCATTTTTTCAGTTTCTCCTCGGTTAGAAAAAACTATTTTACGACCAGTATTAGCATTATCTTTTTTCCCCAAATATTTTCCTCCTGAGGATAATCCAAATTCATTGTCTGGATAATCCCTTCTCCATTGAACAAAGTTGTTTATTTTGCCAGAATCATCGTCGATAACAAAAATTTCCATTAAGTTTTGCTTTTGTTTGGATCCATTCTTCCATTCTCTTTCTTCTACTGACCAACTTAAAACTTGAGTTCTATTATCTCCTTTTATCTTTACAGGAAAAATAACCCAGGGCTTCATATTTAACTTTGATGTTTTTTCATGCCATTCTTTCAGAAATTCACCATTCTTTTTTATGTATTCATCGGTATAAAATGATAATTCAAGATCCACATCACCACTATTATAGGCCTCTATTGCTTTTAAAACTGTTTTCATGGCACTGTCTTCTCCAAAAAGCATAGGTTGATTTTGAAACTTTCCCTCTCCCATCCAAATACCAGCAGATTTAATTTTTTGGGCGTTTATTGAAATTGAACTCAGAAACAGTAATAGTATTATTTTCTTCATTTTAATTGTTTTATGGTTTATAATACTTCTAAGTTATAAAGTTTAGATTAAATATCAAATCCCATCCCCCTGTTTAAATAGAAAAACCTTTTTCTAAAACCCATGCCCCTGTGTTTTGGATAGAAGTGCCTGAGAAGTTTTAGCTTTTGAATACAATGTTTTTTTGGTGAGCATCTAATAAGTATTAAAAAGCCAGTTGCTATAGTAGAAAGCGAAAAAGCAGCTATAATCATAAGCGAATGTAATCCCGATTTTGAATGGATCGGTGCGGGTGGTTTTAATGGGCTTACCTATGAAAAATGCCTGGTTTTAAAGGGCTTAGATGTTACTTTATTCCCAGACCAAGGAAAGTATAAGGAATGGAAACAAAAAGCTGAAGAGATAAACTTGCTGAACCTTTATCGGATAGCTATCGTAAAACATTAATGCAACTATCAAGTGTTTTAAGAGAACAACTAAATAGAAAAGGTTGTGTTACATCTTTGTTCATTGATTCTATTCCACTTAAGTACAATAACAACACAAGTTATAATACCTCAAGAAGACACGTAAATGTATTAGTAAACTATCTACACGCTAACGGTTTTCCAATTGAGCAATCAAAGCTAAAAACACGTAAGCAAGAAGAAGTATTACATAGTCCTATAAAAGATGTAAAACAGTTGCTGTTTAGAGTAAAAGAATATAATGAAAACTTGTACTTATGCTGCCTTCTTACTTATGGTTGTTTATTACGTCCACATCAAGAAATAAGACTATTAAAGTGGGAGGATTTTAGTGATGATTTATCGCATATTAATCTTGGGGGAAGCAAAGTAAAATCAAAGCGTAATCTTATTGTGCCGGTACCATCTTACATAAGAGAAGTACTAATAAAAAGGGACTCAAATTATAATGTCTTTTCTAACTCAATAGAGCCATATAACAAGGGTTATTTTTCACTTATTTGGAAGCGTTTTAAGAGACTTAATCCTGATGTTAAACAAGTGTTACTATCTACTCTTTTAGACACACAGGAGCCATAGAAATCTTTAAAAGAACAGAGAGTATAACTAAGCTACAAAAGGCAATGGGACACTCTTCTATAAATGTTAGTTTGACTTATTTAAGAGGGTTGGAAGTCCCCGAACTTAATGAAGAGGATATGCCGATTATTTAATCAATTGCTTTTTTTGAACCATATAATCCCAATGCGGTTGCAGAAACTATAAGGACTAAAATAGGGATTGGTGGTCCACCGCCTCTGAATAAATGATTAAATAAGGCCACAAGTAAAATCACACCTCCAAAGACTGAATAAGCAAGAAATATTTTTTTGTTTGACTCATTATCAAACTTTAACCTCCATAATGAAAAAATAAATAGGCCTACTCCAATCATATGCATTGCACTAACATCAACAATGCTTTGTGAAAAGAAAATTAAATCAGCAGTTATTTCACCTTTAAAAAAGGGTTGCATAAGTCCTACAGGGTCAGTAAAAACTCCTAATAATAGCCCAACTCCCATAAGAATTTGTATAATACTAATTATGGGAAAAATAAACTTTGATTTCATTATAATTGATTTATGGTTAATAAGCTACTAATATAGAAAACTTTATCTACTCCGTGTTTTTCTTCCTCAACTTACTGAAGAGGATATGCCGATGATTTAGTCTTCCTTGATTGATTTCAACTCATTCTGAAATTCTGTACTGAAGTCTGATATATTGTTTTCCAGCATTATATTAACGTATTTATCTTCTAGTAGTTTCTTTATTATTCTTCTGTATGCTTGCCAGTTATTTTCATCAAATAATCCTAGTCTGTATTGGTAAAATGAATTATCAAAGTCTCTAAAGTTAAAGGTCTGAAATTGAATAATCATATACTGCTCGTAATCGTCTAATGGTAAATCGTTATCAATTTTATAAAGTGCTCTAGTAATTGCGTCTTTATCCATACTCATTTCATATACATCCATATCTGTTTCATTCAAGGATTGTCTGATTGAGGCTTTTGCTAGAATATTACTTTGATTCACCTCTAGCCCAAGAAAAACTAGTGATAATACAATTGCCAAAACACTAATTATTTCAATTACAAAACGAAATTTATTATTCATCAAAAATAATATTTATTCAATATACAAATAACTCCCTGAACTTAATGAAGATGATATGCCTGTGGTTTAATCTGGAGTATATCCAGATTCTCCTTGGTCATTATCTTGAAATATAGTTCTTAATACCTCCTTACTTGGTATAGAAATTACTGACTTAAAATAAGTGTTATAAAGTTCATAACCCAGAGGGTTATTGGCTAAAACACCTTCTGGAGTTCTTGCATTATCATTCCATTCTGGAGATAGACTTCCACCTTCCCAAAACTCACTAAATTCCCACATTCCATAGGTCAATAAATACTGGTATTCTTTAAGCATAACTGGCCAAGCATCGCGGTTATTGATATCACCTCCATAACCTTCAATATCAAAAACCCCATTTGTATAGGCTTCTTTCATTGCAAGAAATATATCTGTATTGGTGATATCTTCTTCCTCTGCTTCTATATTTAAAGCTTCAGTTGAGCCCTCAACTCCTCCTCTTACTCCAAAACGATGAAGAGTGTGGAGTGTATGTTCAATAATTTCATTAATGTCATCATCTCCTGTACCCTGGCTATCAATATTTTTGTACCAAACCATATCATCCAAAGCTAAAGCATCTTCAAAAGTCTCTATCCCCGGATATGATTGATTGCGGCTATCGTTTAAAAAATTTGGAGAATATTCATTTCCGCCACCTCTTGCAATTCTTTGACCACTTGGCCTTCCCTGATGCCACCCAATTTCACCTTTAAGAGTTTTAATCATATTTAACTGTGATTCGGAATCAATTCCTTCTGAATCTTTATCAATAAGCAACTTAAATACCTGTGCAGTTTTATATATCCACTTATCTGGAACAGCTTCTTGACCTCCAATTTCACCAGCAGCAATTAATTTGATTCCATTAATAGTTAATTCTCTATCATAAAAAACTACAGATTCAATAGCTATTATATCTCCACTTGAATAGTAATTTGTTGCTACTTCAATTAATTGAAAATTAGCAGTAAGTGTAAGGTCTGTATTTACTGTAATACTGACTTCATTAGAAGTTACTTCACTCCCAGTCCAGCCAATAAACTCATATCCATCGTTAGGTGATGCAATAATTGTTAGAACAGTGCCTTCATCAAATGTTCCACCACCAGTTACACTTCCACCATCTCCTGCTGTTACCGTAAGGGTATATTGAACAACTACTGTTTCAGGTTCTGGGATTGTAGTTTGAACATTATTAGTTGGTGCTTGTGTTTCTTCATCTGGGGAACAGCTATAAAATACTAATAAAAAGATAGGTATTAAAAATAGGTTTTTCATTTTACTGATTTTCAGATACTTAAATATACAAATAATAAATAACTAAATATATCACACAAACAAAGGCAAGTCTTCACTTATTTCATTAGTAGTTTGTTTCATTCTTGGTATAGTGTATTGAAGAACTTACTGAAGATGATATGCCTGTGGTTTAAAAAAAACCCTCCGCTTGGGAGGGCTCTTATCTGATATATATATCACTATTGCATAGCTCTTATTACAGGAGCTCCAAGTATTCCTGAAACACAATATTCATTCGTTAACGCAACTAATTCTGAAAACATTTCCTCTCTTTGTTGCCCCAATTCCATGTGAGCACCAGCTCCTTCAGGTCCTTGATAAATTTCTGTAATACCATAGAGTGTATTTCCCGTCTCGCCACTAGATGGATCTAATGGGTTATTCAACTCTGGTGATTTTAATACAGCGTAGCACAAAATTACTGGCTCAATCTCACCTTCAATATGGTGTGTTTCTCTCATAAATTTTTCATGGGTCTCCAAAAAAGACTCCATCCTTTGCACCGCTTCTTTTGGAATTGAAAAGGCAATATGGAAACCTACTGTTCCTGTCTTAATATTCATTTTAATTGATTTATGGTTAATAATATTATAAATATAGAAAGAATGTAGTAAAACACAAAACGTTACAAACTCCCCCTAAACAACATCCCCTTAAAATCAATATTAAGGTAATCTTAAGTTAAGGCAACGATATCAATGGATTAGGATTGTATCTATTAGTGTGAAATAAAAACCCTCCACTTGGGAGGGTTCATCATTTAAAAAATATTTAATTTTTCAGTTTGAAGATGCAGTAGTTTCAGCAACTTTTAAGGCAATAATTTTTAAATCGAATCCATTAGGCAATCCAATTTTCTCGTAATCCTCTTTAGATTCTATCCAATTAGCCCAATGATTCACAGCGTCTTCTAAAGTTAAAAAACCATCCCATGTCATAACATTGTGTTCTCCAAAATTTTTTGGTGATAATCGAACTCCCGAAACCCAACCAGCTCTCCCGTTTTCATTCTTTTTCATTTGGTCTTCAAAATTCTTTTTAAAAGGCTTTTGACTGTCTAAAAAAACCTGTGGTTCTTCAGCAAATCCAAAATTATACACACTATACTTGGGTGTTTCTGAACTAAAAGCAGAATCTTTAATAGACCAAACATACATACCCCCCTGTTCAACATTGTACGAAAGCAATTCTTGTGAAACACCTAATTCATCACCGGCTCCAGCCCACCATGCGCCAGCATTCAAATATGATTTTACATCTGGGTAAACAATTACAAATTGGTACCAATTTCCTGCTAAAGCGGAATTTAATTTACCTCCAATGGGTACCATGGGATGAATGAATTTCTCTAATGACCAATAGGAAAATGTACCCTCGTTCACTGCCTTTTGCGCCATCTTAGACATATATTTTTTTTCTACAGTTTCAAATTTCGCTTGGTCTGATGTATTTACATAAACCATGTGATAAACTGTTATTTGAGCGTAGGATATTGAACTAAATATAAATAAAGTAAATAATAATATTTTTTTCATTTCAAATTTGTTTATGATTAATATATCCTCTAAAATACAGAGAATGGATTACATATCAAATTCCAACCCCTTGTTTCTAAGAAAATCGTTCCCTAAAACTTATGTCATGTCATTGGATTAGAGATGTAAGAGAAGTTTAGGAATTAAAATTCTAACTGTGCCATTTAGGGGGATAAAAAGTGTCCCCTTTCTTATTTACTTTACACTTTTGAACATAGGCATCAATTAGTATCACTTTGAAGATCTTAATAGTATCCCAGCAACTGAAACCATAAAGTCCCATGAGCTTCCAAAAGTTATCCATTACTCCTATACATTTCTATAAAATTTGACTTATTTATGAGGGTAAAAGTAACAGCAGTTATTCTGACTCTAGTTGAAAAAAAGCTTTAACATCTCTATTCGAATCCATAGTAATAGCTGTGCGACAGTAACGAGCAAAAGCACATCCATTATTATCAAAATCACTGCCTAACCATCGGTTAAATTTATATCCCTTATCTGGAGTTGCCGAGATTGTTATTGTAGTGCCTTCATCATAAGTTCCCGAAGCATCTGGTGATACTGATCCACCTTTAGAAGCAGTAATAGTTAAGACATATTGAGTAGTAACTGAGCGTTCTGGTTCCTCAACTTCAATTGAACAGCCATAGATTAAACCTAAAGCTGTTAAAAATAAAAACGATACGTATATTAAATTTCTCACTGTATACATTTAAAGAGAGGATGAAAAAAATCTGAGTTTATTCTGATATAATTTGAAAAAAAGCTTGAATATCTCTGTTTGAATAAATTGTTACTATTGCTCTACAATAGCCTCGTGGTGGGCGCGTGACTGTACCACATCTACCATTATCATTATCACTCCCTGACCATCGAACAAACTCATATCCCTCATCTGGAATTGCAGAAAGTGTCATGGTTGTTCCTTGATCATAAATTCCAGTGGCTTCAGGTAATACTGACCCTCCTTCAGATGCCGTAACAGTCAAAGCATATTGAGTAGGAACTAAGAGATCTGATTCCTCTTCTTCAGCGGAACAACTATAAAAAAATATAAATGATAAAAAACAAGCTACTAAAAGGAAAATAGAAATTTTCATCGTACGGGTGCATGATTATTTAAACATAAAGATAAGAAATGCTTCGAAAATTTACACAATTTAGAAAATTTGAAACTCTACACAGAATAAGAAGAGTCCTTAGAGGAGAACTAAAGGAAGTTATAAATTGTACATATTCTTGCCTCGCTTCTAATATATTTCCTTCACAAATAATGAAATTTGAATTGATTTATTATTAATAACACAGATAAAACAAACAGTTTAGATTAAATGTCAAATCTCATCTTCCTAATCAACATCAACCTGTTTTCTAAATATACCCAATGTTTTGAACTGGGGTTGCCTAAAATTTTTAAGTTTTTTTAAATTGTAAAAACTATTTTAAAAAGCATCTAATTTATAGTTATAAATACGATTAAGTTCTACCTATTTTGTGTGATGGTGCCAAGTTTTTACAAGGCAATTCTTGATCATCGTAATGCTAGTTGAATTTGTAATAAAAGGGATAGATGCTCACGGAGTTTAGGGAGTTGTGACTCAAATTGCAGTACTAGTTATTTTGTAATTTTTTTTTGATCGGGGAAAAGATCAGTTTGTTATTTAAAAGAAAGGTGGATTAAAAAAAGAAGGTTTCAACAAAACATCATTAATCACGGAACATTCCCCCCAACCCACCGATCAAATCTTTAATACAATAAAAGTAAAAAGGATTGATGCAAAGAAAAGTTAAACAAAATTGTTATTGCACATAGCTTAATAATAAAAAATTATGCTGAAGTTTCAAATGCGTATTCCGTTATTAACTACACAAAACACTTTTCAATCTTATTTTATTCTAGCTAAATCTGAAGAAAAACCTGTAGTTGCATTAGAAATTACTCTTTGTGTGTTTTTAAACTACTAATAGTCGTATTTAGGAATTTTTGATCCATGAGGGTCGATATCTGTATCCCCCAATATTTCTTTCATTCGCTTGAAAAAATCTGAGTTTTCTATATGCTCTATTTCTTCAGCAATGTCATGAACTTCATTACGTTTAAATTTCATTTTTTTTACCAGATAAAGTTCAATTAATCGATGTTTAGAAATGATTTCCGTTGCTTTTTCCCTTCCAGCAGAAGTCAAAAGGATGGGTTTATAAGGCTTGCTGTCAACTAAGTCCATTACAATTAACTTTTTGATCATATTGGACACAGTAGATTTATTAACCTCAAAAAAAGCACTGAGCGCTGTAACCGTTACCGGATCCTTTTTTTCTTCCATCTTATAGATGGCCTTGAGATAATTCTCTTTTTCTATCGTTTTTTTCATAGTAATGTTTTGTGGTGTAAAACTAAATAAATAGTTTTACAGTGTAAAACAAAAATCTTGTCATTGTTACGTTTCATTTTCTTTTTATTCAGTATTCAAATTGCCATGGGTCAAGATTTTTCCATCAGGGGTCAGGTTTTTTATGCAAATCAACCCCTTGAGAGTGTTTCTGTCTTTATCATGGGTACATCCATAGGGGTAACTACAAATTCTAAAGGTCAATTTTTACTTAATTTTTCTAAGATAAAAAATCCAAAACTTGTTATCTCATATTTAGGATATAAATCATTAACAATACCCGTTTCTTCTCTTAAAACAGATTTTGGAATCATAGAAATGGAGCTTGATGAATTATTGGACGAAGTCGTCATTTCGGGTACTTTAAAGCCAGTGTCCAAACTGGATAGTCCAGTACCTGTAGACGTTTATGGCCAGTCATTTTTTAAGGCTAACCCTACTTCTTCTGTTTTTGAGGCACTTGAAAATATTAATGGTGTGCGTCCTCAACTCAACTGCAATGTTTGTAATACGGGTGACATTCATATCAATGGTCAAGAAGGAAGTTACACCATGGTGCTTATTGATGGCCTTCCTTTGGTTAGCGGATTGTCAACGGTGTATGGCTTATCAGGAATTCCTCAGTCTTTAATTGAACGTGTAGAAGTTATAAAAGGACCTGCCTCTACACTTTATGGATCTGAAGCAATTGGAGGTGTCATTAATTTAATCACTAAACTCCCTGAAAACACTTCAAAACTATCTATAGACTCATTCACTTCAGGTTGGGGAGAGCTCAATACTGACATTGGATATAAATACAACGTATCCAAAAAATCAACAGGACTTTTAGGGATAAATTATTTTAACTATTCGAAGCCCATCGACAATAATGATGACGGATTCACTGACTTGACACTTCAAGATCGAATTTCAATTTTCAATAAGTTTACGCTCGGTAATAAGCTATCCTTTGCAACGCGCTATTTTTATGAAGACCGATGGGGGGGACAACTGGGATGGATGCCAAAGTACAGAGGGGGAGACCTTCTTTATGGAGAAAGTATTTATACGAGTAGGTTTGAACTTTTTGGAAATTATGCCATCAATAATGACATTTCTTTTCAATTCAGTTTTAATGATCATAATCAAGATTCTGTTTATGGAACTACAGTTTTCAATGCTGATCAAACTATAGGTTTCGGTCAAATGACATTGAATAAAAACATAAGAAATAATGAGTTTCTCTTGGGGGTTTCATACAGATACTCTTATTACGATGATGATACCACTGCAACATATGACGAAATTACAGCGAATAATAGAGCGTCAATAACTCATTTACCAGGAATATTTATTCAAAATCAAACCCAGCTAAATGCAAAAAATATAGTATTAGTAGGACTACGTTATGATTATAATTCTAATTATGGCTCTATTGTCACCCCAAGACTTAATTATAAAATAAACAACCGTGACAAAACCTCCACTCTAAGGCTTAGTGCCGGGACAGGATATCGTATTGCTCAAATATTTACTGAAGACCATGCTTCACTAACTGGCGCCAGAAAAGTTGAGTTTTTAGAGCGCTTAAATCCAGAGAAATCTTGGAATACGAACCTTAATTATGTCAAAAAAATGTATTTAAAAAAAGGAGCTATCCTTGATTTTGATCTGAGTATATTTCACACCCAATTTTCAAATAAAATAATTCCTGACTACGACACTGACCCCAATAAAATAATTTATGGAAACCTAAACGGGACGTCAACTTCTCAAGGGGTATCTTTAAATTTTAATATGCTTTCACAAGGTGGAATTAGAATTAATTTTGGTGCTACCTATATCGATACAAAAATTGAAGAAGAAGGGATACTAACTAGACCTTATTTAACAGAACAGTTTCAAGGGGTATGGAAGATTGAAAAAAAATGGAATCCAACACAACTGGTACTTGATTTTACAGGATCCATGACAAGACCCCTAAAATTACCAACATTAGGAAAACTTGATCCAAGACCAGAGTACTCAACAACCTTCAATATTGTTAATGTTCAACTCACTAAAATTTGGACAAATACAATTGAAACATATGGAGGAGTAAAAAACATCCTCAATTTTACACCCCCTTCAAACAGCATTGCACGCTCTTTTGATCCTTTTGATAAACAGGTAGTGTTTGACGATCAGGGTACTGCAATGTCGACACCAAATAATCCTTATGGGCTCACTTTTGATCCCTCTTATGTGTATGCATCAAATCAAGGGTTACGATTTTTTATAGGTATGCGTTGGAAATTAGTCACTTCTGGAAAGTGAGGGAATAGGTTTAAAATAAATGATTATTATTTAACCCATTACTCTTTTACCTTCAAAACCAATTTACCCATTTTATCTCCACTAAATAAACGCAAAAAAGTATCGTAAAAATTTTCTATTCCCTCATAAACGTCTTCTTTACTTTTCAATTTTCCATCTTTGAGCCAAGTGGCTAGATCAGCAATTGCTTCTCCATATTTATGGGCATAATCAAAAACAACCATCCCTTGCATACTAGCTCGATTGACCAATAAGGACATGTAATTTTTAGGCCCTTGAACCGCAGTATTATTGTACTGAGATATGGCACCACATATAACAATTCGTGCATTTCTTCTCAGAAAAATCATTGCATTATCCAAAATATCACCCCCTACATTATCAAAATAAACATCTATCCCTTTGGGGCAATGCGCTTTAATTCCTTTAAAAACAGATTCGTTTTTATAATCAATGGCACCATCAAAACCCAATTCATTAGTAATGTATTCACATTTTTCTTTTCCTCCCGCAATTCCAATCACTGTTGCACCTTTTAGTTTAGCAATCTGGCCAACAATACTTCCAACAGCTCCTGCAGCACCCGATACTAAAACGACATCGTCTGCTTTCAGCTTTCCCACTTCAAGAATTCCAAAATAAGCAGTCATACCAGGCATCCCTAGTGTACCAATATATTGAGTTAATGGAGCTTGATCAGGATCGACTTTAAAATAGCCTTCACCCATAGAAATACTATATTGTTGAACACCTCCCCATCCACTGACAAAATCGCCTGTTTTAAATTTTGTTTCGCCCTGAGTCTGAATAACTTTTCCCACTGATCCAGCACGCATAACTTCATTTAATTCTACAGGAGGGATATAGGATCTTGAATTATTGAGCCATCCTCGCATGGCTGGATCCAAAGAGATATAATGATTTTCTACTAAAAATTCTCCTGACTTAAGTTCAGGAACTTCATTTTCAACCAGTTTCCAAGTTTCCTTTTCTGGCAAACCTTCTGGGCGCTTTATGACTATTTGAGCTTTGTTTTTCATCTAGGCAAGTTAAGTTATTACCTCCTTTTTTAAATACAATAAATACACTTTGTTGATTAAAATTTTTAACTTCAAAAAAAAACATAGCATTATGAAACTTTTTACAACCTCTTTTTTTATACTAGTTAGCTTTTCCCTTTGGGGCCAGGAAATAATTCCATTGTGGCCCGAAGGAATTCCAAATCAAAATCCATCTGAAGAAAAAGAGCACATTGTGAGTAGTGATATCGTTCGAATAGACAATGTACAAACCCCCACATTAGAGGTATATTTACCATCAAAGGCAAATCATACAGGTAAAGCTGTGATCATCTGTCCTGGTGGAGGTTATAAAATTTTAGCCTATGATTGGGAGGGGACCGATATTGCTAAATGGTATAATTCTAAAGGAATTGCTGCTTTTGTCCTCAAGTACAGGCTCCCTGATTCCCCATCTCTGGTCCAACCGCATTGGGCTCCTCTTCAAGATGCTCAACGTGCCATGAGAATCGTTCGAAAAAATGCTGCTGAATGGAATATTAATCCTTCTCAAATCGGAATTATGGGTTTTTCAGCAGGTGGCCATTTGGCGTCCACGCTTGGGACACACTTTAGTGAAAATACGTTAAAGAAATCTAACACCAATTCCCTAAATGAAATAAGTGCAAGACCCGACTTTATGGTGTTAATTTATCCCGTAATAACTTTTGACAAACAATACTATCACGGTGGGTCTAAAAATGCACTCATTGGTGCGCATGCTTCCCAAGAAATGATTGACTACTTTTCTAACGATCTTCAGGTTTCATTCGATACCCCTCCCACATTTCTAATCCATTCAGCAGATGATGGTGCCGTACCTTACCATAACAGTGTGTTGTTTTTCGATGCGCTCCAAAAACACAAAATACCTTCCGAATTACATCTTTACCCAACTGGAGGACACGGATACTCACTTGCTATAAAAAAAGGACGACTTCAAGGGTGGCCTGAACAATTATATGAATGGATTAATGCACTCAAATAATTGGATACTTTTGTGGTAATTCTAAATCACGACTCAATGAAAAAAACACCAATTGAAGTATTTGACAACTGGGTCACCCTGGGAAAAGACGAAGGAATGAAAAAAAACCATTCTGAGGCAGTAAATAATATGATCTCTTTTGCTACTAAAAAGTCTGAACCGTTCCACTTTATTGATGCGGGTTGCGGGAATGGATGGGTGGTGCAAAAAGTTTCTAAATTAACTCATTGTATCTCGGCTACAGGAATTGACGGTGCTTCCAATATGATAGCCAAAGCCAAAACTACGGACCCTACAAACAACTACATCTGTGAAAATTTATTACAATGGTCCCCTAAAGAAAAAGTAGATTTAGTGCACTCCATGGAGGTTTTTTATTATCTCGAAAATCCAGAAAATCTAATTCAGCATATTTATTCTAATTGGTTAAAAGAAGGAGGGCGACTTATAATTGGTCTTGATTTTTATCAAGAAAATCCTGCCTCCCACGCTTGGCCTGAGGCGTGTGGTATTTCAATAATGCAGTTGTTTCCCGAATTGACTTGGAAAAATTTCTTTGTCAATGCTAGTTTTAAAGAGGTTGAGAGCTGGAAAGTGGGTACAAAGGAAAATTGGTCAGGCACACTTGTACTAACAGGAATCAAATAAGGCTTAGCTGCTTATTTTTTTTCATAACGCCCCGGAGCTAAAACACCACTAACCAAAGAGAAAAAAGAATGGGGTACGATTTTTAATAAAAAAACAATGACTTTAAATGTTTTCGTAGGCACACAAACCTGCTTTCCTTTTAAGGTTGCCCGAACCGCTTCCTCTGCAACTCGTACAGCCGCTTTTTTCATGAACTTCGGAACATTATCCATTTCTTCCTGAACCCCACTCGCTGTATGAAAATTGGTGACTGTAAAGCCAGGGCACACTGCTGTTGATGTTATTCCTTTGTGATTATAGTTCCTATTTAGGCCCTCACTAAAACGATTCATGAAAGTTTTAATCGGCCCATACAATGTTTGTATTGAAGAAGGAGGTGCAAAAGCCGCAACTGAAGAAATAATCATAATCCGGCCTTGACGGTTTTTCAACATATCTACAACAAACAATTTACACAATGCGATCACAGAGATCCCAAGAACGCGAATAAACTTTTCCTCCTCCTCCATGGGTGTTTGATCAAAAGAAGAAGGAATCGCATACCCTGCATTATTGACTAATAATTCAATTCGATAAGCTTTTCGTTTACAAAAATCATAAAGTAATTGTGGGGCTTTTATATCGGTTAAATCACATGAAATATAATCCACTTCTATTCCAAAAGATGAAATCAACTCATTAGCTACTTTTCTTAAAAGAGGCTCTCTTCGTGCTGTCAATACTAAGTTATAATTTCGTTTTGCAAGTGATTTTGCAATCTCAAGCCCAATTCCTGATGAAGCACCTGTAATTAATGCATATTTATTTTTCATAAATAAAAAATCAATTAATCATATTAGTGTAGTACTCAAAAAAAAAAAAAACCGCCTTTTACGACGGTTTAAATTCAAATTGGTATTTTAAAAATACTTAAGATAAAACATTCTAATATACTAATAATTTTGTGATTTTCAAAATCCTTCACGTTTAAACCTTAATTTATGAAGAAAATTCATTTTGTTTAGACCCTCAAAAGCAAATATTAAAAAACTGACTTATATTTGAAAATAGTAAAGTTTCAAAAATGAAAGTTAAATTTATCTATACACTTTTTTTTATTTTTTTAATCTTTGAAGGAGCCGCTCAAACCATTTTATTTGACGAATTTTTTTTCGAAATGCCCCTTGCGGAAGCCAAAAAAACTTTAAAAAAAAATCAAAAAAAATTAACTAATATTTCTTTTGGTGCTCAAACATCTTATGCTGTTCGCAAAAAATCATTAGTCAGCAATAAAGGCGTTTTAATTAACATCAACCTTTGGAGTAAAAAAAACTTAACTCTTCAGCAGGCTGAAAAATACCTTTTAAATTCTAAAACTTATTTTGAATCCAAAGGTTATAAAACAGTTTATGCACAAGAAAACTGGTCAAAGCCCTTATTAGTAAAAAAAAACCTACCCTGCATCCGTTTTGTTGATCCAAATAAACAAACTGTGGTGGAAGTTGATCCTAGAGGTCAAGGAAGCATTCATACTATTTTTGTAACCTATTATAATTATGAGTGGTTTGTGAAAAAAGCAAGAGGGGAAAAATAGCTATAAATCAATATTGACTCCTAGCCCCAGTAACTCTCTAACTTGTAATTCCCCAATTAAATCGTCATCATAAAGTAAGTGCAAGATAAAGTTGCCAGAAACTTTATTATTCACTTTGAAACGAATGTTCATGTCCCACTCAAAATCAATGTTTTTAGTCTTTTCTAAATAGTTGATATAAGTACTATACTTATTTTCCCAAATAATATTTTTCATGATTTCCTTTCTAAACAATCCACTAATAGACGCTCCAAAGAAAAACTTAGTTCCTTTTCCAGGGTCCACTCCAAAATATTTTTGCCCAGGAGATAAAGTGTCTGTATATTTTTCGGAAACAAACAAAATTCTTCCTGACACAGGCGAAAGGTTTAGCCATAAATCGTCTGACTTTTTATAATACCATCCCAAACTCAGTTGTACAAAAGCAGGTGACAAAAACTCTGATATTTGATCTCTCTTCTGAACTCCTTCCTCTGAATAAAAACGATACCCAGGAAAGAGTTGGGTTTTAATATTTAACAATCCTGAATAACTCCAAAATTGATTGATTTGTTTACCCACTAAAGAACCAATTTCAAAACGATCATCTGCTTTTTTAAAAAATTCACTCCCAGATATGTAGGTTGCCCCTATTGAAAGTAAAAGATTGGTGTCCCAAACCAGCCCATTTCTAACGGAATAATTCAGATTATAATCCAAACCATACAAAACGGTTAATGCACTCTCCCCACCAGAAATCCAATTAGAAAAATAGGCCTGATTGAAGTTAAAACGAGTATTTCCATAAAACTTGTAGCGCTTTCCCTTTAATGTAGATTGAATAACAGCATCAAATGGAATATCTTCATCGTCAATTTCTTGAGCGTTTGAAAAATGAAAATTACAAAAAACAATACTGCATATCAATAGGTTTATTGCGAGTTGGAAATGATTCTTTTTATTCATTATAAATTTTTAAATTGGGGATTAATAGTTTAAAGAATAATTTAAAAGGTTAAATATAAAAAAGACCTTTTTATTTTATCCAAATGGTTGGTAAAAACATTTTTATTTTATCGCTAATCAGAATAAAATACACTCCATGAAAATCCTTTTTATCTTATTGATCTCGGTTTTTTTTTCAATTCCATTTTGGAGTTTTTCACAAGTAAATTTAGCGCAAACTTCAATAGAACAAAAAGTCGACAGCCTTATTCAAAATGGCATTCAAAATAAAGCTTTTCCAGGGGCACAGGTTTTAATTTTCAAAAACGACACGATACGGCTTAATAAATCCTATGGCTATCAAACATATGATTCCCTTTTACCTGTTAAAAATAGTAATTTGTATGACCTTGCCTCAGTTACCAAAGTTCTGGCGAGTACACTTGCCTTTATGAAACTCTATGAACTCTACAACATTAACTTAGATGAAAAGGTTTCAAACTACTTTCCTGCATTAAAAAGGAGTAATAAGAAGAACTCGAGTTTTAAAGAGGTGTTGAGTCATAGCGCTGGATGGTCACCCTATATTGCTCATCAAAATACCGTGTTTAGAAAGAATGGGGCTTTCAAAAAGAGAACATTGAATTTAGAGCGAAATAGTAAGTATCCAACTCGAATCAGTGATTCGCTTTTTATTCATAAGAACTACACAAAAAAAATTATGCGCCGCATAAAGAGAACCAAAGTTGGAGCCCTCGGCGAGTATTTATATTCTGGTCTTTGGTTTTTTTTATTACCAAAACTAACTCAACAGTTAAGTGGTATTTCCTTTAATGCCTTTTTAAACACTCACTTTTACTCTCCGCTAGGATTAAAACGGCTCACTTTTTTACCAGCCAATCAATTTCCTGTAAGTGAAATTATTCCCACA
>Ga0228662_1000479_pt1 | contig 19848 bp, 18 predicted proteins | sample 76DmetaG_FD_183173 | JGI IMG/M metagenome (GOLD analysis project Ga0228662, IMG submission 183173) | Seawater microbial communities from Monterey Bay, California, United States - 76D | ecosystem: Environmental > Aquatic > Marine > Coastal | place: USA: California | collected 2016-11-10
GTAAAATTTTCATGATTGAAAGGTAATAAGAGAAAAAATGTTTTGTTCGAGAAGGGAGAAGGGCACACCGTACTCCATAAATAATTACACCCCTACGGGGCGACGAGGAAAGCTGCGCAACGGAAGTACAGTTGCAAGGATTAGATTTATTTTCTCGATTGTTTTGAACATAACAGTGCAAAAATGGGGTATTTTTTTAACACAGCAAAAAAAATATTCTAAAAAAGCGCATTTTTAATAAATGTATTCAATTGATATACTAATGTTTACCTTTGTCATGTGAAAGAAGAACACTCAAATGAATTGAATATTGACACCACTAAACTAACGGGGAATAAAATCTTGTTAGCCCATAGTGGAGGACTTGACAGTAGTGTATTGGGACATCTTTTGTTGAAAGCAAAACTCAACTTTTCGGTTGCACATTGTAATTTTCAACTCAGAGGCAGTGAGAGTGATAAAGACGCTCAATTTGTTGAATCTTGGTGTCGCGATAACGCGATTCCATTTTTTTCGGTTCGATTGAGTACAGAAGCGCATAAGAATTATTACAAAAAAAGCACTCAAGTTGCAGCTAGAGAACTGCGCTATAAATGGTTTGATGCACTCATAAAAGGATATGGTTTTGATTTATTATTGACGGCACATCATCTTAATGATCAATTGGAAACCTTCTTGATTAATGCTACACGGGGAACAGGTATTTCAGGTTTATTAGGAATTCAAGAACAAGCTGATTTATTGCGCCCGCTGCGATCCCTCCCAAAAAAAGAGCTCATTCAATATGCCCAAGCCCAGGGTGTTTTATGGCGTGAAGACAGCTCCAATGCAAGTGATGACTACCTTCGGAATGCACTTAGACATCACGTAATTCCAGAGCTGGAGCAAGTCGTTCCCAATGCTTTGCAGCATTTTCATTCTACCTTGCATCATCTTACTTTGGCAAATGATTTTATTCAAGAATCGTTAGAAGCGTTAAAGCAAAAATTTTTTACAGTTGAGGAAGATCAGATTAAAATTGAGATTAAAGAGTTGTTGCAACTCCCTTCCTTAGCTTTTTGTGCGCATCATTGGTTTAGTCCCTATGGTCTTAATTCAAAAGAGGTTATCAAACTTTTAAATGCTGATAGTGGAAAAGTTATTGCTTCAGAAACGCATCGTTTAATTCGAGATCGTTCTGATTTGATCTTAACTAAAAAACACGAGATCGAAAAAAAGCAATATACATTTGACCCTACACAATCAAATATAGACTTGCCTATTCTTTTAAAATGTGAGGAAATAACACCAAAAAAACCAACTGTTTGGGACTCCCACCAAGCAGCACTCGACAAAATGCTATTAAAAAAACCACTTTCCTTAAGAAAATCCATTAAAGGCGACTATTTTTATCCCATCGGAATGAAAGGTAAAAAATTGCTCAGTAAATTTTTTAAGGATGAGAAATATTCTCTTTTGGAAAAAGAACAACAATGGCTTTTGTGTTCCGAGGATCAAATTGTTTGGGTGATTGGAAAGCGTTGTGACAAGAGGTTTGTGGCAACTGAAAGCACAAAAGACACCCTATTAATCACAGTAGTATGAAATTGAAATGGATGTTGTTTTTTTTGTGGAGTTGTATTGTCAGCGCACAATTAGAAAAAGAGCCTGTAATCTGGGAGACACAGCTAGAACAAAAAAATGAAAATCAGTATGTACTTGTTTTCAAAGCTGCTATAGCACCTAACTGGCATTTATACTCCCAATTTTCTAGTGATCAAGGTGCTTTGCCCACGGAATTTCTCTTTAACACACAAGGGTATCGAAGAGTTGGAAAAGTGGAAGAGAGTCCCTCCATCACAGATTATGATGAAGTATTTGAAATGGACTTGACCTATTTCAACGATTCTGCAAGCTTTCGACAGGAAATTGTACTAGAAGACACCTCTTTAAGCACACTATCCGTTGAGGTTAACTATCAAGCCTGTGACGACAAACTGTGTATTTTTAGATCAGAAACCTTTGTTTTTTCACTTGACGGTAAAGAGGCCATCAGCACGCTGACCACTGATGCTCGAAGTCAAGCATTGTCCAAAGCCTTAAAACTCAATTTATCGAGCACCGAATTTTTAGAAACGGAACTTGTTAAGGGATCTTCAAAATCCAATTGGAATATTTTCTTTCTGGGTTTTATCGGAGGCCTCTTGGCTTTGCTGACGCCTTGTGTTTTTCCAATGATTCCTTTGACGGTTTCTTTTTTCTTGAAACAAGCAACGACCCGAACTAAAGGGGTTTACAATGCCTTGTTGTATGCTTTTTTTATCATATTGATTTATGGTTTGTTGAGTTTGCCATTTCACTTTTTAGACTCGTTAAACCCTGAAATTTTAAATACGATTGCCACTAACGTTACCCTGAATTTGATCTTTTTTGGGGTGTTTGTGTTTTTTGCTTTTTCCTTTTTTGGATTTTATGAGTTGACACTCCCTTCTGGGTGGGGAAATAAATCAGATCAAGCCTCAGGTTTTAAAGGAGGTGTGGGAATCTTTTTTATGGCGCTGACTTTAGCTATTGTTTCCTTTTCATGCACCGGTCCCATTTTAGGTTCCTTATTGGCGGGTTCACTAACTGCAGACGGCGGAGCCATGCAGCTAAGTTCGGGAATGTTGGGTTTTGGAATTGCTTTAGGACTTCCTTTTGGTTTGTTTGCCTTATTTCCCAATACACTGAAGGCTTTACCCAAATCGGGAGGATGGATGACCACAGTAAAAGTGGTTCTCGGATTTCTGGAATTGGCCTTAGCATTAAAATTCCTTTCCAATGCTGATTTGGTTGCCCATTGGGATTTGCTGAAACGTGAAGTTTTTATTGGAATTTGGGCTCTGATTTCCCTGCTTTTAACCCTGTACCTCTTTGGAGTGGTTCGTTTTAAACATGAAGTCAAACAAAAACTAGGAGTTCCTAGATTACTTTTCGCAGGACTCAGTTTGTTGTTTACTTCTTTCCTAGTGTATGGTTTAATTTCAGATGAAAATCAATTAAAAATATTGAGTGGTTTTCCACCCCCTGAGTTTTATAGTATTCATTCAACAGCCTCCGATTGTCCGTTGGGTCTGGAGTGTTATAAAGATTATGAAACGGGACTGGAGAAGGCGATAGCGGCAAACAAACCCATATTATTGGACTTTACAGGATGGGCTTGTGTGAACTGTCGAAAGATGGAAGAAAATGTTTGGTCTGATCCTGCTGTGTATAACCTACTAAATGAAAATTATATCATTATTTCGCTCTATGTCGATGATCGGAAAGACCTTGAAGAAGAGGCTCAGTTTAACTATCAATATCCCGACGGAAGAATCAAAGAAATCAATACCGTTGGAAAAAAATGGGCAACGTTTCAGGCGATTAATTTTCAAACAGCTTCACAGCCTTTTTATGTACAAATGAATGCCGAGGGTACTGTATTGAACTCACCGATTCAATATACTGATATAGCCTCATTTAAAGCATGGTTAGAGGCAGGATTGAAAAACAATACTGCAGCACCAGCGCCTAAGGCACAGTTTTTTACCTTTTAGAAGGGTCGTAAACAGCTACCGCAATTTTTGAGTCTGCCGTACCATAATATAAAAACCACTTTTCTTTAAAAAAGACCAATCCCTCTACAAAGCATACTTCATTGACTTCTCCCACTTTTTCATAGTCTTTATCGGGATAGATAAAATAGGAAGGGGTTCTATTGATTAGTTTGTGAGGTTGGTTTTTATCAAAAAGCGCTTGCCCTGCGGCATAGGTGAATTTGGGTAAATTGGGATCGTTAAAGTTTGCGGCATTGCTGGCATTATAAATTAAAACAATTCCTTTCTCAGTATGGAGGGCATAAGGTCCAGGTTCTACAAGGCGACTGTCAAAGAATCCTTTTCTGGGGTGTAAAACGGAAATCAATGCTCCATTCTCCTCGTTGATAGCCGCTTCCCAATGAATTAAATCGAGGGAGCTGGCCATGAAAAGTTGGGTGTCTCCAAAGTACATCCAATAACGACCGTCAATTTTTTTTGCCACTTGTTGGTTGCCGATCTGTTCCGTAATGATGGCTCCAGACTTTGACCAATAGTCTTTGTATTTCTCTCCTTTCAAAACAGATCCATGCTTTGTCCAATGGATCAAATCAGGAGACGATGCACTGCTTAGGCGGGCTGTTTTCCCATTATAAGCCGTATAGGTCATCAGATAAGTGCCCGCTTCGGTTTGAATAATTCTGGGGTCTTCTACACCATCAAAATAGCAGGAAACACAGTCTAGATTATAGGGTTCTCCTTCTACTTTTCTAAGGTTCCATTCAAAGGGTGTTTGCGCATCTTTTTCAGGAAAAAAAATAGGGTGCTCTTTTTTGGTGAAATTCATCCCGTCTGTACTGATGGCCATACCTATTCTTGAAGTACCCCATTCATCTTGTGCACGGTACAATAGAAAAACAGTGTCATTTCTAACGATTGCAGCTGGATTTAATACGTTTCGCTTTTCCCAAGCCACTTCTTTTTGGGTCATTGGGTCAAGAAATTTTAATTCAGGAGAGGGCTGTAAAATGGGGTTTAAAGAATCTACTTTTTCAAAAAAGGGAAAGGCCCAGTCTTTCTGATTAGGCTTTATTTCTATGGTTGTACATTGCGCTAAACAAAAGCTAATAAAAATAATAAAGAGAATTTTCATGAGGTTTCTTTTTAGATTATTGAAATCACAGAATTTAAAATTACAGTTTATTTCTGATAAATGGGATTGTTTCTAAAATCAAACTTAAAGCTTCCAGGCGCGCTTTGGTCTTGGTATCTGCCTTGATGATATGCCATGGAGCAATATCCGTATTGGTTTTTTGAAACATAGTTTCCTTGTATTGGGTGTATTGGTTCCAAAGTTCCTGTGCTTTTAAATCAACGGGAGTAATTTTCCATTGCTTTAAAGGATTGTCTTTAATTTCTTCAAAGCGTTTTGCTTGTTCTTCTTTAGAAATTGAAAAATAGATTTTAATTAGATGCGTTTCAGAATCAATCAACATTTTTTCAAATTCGTTGACTTGCCCCATGAAGAGATTGTATTGTTTTTCAGTACAAAAGCCATTGACCGGTTCTACTACAGCACGGTTATACCAACTGCGATCAAAGAAAACAATTTCTCCCGGTTTGGGTAATTGATGAATATACCGTTGAAAAAACCATTGTTTTTTTTCATCCTCTGAGGGAATGTCTAGAGCCACAACATTGATGTGTCTTGGATTTAAATATTGAATGGCTCTTCTGATGGCACCTCCTTTTCCAGCCGCATCTCTTCCCTCAAAAATAAGGACTACTTTTTTGTCATTTTTAATCACCCATTGTTGGAGTAGAATCAATTTACTTTGAAGATGTTTTAATTCACTTTCATAGCGAATTCGCTCTATGGTTTTGATTAGATCTATTTTTTTATTCCTAAGTAGAATTTTCATTCCAAGTTTGGAATTGACTAGATTAAGCTCAGAGGCGGTTATAGAATGCATAGGTTAAATATCGATTTGGACGATACCCCTGTGGTATCTTTGGATAATGTTGGGATCAGGAGAAGTTTCAATTCCACTTTCTCCTTTTTTGGGATAGTCAAATTGTGAAATGACATGACGAATACTTTCTAAACGAGCCGTTTTTTTATTATTAGCCTTAACTATCACCCAAGGGCTAAAGGAAGTATGTGTTTTATTGAACATTTGTTCTTTGTACCGGGTATAATGATCCCAAAGCTGCTGACCTTTCAAGTCTACAGGACTCAATTTCCACTGTTTTAATTCGTTTTTAGCCCTAGATTCAAACCGTTTTTTTTGTTCCTCTTTAGAAATTGAGAACCAAAATTTAATCACTTTTACCTGGTCTTCATACAGCATATGTTCAAATTCGGGTACTTGAACCATGAATTTGTCATACTGTTCCTTGACACAAAACCCCATGACAGGCTCTACTACCGCTCGGTTATACCAACTACGATCAAAGAACACCAATTCTCCTGCGTTGGGTAAAACTTTGATATAACGTCTAAAATACCATTGCCTGGATTCTTCATTAGTTGGTTTGTTTAAGGCGACCACCCTAGTGCTTCTTGGGTTTAGATGTTCAATAAAGCGTTTTATGCTTCCTCCTTTTCCAGAAGCATCTCTTCCTTCAAAGATGACAGCTACGCGTAATTGCTTTTTGTGAATCCACTGTTGTAAATTGACTAACTCGCTTTGGAGTTTTTGTAACTCAATTTCATATTTAATTTGATCAAGAGCCTTGTCAATATTGATGTTGTTTTCATGAGCAAAGGCAATAAGCTCTTTTCGTGTGGTTGCTTGCTGAAGGTGGTCTAGGGTAAACGGCATTTGGGTTGACTTAAGATTGGGATGAAAAAGCGGTTCCTTTGTTGAACACTCAAAAATAAACAATTTCGTCAATTTTATGAATTTCTATTATTTTAATCTGACGTTTCATTTTTAGGGAAACGATATAAATTGTATTTTTAGAATACCAAATCTTGTCTATGTTAGTTTCCGTGTTTGGAAGTACCGTCTTTGGTGTAGAAGCCAATCTCATTACCATTGAAGTAAATATTGGTCAAGGCATTGGATATCACCTCGTGGGTTTGCCCGATAATGCAGTAAAAGAAAGTAATTTTCGTATTGCGGCAGCTTTAACCAATATTGGTTACAAACTTCCTGGAAAGAAAATCACAATCAACATGGCACCCGCCGATATCCGCAAGGAAGGTTCGGCCTATGACTTGCCTTTGGCCATTGGAATTTTAGCCGCTTCAGGTCAAATTGAAGCGGTGGGTTTGGAGCGTTATTTAATTATGGGAGAATTGTCTTTGGACGGAAGTATACGCCCCATTCGTGGGGCATTACCGATTGCAATTCAAGCTTTAAGTGATGGTTTTACAGGTTTTATTTTACCGAAAGAAAATGCAAACGAAGCTGCGATAGTAAAAGATTTGCAGGTTTATGGCGTTGAACATTTGGAAGAGGTGATTCAATTTTTCAAGGACACGACTAGTTTGGAAGCTGTGGAGGTCGATACACGAAAAACTTTTCAAGAGCAGTTGAAGTATCCCGAGCATGATTTTTCTGATGTAAAAGGACAAGAGGGAATTAAACGTTGTATGGAAATAGCTGCTGCGGGAGGACATAACATTATCCTTATTGGACCTCCAGGTGCGGGTAAAACCATGTTGGCAAAACGCTTACCCAGTATTTTACCGCCCATGAGTTTAAAGGAAGCCTTAGAGACGACTAAAATCCATTCGGTGATGGGAAAAGTTAAAAACAAAGGTTTGGTTAGTGTTCGACCTTTTCGTTCTCCCCACCATACCATCAGTGATGTTGCTTTGGTTGGAGGGGGAGCTTATCCTCAGCCTGGGGAGATTTCCATGGCGCACAATGGTGTCTTGTTTTTGGATGAATTACCCGAGTTTAAACGTGGTGCCTTGGAAGTCATGCGGCAACCTTTGGAGGATCGGGAAGTGACTATTTCTAGAGCCAAGTTTACCGTCACTTACCCTGCTTCTTTTATGTTGGTGGCCAGTATGAACCCAAGCCCCTCAGGGTTTTTTAATGATCCTCAATCCAAGTTAGGGCCCTCTCCCATGGAGATGCAGCGGTATTTAGGGAAGATCTCAGGACCCTTATTAGACCGAATTGATATTCATATAGAAGTGGAAGCGGTTCCTTTTGAAAAACTAGCCGACCGAACCCCTGCTGAATCTTCGGAAGCCATAAGAGTCCGTGTTTCTGCTGCTAGACTACTCCAACAAGAACGGTTTAAATCATTGGAAAATATCCATTACAATGCGCAGATGAGTTCCAGACAGATTCGAAAGCATTGTGTTTTGGATGCCGTCTCTACCCAGTTGTTAAAAAGTGCGATGGAGCGTTTATCGCTTTCTGCTCGCGCTTATGATCGTATTTTAAAAGTAGCCCGAACCATCGCTGATCTGGAAGCAGAGGAGAATCTAAGTCAGCATCATATTGCCGAAGCCATTCAATATAGAAGTTTGGATCGTGAGGGTTGGTTGGGTTGAATTACAGTTCAGTTAGATTTTTTAGTTGCTTGTTTTCTGGAAATAAAGCCAAGCCTTCTGCAAGGTATTTTTTGGCTAAACTGTATTTTTCTTCTTCTTTGTAGTGCTTTACCAAGAGCTCGTAGACACTGTCTTTTCCCCAAGTTGGTTGATTTTCATTTATACTGTTTTCAGCCAAAGCTAGCGCTTGTTTAAGATAGGCTTCTACTTCGCTTCCCCCACCAAAAACTTTTGGAGTGTAAAAGTTATTTATAGCTAAAGCGTAATGGGCACGTAAATTATTGGAATCAAGACTTAGTGCAGTTTCAGCATAGTTGCGTGAATCTTGTCCCAGTCCCATCATGGCGAAATAGCTTTTAAAACGGATACTATAACCGGTTTGAAGTGACAGTAGGGCTAAGCTTTCTGAGTCTTTTAGTGAGGGTTTTAAGAGTAAAATCGCAGCATCAATGTATGATTCGGCTTGCTTCTTTTTTTGATTGATTTCCGCGGCCAAAAGAGCTTGGTGATAACGAGTATAAGAAAGCCAATATCGAGTTGATACGGTATCATTTTGGTCAAAAGCAAGTGTTAAGGTTTCCGCTATTTTTTCTAGGGGTTGCTCACTTTCATTTTCAATACAGCGTATAAAGGCCTCTTCTATTTTTTGTTGCAGTCCCTCTTTTTCCTGTTTTTGAGCCTGCATACTCATAATTGAAAAACTCAGAAGTAGTACAATAGCTTTCATGACGGTGGTTTAAAAAATGTATTTTTTCAGTGCTTTTACGTACTCTTCAAAGGCTTTTATTCCTTTTTTTGTTAGGCGAACTTGAGTCAGTGGATAATTATCCAAAAAACTTTTCTCGATACGAAGATAGCCCGCTTCTTCTAATTTTTTGAGTTGAACACTAATATTTCCTGAAGTGGCGGCAGTTTCCCCTTTTAATTCCTTAAAACTTGCTTTGGAATGGGATATCAAATAGGACACGATTGCCAGACGTAAGGGCGCGTGCAATAGGGGGTCTAGATTTTTATACATCTTGTTTTTGATGCTTCATGCGTAAAAGGATACCCGGAATCAAAAAAGTTAACACAGCAATAATTCCCATGAAAAGAGGTTGATGTTTCCAAGGAATAAAAAATGCAACATAGGCACTTGCATTGAGGATGAGTCCGCAATACAACAAAAGACTACTGCGTATAAAACTCCCTGCCACAGCAGTTGCAATTCCCAAAAGAAGTAAAATAATTGAAGTAAGATTGCTCTGTAAATAGGAGTTGAATCCAAAGGCAATAATCAGAATGTTCATTCCCGTAAACAGCCAAAGACGAGAGGAAATAAGAGCAAGGGGATTTCGAGTCTGGTTCTTCTTTTTCGTATAATAAATAAAGCTTATGATACTAATTAATGGTAAAATCATATAGGGATACCAACTGATGGATCCTTTTCCTAGCGAGATCAAATACGCTTGACCAAAGCAGCAAAGGGGGACAGCAATTCCCCAGAGAATAAAGGCAGCTCCGTTTTCTTCAAAACGATTTTTGGCTTGTTGAATTACCGATTCAATCAGTTTAAAACTTTCGTCGGGGGTGAAATTTGTTGTTTTCATACGTAAGGGGTTTAGAAGTTGTTAAACAAATATAAAGTAGTTTATATTATAAACCAAATAAATATATTTTTTTTCAAAAACGAAATACAACTCCCAATCCTTTCTTTGAGGGAGTAATTTTCAAACCAGCGCTTTTCTTTTGATTGAAGAGAGTAACAGCCTTATTGTATTCTTCATTAGTCCCTGAGGAGACCCATATTCCAATAAGCACTAGGCCGGCACCTAAACTCGCTTCCTTCCATTCCAAATTGCCTGTAGAAGTTAAATAGCCTAAACGTCCACCTAAATACACACCTCCCAAAACAATAAGGCCTGAAGAAAGCGCAAACTTTCTATTGGCTTTTTTATAATGCTGATAGGCTTGTGGGGTGCTTTGATATAGGTGTTTCAGTTCTTTGGCGGAAAGTATTTGGTCTTTATAAGTGTACTTATTTTTTGTACGAACCAGTTCTTGAGCGCTCAAAGTGTTTAGGCAGCAATACAGCAATAAGCTTAGAAGCAAAAATTTTTTCACGTTTAAGATTTAGGTAAGTTAAAGATAGAAAAATCATCCCCATAAATAAATTTTAAGAATAGAAATTAGCATGAATGCAGAACGGCTAAAGCAAATACTTCTCCGATTGAGTCGTTTAAGATGCGTACGAAAATTCAGATGCATGCGTTCTACGTGATTAGTAGCTCTTGCTTGAGTACTATGCATTTTTTTAGTAATTAAAAAGCGATACTGTTTCAATTTATCGGTATAAATCTTTTTGGCTGTTGCCAATTTTAAGGAATCCAACACCCGATTAAGGGTTTTGTTGGTTCGGCTTCCTACATGAACCCGAACAATGCTCTTCGTTTCTCTACAATAAGCACTGACTATCCAAATCAACCGTCCTTTTTTTTTACAAAAGTGCGAAGCTCATCTACTTCATAGGTTTTTCCTTTGGATAGAGTTGGTTCTTTAATCTCAGCAGCTATTTTTTTGATTCTGGAGATTAGGGTAGTAGGGGAGATGCCCAACAAACGTGATGTTCCTCGAATCCCTACTCCTTCTTTGGTCAAAGCGATGATGTTTTGATTCAGTTTGGGATCATAAGCATTGTAACTGTATTGTGCTAATTGTGTTTTACCACAACTTCGACAGCGAAATCGTTGCTTTCCTTCTCCACTTTTACCGTGTTTATATAATTGACCCTTACAATATTGACAACTAATTGTTAATTCAACAGTTCTGTAACTTGAGGTAGATAAGAGAGCCATTTTAAAGGATTTAAGGAATTGAAATTGGGGTTAGTTGGGACTTGGGGTATAGTTTGTTTTTCCTTTTAAACGAAATTAAACAATGATTATTAGATAGTTATAATTCTCATCTTGATTTTTCTACAGATTTATAACATTACCAATCTATCTCCGTCACTATCTTTGAAATATAGATTTCCATTACACTGTCCATTAAGCATAAGACTAGAACAGAAAAAAAACACCACTAAGACCAGGGTTCGAGACAGCATGGGGTTCGGTAAGTTTGGAATACCCCAATAATGTCTTTAAAAAAAATAAAATTCCCTACTTATCTCACAATTGATCCCGCCTACAAACTAAATTTAATGAAGTTTGGGTCTCAGAAAAGGAGAAAATTATTAACTAAATTAATTTTTAATAATTCATCACTGCTCAAAATACACTTCCTCAAAAGGAATACGAAAGCGTTCTCCATAAATACCTTCGGGTTTTCGGATGCCACAGCTAATGACCATACTGATTTCCGCTGCTGCGGGAAGTTTTAAGAGTTGTTTTAATTTTTTAGAATCAAAGCCTTCCATGGGGCAGGTGTCATAACCTTGTGCGGCCATACTCATCATAAAGTTTTGTGCGGCAAGGGCCGCACTTTTGTGTCCCACCACACGCAGGTCAGAGGCGCTTACTTCACGATAGGTGGTCTTACTAAGACCTCTGAATCCCATAATGAGTTTCATGATAAAACCACGCAATGGATTTCCACCCTTATACAATTGGGGAATTATTTTTTGGTAGTAATTCAAGGCTCTCTCTTGCGTTTTTGAATCCACCACCTTGTTTTGGGCAAATCCTGCTTTGATGAATGCAATATTCGCAGCCACCCGTTGTGGCCATAAATCCCTACGAACCACAGGTATAACCAATTGTAGGGCTGTTTTTGCAGCAGGTTGATTAAAACAAGCAGCGGCCACTGCCTTCTTTTGTTCCTCAGAAGTAATATGGTAAAACTCCCACAATTGTAAATTACTGCTTGTTGGAGCGAGACTTGCGTGTTTTATGCATTCTTGAACTACTTTGAGATCAATAGGTTGTTCGGGATCATAGACGCGGGTAGACCTTCGGTGTGCCACGGCTTCGGAGACTGTTTTTTCTTTCATGCTTATAATTTTTTTAATAATAATTTTAACAAATTAATAGATTTGGGATAGGGGGCATAGCGCTGGGGAAGGTCAAACCAAAAGGAGCGTTTTACCACCGGTTTGGCATGGGTAAATACATCAAAACTGTACTTGCCGTGATAGGCACCCATTCCACTGCTTCCAACTCCTCCAAACGGAAGTTTTTCATTGGTAAAATGAATGAGGGAATCATTAATAACTCCCCCACCAAAGGAATAGCGCTTTACCAAGCGATGGATAAATTTTCTTTGGGTACTGAAAATATAAAAAGCCAAGGGGTTTTTAAGTTGCGTGAGAATCGGGTCCAGGTCTTTTTCGGAGGTATAACTCAAAATGGGTAAAATAGGACCGAAAATTTCATCAACCAATACACTGCTGTCTAGTGCAGGTTCATCTACAAGGGTCGGACCAAAGTAGAGGTCTTCCTTGTTTTTTTCTCCCCCATAGAGGAGCGACTGCTGGTCTAGATCATGAACTAACTTTTCAAAATGTTTTTGATGGATGATACGCCCATAATCTTTGGAGTTTTTAATGTCTTTTCCAAAGGCCTTTTCAATTTCTTGAATCAGGGCTTCAACCAATGCTTTCTTGGATTCCTTTTGCACAAGAAGGTAATCTGGAGCAATACAGGTTTGCCCACAGTTTATAAATTTACCCCAGATAATTCGACGCGCCGTTTTTTGGATTGGTGTGGTACCATCTACGATACAGGGACTCTTTCCTCCCAATTCCAAGGTGGTAGGGGTTAAAAATTCAGCAGCTGCTTTGGCAACAATTTTTCCAACCGCAGTACTTCCGGTGTAGAAAATATAATCCCATTGGGTTTTTAAAAGAGCGGCTCCCACACTCACATCTCCTTGAATTACAATAGCCCACTCAGGGGGAAAAACTTCATGGATAATGTCCTCTATGATTTGTGCGGTATGGGGAGCTGATTCTGAGGGTTTTATGACGGCAGTATTTCCTGCGGCGATAGCACCTATAAAGGGAATCATGGCCAATTGAAAAGGATAATTCCAAGGGGAAATTAACAAAACGGCTCCGTACGGTTCTGAGAGGATATAATCTTGGGAAGGAAAGTTGATTAAACTTCCCGAAACTCGCTTTGGGGCTGCCCATTCTTTTAAGTTTTTAATATGAAGGTCCAATTCCTTTTGAACCATCAGTACCTCACTGGTATAGGATTCGAAAATAGGTTTTTTTAAGTCTTGGTAGAGAGCCTCAAAAACAGCCGCTTCTTTCTGCGCTAATACGAGCTTCAGCCGCTTAAGCGATTGAATTCTAATGTTCACATTCTGAGCTTTATGCTCTTTAAAAAAAACCTGTTGCTTTTCTTTGATTGCCTCAATCTGGATAGGGCTACTATTTTTCAATTTTCTTTTTGTGTAAAGTTAACGAAAAAAGTGACTAGCTTTTTAAGGGGATTGAGTGTATTATATTATAAGTTAAAAAGTACTGATAATCAATTGCTTATGTTCTTTTGTTGAGGGTTGAGTATAAGAGTGAGTTCAGGGGTTTTATTTTATTAAAAAGAAACATAATTTAAATTTGAAATACATTAAGCACTATGGAACTCAATAAATACAGCAAAGCAGTTACTCAAGATCCAACGCAACCCGCAGCACAAGCCATGTTGCATGCGATTGGAATGACCGATGAGGATTTTCAAAAACCCTTAATTGGTATTGCCTCAACGGGCTACGAGGGGAATCCTTGTAATATGCATCTCAACGATCTTGCGCAAGATATAAAAGCAGGAGTCAATGCCCAATCTTTAGTTGGACTTGTTTTCAACACCATTGGGGTAAGTGATGGAATTTCTATGGGAACTCCCGGAATGCGTTTTTCATTGCCTTCTAGAGATGTTATTGCCGATTCAGTAGAAACGGTAGTGCAGGCGATGTCATATGATGGGGTGGTTACTGTGGTAGGCTGTGATAAAAATATGCCCGGTGCCTTGATGGCGATGTTGCGTTTGAATCGCCCTTCCATATTGGTTTATGGCGGTACGATTGCCGCAGGTTGTCACAACGATAAAGAATTAGATGTTGTTTCTGCCTTTGAAGCTTGGGGGGAAAAAGTAGCCGGTAAAATAGACGAAAAAGAATTTAAAAGCGTAATCCGAAATGCCTGTCCAGGGGCAGGAGCCTGTGGAGGAATGTATACCGCCAATACCATGGCCTCTGCCATAGAAGCTTGTGGAATGGCACTTCCTTATAACGCTTCCAATCCAGCAGTAAGCAAAGATAAAAAAGAAGAATGTTTAGCCTTGGGGGCTCACCTCAAAAACCTCTTGGAGCTCGATTTAAAACCCAGAGATATTGTTACACGGAAAGCTTTGGAAAATGCCTTGCGATTGATTGCTGTTTTGGGAGGTTCTACCAATGCGGTACTTCACTTTTTAGCCATTGCTAAAGCTGCTCAAATTGATTTAACCATCGATGATTTTCAAAAAATTAGTGATACTACTCCCTTCTTAGCCGATTTAAAACCAAGCGGTAAATATTTAATGAAAGATTTGCACCAAGTGGGTGGAGTTCCTGCGGTTTTAAAATACATGTTGGAACAGGGAATGTTGCACGGAGACTGCATGACGGTTACTGGAAAAACTTTAGCTGAGAATTTAGCTGAGGTTCCGAGTTTAAAAGAAAATCAGCAAGTCATTCGACCTATCGATCAACCCATCAAAGAGACGGGACACATTCGCATCTTAAAAGGAAATTTAGCCACAGGAGGTTCTGTAGCAAAAATTACAGGAAAAGAAGGCCTGGTATTCAGAGGTCCAGCACGGGTATTTAACGGAGAATACGCTGCCAATGATGGTATTCGTCAGGGCAATGTTAAAGCGGGAGAAGTCGTGGTGATTCGTTATGAAGGTCCCAAAGGAGGCCCTGGAATGCCCGAAATGTTAAAACCTACTGCCGCCATTATGGGGGCTGGACTAGGAAAAAGTGTTGCTTTGATAACCGACGGACGGTTTTCTGGAGGAACCCACGGATTTGTAGTGGGGCATATTGTTCCCGAGGCACAAGAAGGAGGGGCCATAGGCTTAGTTCAAGATGGAGATGAAATTACCATCGATGCTGAAAAAAACACCATCTCAGTGGCATTAAGCGATGCGGAATTGTCAGAAAGAAAAGCGGCTTGGGTAAAGCCACCCTATAAATTTAAACAAGGGGTTTTATATAAATATATTAAGAGTGTAGCAACAGCCTCAGAAGGCTGTGTTACTGATTCCGAGTAATTATGGAAACAAAAGTAAAACAAGAAAATTTAAAGGCGACTTCTGCTCCCATTCGTATTTCTGGTGCTGAAGCAGTAATTCGTTGTTTGTTAGCGGAAGATGCAAATTTGATCTATGGCTATCCTGGAGGAGCCATCATGCCGATTTATGATGAAATCTATAAATTTCAAGATCAACTGCATCATGTCCTTACACGACATGAACAAGGTGCCACACATGCCGCTCAGGGATTTGCACGCACGTCTGGAAAAGTAGGCGTAGCTATGGCAACTTCTGGTCCCGGAGCGACCAATCTCGTAACAGGAATTGCCGATGCGCAAATTGATTCAACCCCTATGGTCTGTATCACAGGGCAAGTAGCTTCACATTTATTAGGTTCTGATGCTTTTCAAGAAACGGATATCATTGGGATTTCTACCCCTGTAACCAAGTGGAACTATCAGATCACTAAAGCCAGTGAGATTCCCGAAATCATGGCAAAAGCATTTTATATCGCTCGCTCGGGAAGACCGGGACCGGTATTGATTGACATTACCAAAGATGCACAATTTGAATTGTTTGATTTTGTTTACGAAAAATGTACGGGCATTAGAAGTTATCAGCCTTATCCTCAATTAATCAATGAAAGTGTAGCGGAAGCTGTTCGCTTGATCGGTGAAGCCAAAAAGCCTTTTGTGGTTTGGGGTCAAGGGGTTATTTTAGGACAAGCTGAAGAAGAATTCAAAGCCTTTTTAGAAAAGTCTGGAATCCCTGCTGCTTGGACGATCCTGGGGCTTTCTGCTTTACCCACTGCCCATCCATCTAATCGAGGAATGGTAGGAATGCACGGGAATTACGCACCCAATTTATTGACCAATGAATGCGATCTGTTAATAGCTGTAGGAATGCGTTTTGATGATCGTGTGACAGGAGATTTAAAAACTTATGCCAAACAAGCCAAGGTCATTCACCTTGAATTGGATCCCGCAGAGGTGAATAAGAATGTGAAGGCAGATGTTGCGCTACTCAGCGACTGTAAGATCAGTTTGCAAGCGCTTACGGATCAAATTTCAACTAAAACGTATCCAGAGTGGATCCAACGTTTTGACGATTTGGACGCCATTGAAAAAGAAAAGGTAATTGATGGGGATTTAAACCCCACCAAACCCGGTTTGACCATGGGAGAAAGTGTGGAGATGATCAATAAGCATTCCAATGCTGATGCCGTGATCGTAACCGATGTAGGTCAGCATCAAATGGTGGCTTGTCGTTATGCCAAGTTTAGTCAATCCAAAAGCAATGTGACCTCAGGAGGTTTGGGTACGATGGGCTTTGCCCTTCCTGCTGCTATTGGTGCCAAAATGGGTGCTCCCTCTAGAGAGGTGGTCGCAGTAATTGGTGATGGGGGCTATCAAATGACCATCCAAGAGTTAGGGACTATTTTCCAGCAGCAAGTAGCGGTTAAAATAGTTATTTTAAACAATGATTTTTTGGGAATGGTTCGTCAGTGGCAACAATTATTTTTTGATAAACGTTATGCCTCTACAGAAATGACCAATCCCGATTTTGTGGCCATCGCAAAGGGCTATTATATTGATGCGGTTCGGGTGGATAAAAGAGAAGATTTGGATCAAGCCGTAGCCAAGATGATGGCTTCTGAAAAGCCTTATTTTTTAGAAATTTGTGTGGAAAAAGAAGATAATGTATTCCCCATGATCCCGACAGGGGCCAGTGTATCAGATATTAGATTAGAATAAGATGGAATTAAAAACATACACCATTTCGGTTTATTCCGAAAACAACATCGGATTGCTCAATCGTATTTCTGCAATCTTTTTAAAGCGTCATATTAATTTGGAAAGCTTTTCTACATCTGAGTCTGAAATTCCTAATGTATTTCGGTTTGTGATCGTCGTCAATATAGCTCCAGATAAAGTGCATAAAATTGTGCAGCAAATTGAAAAACAAATCGATGTGATTAAAGCGTATTATCATACCGATGAAGAAACTATTTTTCAGGAAAATGCATTGTATAAAGTGAAATCAAGTTCTTTGTTTGAAGAACGACAAATACAGAATATCATTAAATCGAGTCATGCAACGATAGTGACGGTTTCTCCTGAGTTTTTTGTGATAGAAAAAACAGGCTTTAGAGAAGAAACAGAGCAATTGCGAAAAGACTTAGCTCCTTATGGTTTGTTACAGTTTGTCCGTTCAGGGCGTATCTCCGTAACCAAAGCCAAAATGGGCATCTCAGAAATATTAAATACCTTTAAAAAACAATAATTAATAAAAATCATGTCAAATTATTTCAATCAATTATCATTACGTGACCAACTTCATCAACTTGGGCAATGCCGTTTTATGGATGCTTCTGAATTTGAAGATGGAATTCAGGTTTTAGCAGGAAAGAAAATCGTTATTGTAGGTTGTGGCGCACAAGGTCTTAACCAAGGACTAAACATGCGTGACTCTGGTCTCGATATTTCCTATGCATTGCGTGAGGGTGCCATTGAACAAAAGAGAGCTTCTTATCAAAATGCAGTTTCTAACGATTTTAAGGTTGGAACGTATGAAGAATTGATCCCTACAGCGGATATGGTGATCAACCTTACTCCAGATAAGAATCATACCCCAGTTGTTAACGCGGTGATGCCTTTAATGAAAAAAGGAGCAACCTTATCGTATTCTCATGGCTTCAATATTGTGGAAGAAGGAACTAAAGTCAGAGAAGATTTGACCGTCATCATGGTTGCACCTAAATGTCCTGGTTCTGAGGTAAGAGAAGAGTACAAGCGAGGGTTCGGCGTACCAACATTAATTGCAGTACATCCAGAAAATGATCCCCAAGCTCAAGGTTTAGCCCAAGCGAAAGCTTATGCTTTTGCCACGGGAGGTCACCGTGCGGGAGTGTTAGAATCTTCTTTTGTTGCTGAGGTAAAATCAGATTTAATGGGAGAACAAACCATACTTTGTGGAGTACTGCAAACGGGTTCCATTCTCAGCTTTGATAAAATGGTTGAAGAAGGAATTGATCCTTCTTATGCCGCTAAATTGATTCAATATGGTTGGGAGACAATCACGGAAGCTCTAAAGCACGGGGGAATTACCAATATGATGGATCGTTTGTCAAATCCAGCAAAAATTAAAGCTTTTGAATTGTCAGAACAATTAAAAGAGATTTTAGCTCCTTTGTTTGAAAAGCATATGGACGATATCATGTCGGGACATTTTTCTAAAACAATGATGGAAGATTGGGCGAATGATGATGTGAACTTATTGTCCTGGAGAGCAGCAACAGGAGAAACTGCCTTTGAAAAAACAGCGATTACAGAACAAGAAATTTCTGAGCAAGAGTTTTTTGATCATGGGATCTTGATGGTTGCTTTTGTTCGTGCCGGTGTTGAATTGGCTTTTGATACAATGGTTGCAGCAGGAATTAAAGAAGAATCAGCCTATTACGAGTCTTTGCATGAAACGCCTTTAATCGCCAATACCATTGCACGTAAAAAATTATTTGAAATGAACCGTATCATTTCTGACACAGCAGAATATGGATGTTACCTTTTTGATCATGCAGCGAAGCCCATGTTAACGGACTTCATGAAAGGAATTAAAAAAGAGGTAATTGGTGGAGGATTAACCACAACCGATATGGGAGTGGATAACAAACAACTCATCGATATTAATGAGATTATCAGGTATCACCCTGTTGAAATGATCGGATATGATCTTCGTGCTTCTATGGTAGCGATGAAAAAAATTGTGTAATGAATATCCAGTTTCCTTCCCTTGAAGGAGTACAACTTGCGGAATTTCAATTGCGAGAGGTTTGTAAAACAACCCCTTTAGAACTCAACAAGCGCTTGTCAGAAATGACGGGCGCTTTTGTTTTCTTAAAAAGAGAGGATTTACAACAAATACGTTCATTTAAAATACGCGGAGCCTACAATAAAATTGCTTCACTTAGTGAAGCAGAGCGTGAAAAAGGGATCGTATGTGCAAGTGCTGGAAATCATGCACAAGGTTTTGCTTTTGCGTGTAATCAGCTTAAAATTCATGGGAGGGTATACATGCCCGCGACCACTCCCCAACAAAAAACAGCGCAGGTCAATAGGTTTGGGGGTAATTTCGTTGAGACTGTTTTGACAGGTGACACCTACGATGAATGTCAGCAAGTCGCCCAAGAAACCACCCAAAAAGAATCAAAAATTTTCATCCATCCTTTTGATGATAAAGAAGTGATAGAAGGCCAGGCTACTATTGGGATTGAGATGTTAGCCCAACAAAAAGAAGGATTTGATTATGTAGTGGTGCCCATTGGTGGGGGAGGATTAATTTCTGGAATCATCACTGTTTTTAACGCTTTATCGCCTCATACAAAAATCATTGGGGTAGAACCCGAAGGTGCGCAATCCATGAAGCAGGCGCTAGAAAAAGGGAAACGTATTCGCTTGAAAGAGATGGATCGTTTTGTTGATGGTGCTGCTGTGCGTCAAGTGGGTGTTTTACCTTTCGAGATTTGTAAAAATAATTTAGATACGATTATTTCTGTGCCTGAAGGGAAAATTTGTCAAAC
>Ga0228662_1000495_pt1 | contig 19322 bp, 18 predicted proteins | sample 76DmetaG_FD_183173 | JGI IMG/M metagenome (GOLD analysis project Ga0228662, IMG submission 183173) | Seawater microbial communities from Monterey Bay, California, United States - 76D | ecosystem: Environmental > Aquatic > Marine > Coastal | place: USA: California | collected 2016-11-10
CTCAAAAATAGAATCTACTTGCCGTTCTAAGTAAGTTTCAGGAAGTTGTGGTGCACTGTAGGAAATGGAATAACTCGTTCCCAAAGCATACCCCTGAATATGCTGCGTTTGCTTTTCCTCCATTGTTTGACAACTTAAAAAAAGCGTCATCAAAAGAAGACTACTGAACCTTTTGAAGTCCATCAAAGTTAACCGCATAGGGATCGTTTTTAGTTAAAGGTTTTTCATAATCGTTTGCATGAGCAAATCCCACTCCTGCAAAATACAGTTGAGCGTTATTCTTTTCCGCATGAGATTTGACTTTTTCCATTTTAACACTATCAAAATCTTTGGGTGCATTAGGATACAAACAGCCTTGAGCAACTACAAAATAAAGTGTTTTATCTTTCACACAAACAAACTGAGGGGAACGTTTAATCTGCGAGTTAACTGCTAAAAACTCGAAACCTTCATTTTCTAGATAGGTTCCTACTTCTTGCATTGCAAGCTGATGAATTTCTTGCGTGGTTAAGATTTCCATAAGGTTATAAATTTAGCTTAAAAAAGAGGCATAAAGCCTCTTTTAAATTATCCTCCAAAGTCGTCAAAACGAACATTTTCAGGGGGAACACCAAAGTCCTCGGCCATTCGCTCGATGGCTTGGTTCATTAGAGGAGGTCCACAGAAATATACTTCAATATCTTCAGGAGATTCGTGCTGATTTAAATAATTATCAATCACAACCTGATGAACAAAACCTGTAAATCCATCTCCTTCTCCCTCTAATCCTTCTTTGACTTTCCAGTTGTCTTCTTCCATAGGTTCTGACAAGGCAATATAAAATTTGAAGTTTGGGAAATCTTTTTCTAGGGCTCTAAAATGATCGGTATAAAACAATTCTCTTTTGGAACGCCCTCCATACCAAAAGGTTACTTTACGACCTGTTTGGAGAGTTCTAAACAATTCATATAAATGTGAGCGCATGGGTGCCATTCCAGCACCACCTCCTACATATAGCATTTCTGACTCAGAATCATTAATAAAAAATTCACCATAAGGACCTGAGATGGTTACTTTATCTCCTGCTTTTTTGGAGAAAATATAGGATGAAGCAACTCCGGGGTTAATGTCTGCCCAGCCATTTTTAGCACGATCAAAGGGAGGGGTTGCAATTCGAACGTTCAACATGATTTCTTTTCCCTCGGCAGGATAGGATGCCATAGAGTAAGCACGTTCAACCGTTTCAGGATTCTTCATAACCAATGGCCACAAGTTGAATTTATCCCATTCTAATTTGAATTTTTCTGGTTCACCGGGATGTTCAGCTGGATGTGCTGAAATATCAATGTCTTCATATTTTACTTCGCACTGAGGGATTTCAATTTGAATATATCCTCCTGCTTTGTAATCCATTTCCTCGGGAATTTCTACTACAAATTCTTTGATAAAGGAAGCAACATTCCAGTTTCTTACCACAGTCGCTTCATATTTTTTAATTCCAAAAACCTCTTCAGGAACTTGGATTACCATGTCTTGTTTTACTTTTACCTGACAGCCTAAACGCCATCCCTCAGCCACTTCTTTTCTTGAAAAATGCGGCGCTTCTGTTGGCAGTATTTCACCTCCACCCTCAAGCACTTGACACTTACATTGGATACAAGTTCCACCGCCACCGCAGGCAGAGGGTAAAAAGATTTTATTATTCCCCAAAGTACTCAAAAGGGTACTTCCTGAAGAAACATCAACTTTATTTCCCCCATTAATTAGAAGAGAAACAGGCCCTGAAGGTAATAATTTGGCCTTAGCACCTAAAAGCATTCCTACCAAAAGAAAGGTAATGACTAAAAAAACAACAACACTCGCTAGTATAACTGAATAATCCATTCTTAAATTATAATTTAATTCCCATAAAACTCATAAAACCTAAAGCCATCAAACCTGTGATGATAAATGTAATGCCCAATCCTCTCAATGGGGCAGGTACATTAGAATAGGTTATTTTCTCTCGTATTGCAGCAATCGCAAGAATGGCTAATAACCATCCAATACCTGAGCCCAATCCATACACTGCTGACTCTGTAACTCCAGCAAAATCTTTTTGTTGCATAAATAATGACCCCCCCAAAATCGCACAGTTTACAGCAATTAGGGGTAAAAAGATTCCTAAAGCTCCATATAGTGCTGGAGCAAATTTTTCAACGACCATCTCAACCAACTGAACCATTGAGGCAATTACTGCAATAAACATGATAAAGCTTAAAAAGCTCAAATCAAGAGTTGCATATTGTGATCCCAACCAAGACAAAGCGCCAGGACGTAATAAATAAGTATCTAACAAAAAGTTAATCGGTACTGTTATTGCTAAAACAAAAATTACAGCCAACCCTAGTCCAACTGCCGTTTTTACTGTCTTTGAAACAGCTAAATAAGAACACATGCCTAAGAAATAAGCAAAGATCATATTCTCTATAAAAATACTTTTGACGAATAAATTTAAATATGCTTCCATGGTCTGTTCTTAATTTTTTTCAATTAAACTACGATTCCGAGAACGCTGAATCCAAATTAAAATTCCTACAGTAATTAATGCCATCGGGGACAAGAGCATTAAACCATTGTTTTCATATCCCATGGCATAAACCGAATCAGGAATGACTTGATATCCTAATAATTTTCCAGAACCAAGAAGTTCTCTAAAAAAAGCAACAATAATAAGAATTAATCCATACCCCGCTGCATTTCCAATTCCGTCTAAAAAAGACTTCCAAACACCATGCCCTAGAGCAAAAGCTTCCAAACGACCCATCACAATACAATTCGTAATAATTAATCCTATGAAAATGGAAAGCTCTTTACTTACATCATAAGCATATGCTCGTAGCACTTGATCCACTAGAATTACCATGGCAGCAACCACAACCAATTGGACAATAATCCGAATACGATTGGGAATTAAGTTTCGCAACAATGAAATAATAACATTACTTGCTGCCATAACCGCCATCACGGACACGCTCATTACTATTGCCGGTTTCAACTGGACCGTAATGGCCAAGGCAGAACAAATTCCAAGTACCTGAACGGTAATCGGGTTGTTATCATCCATCGGATCTGACAATAATTTTCTGTTCTTTTTTGAAAAAAGAGGCTCTTTCTCTTTGTTTACAAAGAGAATAGTGGGCTCTTTTTTAGTGTTGGATACGTTGTCTTCCATCTATTATTGGTTTGAAGCCAGACTTGCGTCTGCTGATTTTAAATAAGGTAAGTAATGTTGTAAACGCTCTTTAATCATATCCGTAACTCCATCACCTGTGATGGTAGCACCAGAAATAGCGTCTACTTCATGGTCTTCTTTGTCCAAATCTTTAGGGTCATTATTTGTTTTAGACACATTGATACCTACAAGTTTTCCATCTGTATCAAAAACTTTTTCTCCAACAAAACGGTCTTGAAACCACTGTTGTGTAATTTCTGCTCCTAAACCAGCTGTCTCTCCAACATGATCAAACACAGCTCCTTGAATGGTGTTTTTATCCTCTTTCAAAGCAATATATCCCCATATTGCATTCCAAAGTCCTGCCCCTCTTAAAGGAACAACATAAGATTTAACTCCGTCAACATCAGCCACATATAAAGGGAAATGTTGTTCCGCTAATGGCTTCTTTAATTCATTACTTAATTCCAATTCAAAAGCATTGGAATCGGTATCTATTTTCCCACCTGAAATTAGGGAAAGCTCTTCAACAATATATTGGTTATATAAAGTCTCTGCCTGTTCACGATCGGTTTCAATTCCGATGGTAGCTAAAATATTTTGCATTTTTTCTTTGCGCACATTAGAAGCTTGCAAGTCTTTCAATGAACTTGCAGTAAAAGCTAAAGCTGATGCGACTACCAGTACCATGATCGTGGCGAAGATAAAAGTGTAAGCGTTGCTATCTCTATTCATGATTAAGCGGATTTAAGTTCTTGAGCTACTGCCCAACGTTTTTTACGTTTTTTGATATTTCCATTGATCACATAGTGATCGATGGTGGGAGCGAATACATTCATTAATAAAATGGCTAGCATCACTCCTTCAGGATAGGCAGGATTAAACACACGGATCATGATACAGAAAATACCAACTAAAACGCCGTAAATCCATTTTCCTTTGTTAGTTTGAGCCCCTGAAACTGGGTCCGTAGCCATAAAGACAATTCCGAAAGCAAAGCCTCCCACAACAAGATGATTCATCCATGAAAAACTCATCAAGGCATTGGCGCCCCAAAGATTAAATAACAAGCCCATTACAGCAGCGCCGACTATTCCACCTGTAATGATCCTCCAACTGCCTACCCCAGTGAGAATCAATATTAAAGCCCCTACTGCAACCCAAAGTGTAGAGGTTTCCGCAATCGAACCCGGGATAGCTCCTTGAAACATTTCAAACATGGAATAATTTACATCCCCTCCTGCCGCTAAAGTTCCCAAAATAGTTTCCCCAGAAATTGCATCTACGTTAGATGCCTCAGAAACCCATACTTTATTTCCTGACATATAAGTCGGATACGCAAAAAAGGCAAAAGCTCGTGCAGTCAAAGCAGGATTTAAAATATTCATTCCCGTTCCTCCGAAGGCCTCTTTAGCTATTAAAACGGCAAAGGCTGTAGAAACTGCCACCATCCATAAAGGAATGTCAACGGGCATGATCATGGGAATCAGAAGTCCAGTAACTAAATACCCCTCATTTACTTCATGTCCGCGATATACCGCAAAGCCAAATTCAATGGAGAGTCCTACAACATAAGAAACAATAATCATAGGAACTATTTTCCATGATCCGTGGATAAAAGCTTCTAAAAAAGTAAAAGGTTCGCCCGTTTGAGCATAATACTGATAGCCTGTATTGTAAATTCCATAAATCAAAGCTGGTAACAAAGCAATGATTACCGTTACCATCGTTCTTTTTAAATCTACTGCATCACGAATGTGAGCTCCTTTTTTAGTTGTGTGGTTGGGTACAAACAAAAAAGTATCAAAGGCATTAATTGCCGGAGCAAATTTTTCTAATTTCTGTCCTTTTCCAAAAGGCTTTTTTAATTCGTCTAAGCTTTTTCTTAAAAAATTCATACGTCTTTTATTTATCCTACTTCATTAATCATTAACTCTATTCCCTTACGGATAATCTCTTGTGCTTCAATTTTTGAGGTGTTTGCATAATCAATTAATCCAAAATCTTCTGGAACTACTTCATAAATTCCCAAAGCTTCCATCTTTTCAATATCTTCAATCATACAGGCTTTTAATAATTGCATGGGGTACAAATCCAAAGGAAAAACTTTTTCCATTTCACCGGTAACCACTAATGCGCGTTCTTCCCCATTAAGATTCGTATCTATTTCAAATCCATTTTTATTAAAAAGTCTTGAAAAAGAGGTGTTGGATAAGCTTAAAATAGAATTGTCTTTGAAGGGTAACCATCCAAACATTCGGTAAGTATTCCCTTCAGGGATTACACTCACCAGATTGTTATAATACCCTAAATATCCCTGTATACTTGTTGTTTTTCCCGAAAGGACATCTCCATTGATCAGTCGAACTCCACTTTGAGTGGTTTCAACTTTTTCAATCATGGGTGCCAATTCAACTCCTATTGTAGTGGGAAAATATTTAGGGGCTTTAAGTGCATTTCCTGCAAAAGCAACAGTGCGCTGGGCACTGAATACTCCTTCAGTAATAAACCGTCCGAGGTTTACAACGTCTTCTGGATTGACTGTCCATATGCGATCGCCCATGTTGATTGGGCTCAATTCTTGGATGTGAAAACTTAAATTTCCAGCAGGGTGTGGCCCTGCAATCGTATAAAATTGAACATTTTCAACTTTTTCAAAAGGAGTGGAAAAGGCTGCATCTACTCCTAAAAAAATGGCTTGGTCTACAAGTTTGTTTAAAACATTAATCCCTTGCTGAAAATTCTCATGATTATTCGTCAACAGAAAAGCATGATCCACAGCTAAAGGTGAAGTGTCTAATGTGGATACAAAAATAGCTTTGGGAGTTTCGTCTGGATGGGCAAGTGTTCCATAGGGCCTTTGTTGAAGAAAAGGCCAATTCCCACTCTCTAACAAAAGAGCAATCAATGCATCACGCCCCAGCTCTTTCCAATTTGCAACTTCATGAGAACGAACTTCCTTTTTCTGATTTGCCTCAATAATAATTTTTTCAATTTTTCTTTTGGGACCTCTAACGATCTCTTTGATTGTTCCAGAAACAGGAGATACAATTTTAATTCTTGGATCCTGTTTGCTAAAGAAAATGGGGTCTCCTGTATTTACTTCGGCACCTTCTTTAACTAAAAGTTTGGGTGTAGTTCCAAAAAAATCATCTGGCTTTAAAGCGTAAGTGGGAGTGGAAATAGCTTTTGAGAGTATTTTTTCTGCCGTGCCCTTGATGTTCAGCTTGGCGCCTCTCCGAGTTCGAATACCTTTGATTATATCCATTAATTGTGTTAATTCTAAAAATCACGCAAATTTACTAATAAACGCTCTTTTCAAAGAAGCAAATCTCAACGAAAAACATTATTTATATTAATTCTAAATAGGTGTTTAAGCTTTTGAATTACAAGCCTCTTGGTTTGGTTAAGCCATTGTGATGCGCTACCTTTACAGTTGATGGGAACTCAGAATCTATTCACCTATTTATTTTGCTTTGTAATCCATTTAAATGGCTTTACACAAGTGGTGCTGGATCGTACTGAAAAAGAATACATAAAGACTGTTCAATTTTCAAATTTACAGCAAAATGATGCTTTTCCAATCGCTGCTTTAAATGAAAAAATACTATTAAAATTTGATGATCTGAATGGAGATGAAGCAGATTATTATTACAGAATTAGTTATTACAATCACGACTGGTCTCCATCCACCTTGTTTAAAAATGAATTTATAGACGGGTTTGACAACCTCCGTATTGACAATTACACTACCTCCTTCAACACCCTTCAAACTTACACTCATTACCAACTCGAGTTACCCAATGAAAACATACAATTTAAAGTTTCGGGTAATTATTTATTGGAGGTATATACAAGCAGCGACGAACTTGCTTTTTCTCGTAGATTTTGTCTGTATGAAAACTCCTCTAGCGTTCAAGTTGCCGTATACCGACCACAAAACATGGACCGCTTCAACTCCTACCAATCGGTGCATTTTGCTATCACCCCCTACCAAACAACATTCAGAAATCCCGACAAAAACATCAAAGTCGTACTCCTTCAAAATCAACAATGGGATCAAGTGATCACGGGTCTTACCCCTCAATATTTTTCCGGAAAAACATTGGAATACCGCTATGATCTTCCATCGCAATTTGAAGGAGGAAATGAGTATTTTTATTTCGATACCAAAGACCTTCGAGTCACATCACCCAACATTAATTATATTGATCGAGATGATTTATATGAATCTTATTTGAGTATTGATATCCCTAGAACCTATTCCGAGTACACCTATGCTCCTGACATTAATGGTAAATTTGAAATTAGAAATGTAATGGGCCCCGGAGACCCAGACACGCATGCAGATTACAGCTATGTGTATTTCAGCTTGGCTTCAGACTATCAACTTAATGAAGAGGAAATTTTTATCTATGGTAATTTTAATAATTATAAATTGAACGAGTTAAACAAAATGTATTACAACCCTTCGCTGGAAGTTTTTGAAGGGGTTTTACTTCTCAAGCAAGGATTTTACAACTACAAATATGTTTCAAAAGAGGGTGATAATTTAAGAAAAAACAGCTTGAGCGGTTCCTTTTCATTAACTGAAAATGACTATCATGTTTTAGTCTATTACCGAATCCTAGGAGAACAATACGATGCACTCATCGGTGTTGGGAAGACAAACTCTTTCGAATTGGTAAATTAATTTTTTAATTTAATTTATTTTTTTTACTTTTATTAGTACCAAGATCAGAGAATAAAACGGTGTGATACAACAAATTACAAAAGGAATTAAAATTTCCGTTGACGTAAAATTTGAAGGCAGCTTTCTAAAAGAGTCTTCACTCCATCACGCGTTTGTCTATTTTATTACTATTGAAAATCAAAGTAAAGATGTGGTACAATTACTTTCCCGTCATTGGAAGATTTTAGAATCTACAAATCGCCCTCAGTATGTCAACGGGGATGGTATTTTAGGTAAAAAACCAATCTTAAAACCCGGTGAAATTCACACCTACAAATCGGGAAGCTTGATCACATCTCCCATGGGATCCATGTCGGGAACCTATATTATGATTAATTTTTCTACCGCACAAAAATTCAATGTAGAAGTTCCCTCCTTTAAATTAAACGTGCCTTACATTCTAAATTAAGACACTTTTTTTAATTGCTACTTCACACATAAAGCAATACATTTATCAAAAAATTAAGATCATGTCTAACAGTGTTTTTCAAGTACCTTATCCTAGTAATGAACCCATTTTATCCTACGCTCCTGGGAGTTCAGAAAAAGAGGCTGTATTAGCAAGCTATGCTAAAATGTTTGGAGAAACTATTGAAGTTTCCATGCGGATTGGAGATCAAGATATTAAGACTGGAGAAACCGCTTCCATGCAACCACCACACGATCATAAACACATATTGGGAGTCTATCATAAAGCGTCCAAAAAAAATATTACCGAGGCTATTGCAGCTTCATTGGATGCCAAAAAAGCTTGGAGCCAAATGCCCTGGGAATCCAGAGCTTCTATCTTTTTAAAAGCAGCCGAACTCGTTGCAGGTCCCTATCGTTCTCGCATCAACGCTGCAACCATGTTAGGCCAATCCAAGACCATACATCAAGCAGAAATTGATGCTGCGTGTGAATACATTGACTTCCTTAGATTCAATGTAGCATTTATGCAAGAAATATATGAAAATCAACCGAAAAACGATCCTGGAATTTGGAATCGTCTTAGCTATCGCCCTCTAGAGGGGTTTGTCTACGCTGTGAGCCCTTTTAACTTCACAGCTATTGCAGGAAACCTATGCGCTAGTGCTGCCATGATGGGAAATACAGTAGTATGGAAACCGAGTGACCATCAGGTGTTTTCTGCCCATATTTTAATGCAAATTTTTAGGGAGGCTGGACTTCCAGACGGTGTCATTAATATGGTCTTTGGCGATCCAGAAATGATCACCGATACTGTGTTAGAAAGTCCAGATTTTGCTGGTATTCACTACACGGGCTCAACAGAAGTCTTTAGAAATATCTGGAGTAAAATCGGAAACAATATTAAACGGTATCGCTCCTACCCCAGAATTGTTGGAGAAACAGGAGGCAAAGATTTTATTGTTGCACATCCTTCATCCCATCCCAAAGAAGTTGCAACAGGAATTATTCGAGGTGCTTTTGAATTTCAAGGACAAAAATGTTCTGCAGCCTCTCGTGTTTACCTACCAAAATCGATCGCAGATAAAATCATTGATTTTGTCAAGGCAGATTTAAAAACAATCAAAATGGGGTCTCCCGAAAATTTTGAGAATTTTGTAACTGCAGTCATTCATAAGGGAGCCTTTGATCGTTTGGCCAATGCAATTGAACAGGTAAAAAAAGATCAAAATGCTGAAATAATTGCCGGAGGCAATTACGATGATAGCAAAGGGTATTTTGTGGAGCCTACGGTTGTCCTTACCAAAGACCCAAAATATACTACAATGAAAAAAGAATTGTTTGGTCCTTTGGTAACAATTTATATTTACCCTGACGCACAATGGTCAGAAACCTTGGAACTTGTGGATCAAACCTCAGAATATGCGCTAACAGGAGCCGTATATTCTCAAGATCGTTACGCATTGGAAGAAGCCCTTAAGGCATTGGAAAATTGTGCAGGAAATTTTTACATCAACGACAAACCCACGGGAGCTGTGGTAGGGCAACAACCTTTTGGAGGTGCAAGAGGATCTGGAACAAATGATAAAGCTGGGTCGGCTGCCAACTTGATGCGTTGGGTTTCACCTAGGCTGATAAAAGAAACTTTTGTTCCTGCAAACGATTATAAATATCCTTTTTTGGGGTAACGTATTTCGTCTAAACTAAAATTTTAAAGCGGTAAATACACCACCTTTTTAGTATCAAAGAAAGGTTCTGAAAAATGACTTTTTAATGCAAATTCTTTTGCCTTTGGAAAAGAGGATAATTCTTCGGAAAGGTCTCCCCCTTTCAAATATAAAATACCGTTTTTAATTGCATGCTTGTGAGTTGAACGTATGTTTTTTCTTACCCAAGGCACAAACGTTTCCATTTTAGTTACGGCCCGGCTAACAACAAAATCTACTTTTTCATTAAAATCTTCTGCTCGAATATGGGCAGAAGAAACGTTAGTCAACCCCAGTTCTTCAGAAACTTCTTGCACTACTTTTATCTTTTTACCAATACTGTCAATCAGAAAAAAATGTGTTTCGGGAAATAAAATCGCCAAGGGAATCCCCGGAAACCCCCCTCCTGTTCCAACATCCAAAACTTTTGATTGAGGCAAAAATGTTATGACTCGAGTAATTCCTAAGGAATGTAAAACATGTCGTTCATCAAAAGCATCCATGTCTTTTCTGGAAATCAAATTAATTTTTGCATTCCAAGTTGAATAAATTCTTGACAAGGATTCAAATTGTTTTATTTGACCTTCAGTTAGGTTAGGGAAAATTTGTTTTAGCTTATCCAAGACGTTGTTTTGTTTAGAAGATTTTTTCAACTATTTTTACTGAATAAAATATTTTATGCAAGCTACACAAAGCCTTCGTTTTTCACGAAAAGACCCCAAACAATTTTTTAAAACTTTAAACCAACGGGTAAACCAATATTTTAAAGAAAAAAATGTTCCCAAAACTGGAAACTGGAAATTGTATGTAAAGACAGTTGTCATGTTTTCGTTAATGGTGGCTCCTTATATTTTGGTCATTACCTTAGACATTAGCCTATGGCTAAAATTACCCCTATGCATGATCATGGGAGTGGGCATGGCTGGTGTGGGAATGAATGTGATGCATGATGGAAATCACGGTTCTTTTTCTAAACATCCTTGGATCAACAAATTAATGGGGAGTAGTATTTATATCCTAGCAGGAAATGTATTCAACTGGAAAGTACAACATAATGTTTTACACCATACTTATACTAATATTCACGGACATGATGAAGATCTAGAAGCGGGACGTATTTTACGTTTTTCAAAACACGCCGACTGGATGCCACATCATAAATTTCAACATTTATATTCCATTTTACTCTATGGATTACTGACCATCAACTGGGCTATTTTTACCGATTTTCAGCAAATGAAACGGTATATGAAGAGAAAACTTTCTTATGCAAATAGTAAACGACCTAGCTTACAATGGATCGGACTATTTTTAACAAAAATCATTTATTTTGCGATTTGGATTGCCATCCCTATCATTTTCATTGATGCGCCTTGGTGGACGGTACTCATTGGATTTATCGTGATGCACTACACAGCGGGACTTATTCTTAGTTTAGTCTTCCAATTAGCACATGTTATCGAAGATGCAGAAATGCCCGAAGCAGATACTTCTGGAACCATGAAAAACACTTGGGCTATTCACCAGTTATTAACGACCGTAAACTTTTCTACTAAAAACAGATTCATGAATTGGTTTACTGGCGGATTAAACCACCAGATTGAACATCACATCTTTCCTCATATTAGTCATGTGCATTACACAAAAATTGCAGCTATTGTAAGGAAAACAGCTAAAGAATTTAATTTACCCTACAACGAATACAAGACGACACGAAGTGCCCTTCTTTCGCACTTTAGATTTTTAAAACAAATGGGAACACAGCCCGCATAAACTTTATGGAGCAACTTTCAGCACGGATCAACAGCTTGCCTGTTTCAGAAACGCTTGCCATGGCAGCAAAAGCCAGGGAGTTAAAAAATCAAGGGATAGACATTATCGGATTAAGCCTCGGCGAACCTGATTTTAACACCCCAGAATTCATCAAAGATGCAGCGATTCAAGCAGTACAAGACAATTGGAATTCCTATTCTCCTGTAGATGGATATGCCGATTTAAAGGTGGCTATTTGTCAAAAATTCAAACGTGATAATGGTCTTGAATATCAACCCTCACAAGTAGTGGTTTCAACCGGAGCCAAACAATCCATTGCCAATGTATGCATGGTATTGTTGGATCCCGGGGATGAAGTATTGTTACCCGCTCCTTATTGGGTGAGCTATTCGGCTATCGCAACCTTAGCAGAAGCAAAATCTATCATCATCCCTTCTTCCATTGAAACCGATTTTAAAATTACTCCGGAACAATTAGAAGCGGCCATCACGCCCAAGACCAAATTGGTCATGTTCAATTCTCCCAACAATCCCAGTGGAACCATTTATACTGAAGCCGAGTATCGTGCTTTAGGAAAAGTATTGGAAAAATATCCTGATATCTATATCCTTTCAGATGAGATCTACGAACATATAAATTATGGAACAGCACATTTTAGCATTGCAGCCCTTCCAGAATTATACGACCGAACCATCACAGTAAATGGCGTTGCAAAAGCCTTTGCTATGACGGGATGGCGCATTGGTTATATTGGAGCTCCCGATTGGATTGCCAAGGCCTGTAACAAGATGCAAGGTCAAATAACCTCAGGGGCGAATTGTATCGCACAGCGTGCAACTATAGCTGCTTTGGAAGCTCCTGTTAGCAATATTCAATATATGATAGATGAGTTTGCAAAACGTCGTGTGATGATCATTGAACTTCTCAGTGCCATACCTGGATTTAAGATGAATCAACCCCAAGGAGCGTTTTATGTTTTTCCCGATATTTCCTACTATTTTGGAAAAACGATTCAAGGAAAAACAATTACCTCTGCTTCAGACTTCTCCATGTTCCTATTAGAAGAAGCTCACGTGGCTACCGTTACGGGGGAAGCATTTGGAAATAACGCTTGTATTCGAATTTCTTATGCCGCCTCAGTTGAAAATATTCAAGAAGCAGTAAAGCGAATATCCAAGGCTTTGGCTTAATTGATTTCATTGAATTAGATCTAAAACCGCTTAACGGCGGTTTTTTTTATTTGACACTCTGTCAAACGGCAACCAAAATATAAGCGTACTTTAGCACCGTAAAATTATTTATGACCTTTAAAGACCTAAAACTCGAACCCCCGATTTTAAAAGCACTTGAAAAACAAGGCTATTCCCAACCCACTCCCATCCAAGAACAAGCCATTCCCATTTTACTAAAAGGAAACGATTTGTTAGGAGTAGCACAAACAGGGACTGGAAAAACTGCCGCATTTGGAATTCCCATTTTAAACCACCTCCTCAAAGAAAAATCTTCAGGACAAGGGAGAAGAAAAATAAAAGCTTTAGTGGTGACTCCCACTCGTGAATTAGCCATCCAAATTGCTGAAAATTTTACGGCATATAGCCAATTTACACCCCTCCGTAATACGGTGATTTTTGGTGGGGTAAAACAATCCAAACAAGTGGCTAGTTTGCAACAAGGCGTTGATATTTTGGTTGCAACTCCTGGACGTTTATTGGATTTAATGAATCAGGGCTATATTACGTTTCGGGATTTAAAATATGTCGTTTTAGATGAAGCCGATCAAATGCTAGACATGGGTTTTATCCACGATGTGAAAAAAATAATTGCGAAACTCCCCCCCAATAGACAGTCCTTATTTTTCTCAGCTACTATGCCCAAAACCATCGTAGCGCTTTCACAAAAGATGCTCGGCGATTTTGAACGTGTCACCATTAAACCACAACAGGCTACCGCCGAAAAAGTAGAACAAGGGGTATATTATGTAAGCAAAAACAACAAACCCAAATTATTAATCCATTTGCTGGAGCAAAGACCTCAGGATTCCGTTCTTGTTTTTTCACGTACCAAACACGGGGCCAATAAAATTGTGAAAATACTAGATAAAGCAAAAATAAAATCGGCAGCCATTCATGGGAATAAATCCCAAGCACAACGCCAAAAAGCTTTAGGTGAATTTAAAGACGGTTCCCTAAAAGTATTGATTGCTACCGATATTGCCGCCCGTGGAATCGATGTTGACGATTTGGCTTTGGTCATTAATTATGATCTCCCCAATGTGTCCGAAACCTATGTGCACAGAATTGGAAGAACAGGACGTGCTAGCGCCAGCGGAATTGCCCTTTCCTTTTGTATGGGAGACGAACGCCCTTACTTGAAAGACATTGAAAAACTCATCAAACAGCAAGTACCCCGCATGGGAGAACATCCTTTTATGGAGGGTGCAGATGTGGTTGATGGCTCCCTCAACAAAAAAACACAAGGCAGGCCCAACAACCGAAATCGACCCAGCAACAAGAACAGCAACAACCGTAATAGAAACAGAAATAAAAAATAAATTTCCCTTTGTTTCAAAAATAAAAAACCACTATTAAGTGGTTTTTTTATACCTTTAAATAATCCAAATCATACTACTGCCATGAGAAAAAGCGTTCATAAATAAATACATTTGAATAGAGAGAGTGGTTCAATATATCCTGATTTGGTGTGTATTGACCCTATCCAAAAAGTCTTAGTGAAATATAAACCCCTAATGGTTTATATAGACTTGTTGGCATAAAAACAAAGATGAAAAAATCATATTACATTTTAATTGTTTTAACTTTATTTGGATGTCATCAATCATCTAATGATATCTCTGCTAAAGCTAAAGAATATATTGGTGAAGTAATTCAAATTTTACGACATAATTCTATCAATAAAAGCAAAATTAATTGGGGAAAATTTGAGAAGGATATCTATACAAAAGCGAAAGGTGCTCAATCAATTCCTCAAACTTATCATGCAATTGAACTTGCAATCATTCTCTTGGAAGATAATCATAGCTATTTCAAACCTTTAACAAAAAAGTTGAATCTTGAAAACCAAAAATCACTCCCAATATTTAACGATACTAAAGTCCCTAAAGATATCGGATATATAAGAATACCTTTTTGCATCGGAGACGAAGATGAAAATAAAAAATATATAAATCGAATACTAACGAAAATTGAGAATCAGAATAATAAAACTATTAAAGGCTGGATAATTGATCTAAGAAATAATTTTGGGGGAAATATGTGGCCTATGCTAATTTCTTTAGAACCAATTTTGGGTAATGGAATAGTTGGATACTTCAAAGATTCAAATAGCAGGTATAGTTCGTGGGAATTAAAAGAGGGAAAAGTATATTTAGATAATGAGATAATCCTCGAATCACCTAAATTCATTAAACTGAAGGACTCAAGTCCTATTGTTGCGGTTCTGACAAATAGTGAAACTGCTAGTTCTGGAGAGGCAATTTCAGTAGCATTCAAAGGAAGATCAAATACTAAATCTTTTGGAGGAAATACATATGGTGTATCTACTGGCTGTAAATCTTATTCTTTTTCTGATGGCTCAATAGTTAACTTAGCAACAAGTTTATTTTCAGACAGAAACAAAATAGATTATGGATTTCAAATCAAACCAGATTTTGAGTGTAACGAAAATGAAATTATTGAGACATCTTCTAACTGGATTTATGAACAGTATAAAATAACTACTGCTAACAAAGTGCAAAACGTAAATAGCCGCTAAACACAACTACAGTAGTCTGCACTGACCGTTGCCACACATTTGAAAAAATCACACTAAAATATCAAAGTCACTTTTCAAATTCAAACCCATGTCAGATGGGGCTAGTATTGCAGTTGGGCTTCTTGTTGGATTTTATGGTTCGACAAACAGAGCAACTATAAATATGTTTATACACAACGCTGAAGACGGTAAGGTTTTAGTAAATTACACAAAAGCAGTTTCTGGATCAATAGGATCTTCTACAGATCAGCTCATTAATGTAGTTATGAGAAAGGCGTCTCGTAGAATCCCCTATACCAAAAAAAGAGAGTAACAATACTAATACGATTATTGGAAATACAATGAATTCAATTAGCTAGACAAATGAAACCACTCTAGTTGCTAAAATCCATGATTTAATGATTACTCATAAGATAAACCATGCCCAAATTCATATAAAGGATTTTTAGAATCATAGGGTACATCTTCTTTTTGATTTTTAACTGCTTCCCAAGAAGAGGGAAGCTCAAAAGGTAACTTTCCAGCGGGATTAAATTTTCCAAAAATCACTTCCATCAACACTTCATCACTAGTACCAAATTCACCAAACATTGCTCCTGCAGCTTTATCAATATCGGTAAGAATTGCAGCACGCTGAAGGTTTACCACTACAATTGAGGGTTTTTGGTTAATCAAATCCAAGATCTCTTTTTTCTCTTCCTCAGAATAATATAGACGCCCTTGTTTGAAGAAGTTTTCCAAGAAATAATCTGAACGAGGATCAAAAGGTGTCTGTATTTTTTTTAGAATTACCTCTGCCTCCTTTGGATCGTCTACTAGCAAGCCATTATTATTGATAACTTCTGGGTCAAACATCCCCTCTGCATATATTTTAGTTCCCTTTTTCAAGGGTAAAAGGGATTCATTTTTTAACAATACCAAGGATTTAGCTTGAGCTATTTTCCCTTTTTCGCGAAATTCATTCTTACCTGCTATTTGTAGGGCTTCGTCTTCATTTACATAAGGATTGTCAAAAAGTCCCAATCGAAATTTATCAAACATGATTCTTTTTACAGAAGCATCCAAACGTTCTTCAGAAATAGCTCCATCATGAACCAACTCTACTATTAATTCAGGTATACTCTCTCCACCAAATTGATCACAGCCTGCATCAATCACTTTTTGCACACGCTCTTTCGGAGATAAATCTTCAATACCCCAAGCACGTCCTTCTCCCATTCTGGTGTTAGAAATAATATTCCAATCCGTACACACCACTCCTTTAAATTTTAATGAATCACGAAGTAAGGTTGTGATGATGTCTTTATTAAAACCAAAAGCAACATCCTCGCTTGTTTGACCGATAGGAATTCCATAATAGGGCATAATCTGTGCTGTATTGGCCTCAAAAGCTCCGTCAGTAAATGGAGTGACGTGGTAATCAAAATTATTGCCAGGATAAACCTGATTCTTCCCATACGGAAAATGGGCGTCTTCACCATCTTCTTGGGGGCCACCTCCAGAGAAGTGTTTTGTCATACAGGCAACCCCATTTTGATCTAAAGAGTCTCCTTGAAATCCTAAAACATAAGCTTTAGTCATGATCGCTGAAAGCTGGGCATCCTCTCCAAAAGTACCATTCGCTCTTCCCCATCTTGGTTCAGTAGCCAAATCCGCCATAGGATGCAATGCCAAACGTATTCCAACAGCAGTATATTCTTGTCTTGCTATATCTGCAAATTCACGAACCAATACTGTATCTCTAGTTGCTGCAAGACCCAATGAACTCGGCCATTGTGAGAAAGAGGGTGTATATAGTGTAGCCCCTGGATTATTTTGGGTTCCATGACGCGGGTCTGAAGCAATAGTTATGGGAATACCCAAACGGGTTCGCTCTGCCATTTTTTGGATTGTATTACTATACTTTGCCATTAAATCAGCCTCCAAAGACGCAAGTATATTAAAATTATTCATTTTCTTTTTCACTATCATTTCAGAGTTTGAAGGAATCATAAACGACATGATCAAAGTCATGGGATCAGTTGATATTACGGGCTTCTCCATTGGTTCTCCTGTTGGAGTTGTACCAATCATGCTCACAAACATTGAACCCGCTTTTTCTTCTAAGGTCATTTGAGAAACTAGATCGTTTACTCTGTCTTCATGGTATGCCTCTTGATCTTCATAGACATCTAGTCTTCCATTTTTATTCAAATCCCTATATGTTCTTCCATTCTGCTTGAGTAAAGGAGCTTGTTCTCCGAGTAAGTCAAAATTATTACTTGAAGCGATCACCATTTTACAATAAATCAACACACTAGCAACAAGTAGAAGTAGTACTATAGATACAATACTGTATTTGAAAAATTTTATGGATTTTTTCATCAGCCCTTTTTAATTAATGAATGTTTTATTTTGTTAAATAGACACAATAGTAGTGAAATTATTTAATGTGTCAAAATAACACTTAAAAATAGTATCTTTACGTATGACTATAAAATTTGAAAATAACATTCATTCTTTTAAAGAAAATTTAAGTGAATATCTTCCAGGAAACTCCATTGACTGTATCATTTTTGGGTATCAAAACCAAGAACTTCATATTTTACTCTTACAATGGAAGTTTACTGAAAATTGGGCTTTGCCGGGGGGATTTATTGATAAAGAGGAAGATATGGATGCCGCGGCCAAAAGAATATTATTTGACAGAACAAATCTTACTGATATTTTCTTAAAGCAATTTCACACCTTTGGAAACAAAAAACGCGGGAACGATAAAAACAAATTCAAGCCCAATCTTGAGAGAAATTTACTTGAACAAATTTTTGGAGAAAGCGAGGCAATAATTAATTGGTTGTCAAATAGATTTATCTCCACTGGGTACTTTGCATTAGTAGATCTTGAAAAAACAAATCCAAAACCTGATTTACTGAGTGAGAAATGTGAATGGAAACCATTAAAGGAAATACCTACTCTAATTATGGATCATAATGAAATTATAACAAAGGCTTTGGAACAACTTCGTATTCAACTAAACCACTTACCTATTGGAAAGGCATTACTGCCCACTAAGTTTACTATGCAAGACCTTCAAAAATTATACGAAGCCATTTTACAGAAGCCCTTGGAACGAAGTAATTTTCAAAGAAAAATTCTCAAACTTGACATTCTAAATCGTCATGAAAAAAAAATGGAAGGTGGGTCACATAAAGCTCCTTATTTGTATTCATTTGATAAAATAAAATACACCGAATTAATTAAATATGGTATCGGATTCTTGTAGAAGTAAATGTAGAATTCAGAAAACTGAGGCTAAAAAAATAAATACACACTCAAAAAGTGACACCAACTTCCCAATAGCACAAATACATGAAAAATAGCGTGGTTATATTTGATTTTTTTCAAGGAATAGAGCAGTGCACCCACCGTATAAAAAACACCTCCTAAAAAAAGAAGTTGCACGCCTTGAACAGGAAATTTTTCAATCAATGGATCCAGGACAAAAATAATTTGCCAGCCCATTAAAACGTACATCAGAGTAGATAGTCTGTCAAACCTTCCCGTGTAAAATAATTTCAAGATGATTCCCAACAGCGCAAACATCCAAGTGAATCCAAAAACAGACCAACCCAAGGTGCCCTCCAGAATGATTAGGGTAAACGGGGTATAGGTACCTGCAATTAATACATAAATTGCGGCATGATCAAGAATATTCAATTTTCTTCTCCGCTTGGGGTCTTTGGCAGCGTGATATAAAGTA
>Ga0228662_1000498_pt1 | contig 19291 bp, 17 predicted proteins | sample 76DmetaG_FD_183173 | JGI IMG/M metagenome (GOLD analysis project Ga0228662, IMG submission 183173) | Seawater microbial communities from Monterey Bay, California, United States - 76D | ecosystem: Environmental > Aquatic > Marine > Coastal | place: USA: California | collected 2016-11-10
CTATGGAGCGATTAGGATTCACACCTGAAGAGTATAATGCGGAAGGATTTAGTCTTTTAAGAGCTCTTGGATTTAGTAAAAAAGAGATAGCAGCGGCCAACGATTATGTTTGCGGCACAATGACTGTTGAAGGTGCTCCATTCTTAAAAGATGAACACTTAGCTGTATTTGATTGTGCAAACAAATGTGGTGAGAAGGGAGAACGATATATTCATGCTCATGGACACATTAAAATGATGGCTGCAGCACAACCATTCTTGTCAGGAGCTATTTCTAAGACCATTAACTTACCTAATGAAGCAACAATAGAAGATATAAAGTCATGCTATCAGTTAAGTTGGGAACTCGGAACGAAAGCAAATGCACTCTACAGAGACGGTTGTAAATTATCGCAGCCACTCAGTAACAAGTCTGACGTTGAAGAAACAGAAGATGAAGTGATTGATGCAGTTGATGCAGCAGTTGGAGTTGCATCTGGAATGAGCATAGAACAACTTACACAGGATCAGGTTCTGGAAGCTGCTCAAAAAATACTTGACAATTCTAAGAGTACAGAATTCATGCGACAATTATCTAGTATAGTTGAGCGTAAGCGATTGCCATGGAAGAGACGTGGTTTTACTCAAAAAGCTAAAGTAGGTGGCCAAACATTGTTTGTAAGAACAGGTGAGTATAATGATGGAACATTAGGGGAGATATTTATCGACATGCACAGAGAAGGGGCGACGTTCAGATCTCTTATGAATTGTTTCTCTATTGCTGTGTCTATAGGACTTCAGTATGGTGTTCCATTAGATGAATATGTAAGCAAGTTCACGTTCACTCGATTTGAGCCAAGCGGCATGGTTGAGGGCCATCCAAATATCAAAAATTCAACTTCAATCATTGATTATATCTTTAGATTGCTCGGGTTTGAGTATTTAGATAGAAGTGATTTGGTTCACATTAAACCTACGGAAAGTGAGATAGAAGCGAAAGCAAAAACAATAGAACAAAAAAAGGCACAAGCTCCAGTATCACCAATGCCACAGCCCGTTGAAACTTCTACTTCTGGTAGTGCTGGGCTTACCATACAGCAACCTAAAAGTACTTCTGGGGATGCTTTGCCTTGTACAAACTGTGGTAGCTTAGCGTTGGTTCGAAATGGAACATGTCATTTATGTACTAATTGTGGAACCACTACGGGTTGCAGCTAATCCTTAACAACTTTCTAAAAAAGGCCCATTTGTATGAATGGGTCTTTTTTTATTTTTTTTGTAATTTATGTGAAAATGCCCTTCCTTTGAAGCGATAAATGCGGTGATAGAGTATTACCAAGACATTTATTTTATAACAATGAAATTACTCTTTTATGAAAACAGAAAATACTATTCCTTTTCGAGGAGTTCAAAAAAGCTACTTTAAAAACGGACAACTAAAGGAGGTAACGTTATATAAAAATGGACTTCAGAATGGGCCTTATCAGGCTTATTTCGTTTCAGGTGAAAGACGTATTTCTGCGAATTATAAAAACGGAAAACTTTTAGCGACAAGTAATGGCTAAAATTTTTATCAAAATGACACATTAAATTAAACTTTAAACATATATCAATTATGAAAAAACCCTTATTTGTTTTATTATTTCTTCCAACGGTTTGTCTAGCACAATCTATGGATAAATTACCCTAAAATCCAGAGCCTGGAAAGTGTTATGTCAAGTGCGTAACCCCTGATTTGTATAAAAACGAATCAGTTACGGTTGTCACAAAACCAGCAAGCACCAAATTAACAGTTGTACCGGCCCAATACAAAACGGTCACAGAGACAATTGTACTTAAGCCAGCTTCAAAAAAAATCATCTATGTGCCAGCAAAGTACAAAACTGTTACAGAAGAAATTGAGGTGGTTCAATCAAGCAGTACCATTTCAATTGTACCATCTAAGTTTTCAGGATCTAGTCAAAAGATTGAGGTAGAACCAGCTTATTCTAAGTGGGAAATGGGAGATAAAAACCCAGAGTGTAAATCAGACGATCCAAATGATTGTAGGGTTTGGTGCTTTAGAGAATATCCTGCTCAATTTCAAACGGTACCTACTCTTGAATTAGTCAAGGATGCAAGTTTTACCAAAACACCTAAAGTTGCTAGAAAACGTACAATAAGAAAGCAAGTGGAGGTTTCTCCAGCAACAACAAGAGAAGTTGTTATTCCCCAAAAGACAACAACTATAACTAAGAGAGTTTTGGTTAAAGACTCATATGTAAAAGAAGAGAAAATACCTGCAGAAACCAAGCAAGTAAGCAAAGAGGTTTTAGTTAAAAAAGGAGGTCTAACAGTTTGGGAGGAAATAGAATGCGAACTTAAAAACTATAATTTACTTCCAATATTGTATCCTTTAGGTAGCTCTGTTTTGACTAGCACTGCTAAGAAAATCATTGATAATAAAATTTTGTCTTTAATGAGAGAGAAGCCCTATATTTCAATAGAGATAGGTTCACATACAGATTCCAGAGGAAGTGCAACAGCGAATCAACAGCTTTCAGAGGCACGTGCAAGATCAGTAGTAAATTACTTAATCGCCCGTGGAATAAACTCAAGTAGACTCGTTGCAAAGGGGTACGGAGAAGAACGTCTTTTAAATAGATGTGCTGATGGCGTTACCTGTACCGAGAAAGAACATGAAAGAAATAGACGCACAGAATTTAGAGTTTTGAGTAGCTATTAGAATTTTAGTTCATTTTTTATTTAAGTATTCTTGGATTGAATTTTTTAGATTTTCGTACCACTCTTTTCCGAACTTTCGTTTCAGTGCATTTTGTGCAAATTGGTAAACTTTTATATCCTCTTTAGCTCCTTTTGTACAAGCATCTGCACAAATACTCCAGCGATGGTAATTCAAAGCGTAAAATTCATTGTATTTATCCACTCGTATGGGATATAAATGACAGCTTATGGGTTTTTGAAAATTAAAACTCTTCTTTTGGTTGGCGAGTTCAATTGCACAATTAAGAATACCATTTTTTCTAACTACAAAAACACATTCTTTGTTCGGTTTACATGTTGTAACTAACATTTGATCAAATGGATCTTTTTCAGAAAAACCTCTTGAATTAAGGGTCTCTATACCGACATCATCCATTTCATCTTTGATTGCTTCAATATTTTGCTGAATGGCATCGATTTCACTAGGCTCAATTGGAGCTCCAGCGTCACCCTCTATACAACACACCCCTTTACATGCTTCAACATTGCAAGCAAATGATTTTTCTATAACGTCTTCAGATACAAGACAATCATCAACCTTTATCATTACATGTTTTTTAGATATTCGTTATGTCCTATCTGTTCTAGTTTTTTAGACTTTTTTAAAACTATTTCTTCCATTGAATTTGAAAAATTCAATAAATTTTCTGCGACATTTTTTTGGCTTATTCCTAAAATTCTAGCAGCTAAAATACCAGCATTTTTAGCCCCGTTAATTGCCATGGTAGCCACAGGGATACCTGGAGGCATTTGCACAATAGAATACAAAGAGTCAGTTCCACTCATTGTTTTGGATTGGATAGGAACTCCAATTACAGGAAGAGACGTCAGTGATGCCACCATTCCAGGTAGGTGGGCAGCTCCTCCGGCACCAGCTATAATGGTTTTGTAGCCTTTATTTTTAGCTTCTTTAGCGTAATGATACATACGATCTGGGGTTCTGTGTGCAGAAACTACCGTTAAGTCGTAAGAAACCTTTACTTCGTCTAAAAACTTAGCAGCCTCAGACATGACCTTTAGATCTGAATCAGAACCCATTATAATTAATACATCTGCCATGATTTTTCAAATTTAGTTGCTTTTTATGGTTAATAATTCTTTTACACGATTCAATTTGCTTTCCAATTCTAAAGAGTTGTTTCCTAAAATTGTGTAATGACCCAATTTCCGATTAGGCGAAGTAGTTTTTTTACCATACATATGAATATATACCCCAGGAATTTGTAGTACTAAATTTAAATTATTTAGTTCATATGAACCGTTGATATGATTAGGTCCCACAATATTACATGTTATAGCATTTTGTATAAGGGAGGTGTCTCCTAAAGGTTGGTTTAATAATATTCTGTTTAGTTGTTCGTATTGTGATGTATAGGAAGATTCAATAGTGTGATGACCACTATTGTGAGGTCTGGGTGCAATTTCGTTTACATAAATACTACCGTCTTTTTGTACAAATAGTTCTACAGCAAATAGCCCAGGACTATGAAATGCCTCGACTGTTTGTTTAGCGATGTTTTCGCATTTTTTATTTATTTCCTCACTTAGTCTACTTGGAGTTATTAAATAATCCATGAGGTTAGATGTTGGGTCAAATACCATTTCGCACGGAGCATAACTCGCTGAGTTTAGTTGTTGGTCGATTGCTACAATAACAGATACTTCAACAGCTTCTTTTGCCATTTTTTCTATGACATATCCATCTATACTTTTAAGGCTTTCGTTATCATTGTCTATGAGGTTTTGGAACTTATTTTTAGTCATTAGTTGAACTCCCTTGCCGTCATATCCACCCTTTCGATGTTTTAATACAAATTGGTCTTCTTTCCAACCTTCTATCTCTGATCTCAAATTCTCAGAGGTGCTATTTTTGTATTCAAGGGTGGGAATATTATGCTGGGTATAAAAATCCTTTTGCAAACCCTTGTCTTGAATAATTGATAGAACTGCAGGTCTTGGGATAATTAATTGCCCTTTTTTTTCTAAATTGAGGAGTGCTTCCACGTTAACATGCTCAATTTCAAAGGTTAACACATCAGATTTTGAGCTCAAATCATTTATTTTATTTGCATCTTTTAGGCTACCCAAAATTTGGTGCTGGCAGACCAGTGATGCAGGACAATTTTCTGTTTTTTCCAAAAAAACGTAGTTAGTATTCATAGGAGATCCAGCTTCAAAAAGCATTTTACCTAATTGACCACCACCCAAAACACCAATTGTTTTATTCATATGCTAATTTAATAGTTAATGCAAATGTTAATAATAAATTGGACTACCATCTTAATCTATGTAATTTTGTTTATGATTATGTACTTAAATTTATCATAGAATAAAGTTAAACTAATGGCAAAAGTAGTTGTGGGATTATCTGGAGGTGTCGATTCTTCAGTTGCAGCATACCTCTTAAAAGAGCAAGGGCACGAGGTCATTGGTGTTTTTATGAAAAATTGGCATGACACGGATGTGACTATTAGTGATGAATGCCCTTGGGAAGAGGACAGTAAAGATGCTTTACTAGTAGCAGATAAACTAGGGATACCTTTTCATACTATCGATTTGAGTCAAGACTATTATGAAAGGATCGTTTCCTATATGTTTGACGAATACAAGAATGGCAGAACTCCAAATCCAGATGTTTTGTGCAATCGGGAAATAAAGTTTGACACCTTTTTGAAACATGCAATTCTTTTAGGAGCAGATTATGTAGCTACAGGTCATTATTGCCGAAAAAATTCAACAAATAATGGATTTGAATTGTTGGCTGGATTAGATGAGAACAAAGATCAAAGCTATTTTTTGTGTCAGATTAATCAAGAACAGCTGTCTAAGGCGTTATTTCCAATTGGTGAGTTGAGAAAAAGTGAAGTAAGAGACATTGCTTCCAAACAGAATTTAGTTACTGCAGAAAAAAAAGATTCGCAGGGATTGTGTTTCATTGGTAAAGTGAAGCTTCCGGATTTTTTGAAGCAAAAATTAAAAGAAAAAAAAGGTAATGTAATCAAAGTCTCACGAGATTGGAACGGATTTAATATCCCGCTTAGCCTTTCACAAGAGTATACACTTATAGAAGAAGACGGTATTAAAATTGGAGAACATAATGGAGCACATTTTTATACAATTGGTCAGCGAAAGGGTTTGAATATTGGAGGACACACTAATCCATTATTTGTAATACAGACAAACACTCAAACCAATACAATATTTGTTGGGGAAGGCGAGGACCACAAAGGTTTATATAGACCTGGTCTAAGGATCAGAAATCAAGACATTCATTGGGTTAAACCTGTTGATGAACTAATGGATGGAGAACAAAAAGGGTTTCAATTGAGGATTAGATATCGACAGAAACTTTTCAATGCTCAATTATCTAAAACAAAAGAAGGGTTAGATATTTTATTTAATCAACCTCAAAAAGCAGTTGCAAAGGGTCAATTTGCAGCGTGGTATCAAAATGATGTCTTGGTGGGTAGTGGGGTGATTTCATAAAAAGGACTGGGTTTTTGAAAAATTTCAAAAAAACAGGATTTGACCACCACAGTATCACGAACTTCCAACGTTTCTTCAATATTCTTGAAGTCTTTACCGACAAGTCTGGATTTGAGGCCTGCTCTTATATACTTTGGCTAGGGTCGTTAAAATAATCAGCGTAAATTTTTCAATTATTACCAGTCCTTAAGCACAAATTTAATACAATTGTGGTTTATATTCTTTGAATGATCAGCATTATAATGCCTTTTAAAAATCCAGGAAAATATATCATTCCTTGTATTGAATCTATCTTAAATCAAACCTATAAAAATTGGGAGTTGATAGCGGTAAATGATCAAAGTGATGATGGATCATATCAACGGGCTTTATCGTATGCTGATTGTCATGACGATATAAGTGTAATTAACTCTAACGGTAAAGGAATTATTGATGCTCTCAAGTGTGGTTATAATTTTTGCGGTGGTGACTACATTCACCGAATGGATTCGGATGATATTATGCCGTCTGATAAGTTGGAAAAGATGTTGTCAGTAATGAGACCCAATTGCTTAGTTACAGGATTAGTAGATTATTTCTCAGATGATTTTGATTTAGGTGATGGTTATAAGAAATATACAGAATGGATAAACAATTCGATGACTTCAGGAGACTTATGGAGGGGTATTTACAAAGAGTGTCCAATTCCGTCCTCTGGATGGCTTATCCATCGTAATGATTTTGAGGATATGGGTGCATTTAACTCTACGTTGATTCCTGAGGATTATGATTTTTCTTTTAGGCTATATCAATCGGGTATGAACATTGGGATTGTCCCCCAAGTTATTCATCATTGGAGAGACAGCACAAATCGAACTTCACGTACTGAGAGTTCCTACTTTCCAGAGAACTATTTTGATTTAAAGGTTCATTATTTTTTAGAAATTGATCGAGACAATTCTGTTCCATTAATGCTTTGGGGTGCTGGTAAAAAGGGTAAGAAAATTGCAAAGTCATTGATTAATTATGGTATAGAATTTACTTGGGTTACAGATAACCCATCAAAGTTTGGAGTAAATATTTATGATCAAATAGTTCAGTCAAGAAATGATGTTAATTTAAAAAATTATCAGCAAATTATTGCCATTTCATCACCTCGAGAACAGAATGAGGTTCAATCTGTTTTGGATGGAATGGAGTTTAAAAATCGAATGAATTATTTTTGGTTTTGTTGATTATTCAACTTCTTCAAAATCAGTAAACCCATCATCATCATTATTTGAATTTTTGGTGTTGTTTTGATTTTGGTTGGAATCCTGATTTTGAACGACATTTATTATTCTAAACACGCGTTTAATTGCCCAATACGTAAATAAACTAACAATAACCCATTTCATAACTATCGACTTAAAAACCTAGATTTTTGATTGTATAAATCTCTAAATAATGGATCCTTCGTGCTTTCAACAAAAAGGATAGCCTCGCCAGTAGATTTCATTTCGGGGCCTAATTCTTTATTTACATTCGGAAACTTATTAAAGGAGAATACTGGTTGTTTAATAGCAAAGCCTTTTTTGACTGGTTTGATATCAAAATCTTTAAGTGTTTTATCTCCAATCATTACTTTGGTTGCAATATTCACATAGGGAACTTGATATGCTTTACAGATAAAAGGAACTGTTCTACTTGCTCTAGGGTTTGCCTCAATAACATATACCTCTTCTTCTTTCACAGCAAATTGAATGTTAAGTAGACCTCGCACATCCATTGCCATTGCAATTTTTTTAGTGTACTTCTCTATTTTATTTATGACATTTTCAGATAAACTGAAAGGAGGAAGTACAGCTGAAGAATCTCCAGAGTGTATTCCAGCTGGTTCAATGTGTTCCATGATTCCGACCATTTCTACATCTGTCCCGTCACAAATACTGTCACTTTCTGCTTCTTCTGCTCTATCTAAGAAATGATCAATGAGCACTCTATTTCCAGGTAAATCTCCCAAAAGATCGATAACTGCTTTTTCTAAATCTTCGTCATTGATGACAATTTTCATGCCTTGACCTCCAAGAACATAACTAGGTCTTACAAGTACAGGATAGCCAACTTCATTTGCTACTTTAATGGCCTCATAGGCATTTTCTGCAACGCCAAATCGCGGGTAAGGTATTTTTAGGTCTTTAAGTAAGTTTGAAAATGATCCTCGATCTTCGGCAAGATCCATATTTTCAAATGTTGTGCCGATGATTTTTACCCCATGATCTCTCATGCGTTCACTTAGTTTTAAAGCTGTTTGTCCACCAAGTTGAACAATAACACCTTCTGGTTTTTCAAGCTCTATAATATCCCACAGGTGTTCCCAAAATATTGGTTCAAAATACAATTTATCGGCAGTATTAAAATCTGTACTAACTGTTTCGGGGTTACAATTTATCATGATTGCTTCATAACCCAACTCTTGTGCAGCTTTTATGCCATGAACACAGCTATAGTCAAATTCAATTCCCTGACCAATTCTGTTAGGTCCAGAACCGATTACGATTATTTTTTTCTTGTCAGAAACAACACTTTCATTTTCTCCATCAAAGCTAGAGTATAGATAGTTTGTTGGTGAGCTAAATTCGGCAGAACAAGTGTCTACCATTTTATAAATTCGGTTTATACCTAGTGACTTTCTTTTAGCATGAACATCCATGTCAGTTGCTTCTCTACCAAGAAGATGTGCGATTTGAGCATCAGAAAACCCTTTTTGTTTGGCAAGCCTTAACACCTCGGGATCAATGTTGTCTAACGAGTATTTTTTTATTTCTCGCTCAGTTTTTACAAGCTCATAAATTTGCTCAAGAAACCATCGATCAATGTTCGTAGTTTTTTGAATAGATGTTATAGGAACACCAATTGCCATAGCATCCCTGATATGAAATATCCTATCCCAACTTGGATTTTTGAGACTATCTACGATTTTTTCTAGACTCTTAAGCTCGTATCCATCACCACCAATACCTAGTCGCTTAATCTCTAGAGATTGACATGCTTTTTGGAGAGCTTCTTGAAAACTTCTACCAATAGCCATGACCTCACCTACGGACTTCATTTGTAGTCCAAGTGTTTTTTCGGCACCTCTGAATTTGTTAAAATCCCAACGTGGTATTTTGATAATCGTATAATCAATGCTTGGTTCAAAAAATGCAGAAGTAGTTTTTGTAACTGGATTCTTTAGCTCGTCAAGGAAATACCCTAAAGCTAGCTTTGCAGCAATTTTAGCAATAGGATAACCAGTTGCTTTGGAGGCTAATGCAGAGCTTCTAGACACACGCGGGTTAATTTCAATGGCAATAATTTCCTCATTTTCTGGATTTACAGAAAATTGGACATTACACCCTCCCGCAAAAGTTCCTAAATTTCGCATCATGTCAAAAGCCATATCTCTCATTTGCTGAAAGCATGTATCACTTAGGGTCATAGCAGGAGCAACGGTTATAGAATCTCCAGTATGTATACCCATTGGGTCAAAGTTTTCTATGGTACAGATTACAGCAATGTTGTCATTAGAATCTCGGAGCAATTCTAGCTCATATTCCTTCCATCCTAAAACAGCTTGTTCTACAAGTACTTCATGTGTAGGCGATGCTTCTAGTCCTCTTTTAATATATTCATCAAAATCTTCTTTTTTGTGAACAAATCCTCCGCCAAAACCTCCAAGGGTGTAGCTGGGTCTAATAACCAAGGGGAAGCCAATGTTTTGTGCTACTTCTTTAGCCTCAAGATAGGAGTTTGCAATTTTAGATTTTGCAATAGGAATGCCAAGCTCTATCATAAATGATCGGAAAAGATCGCGGTTTTCAGTTTTTTCGATAGCTGCTGTATCGACACCAATAATTTTGCAATTGTATTTTTCCCAAAGACCAACTTCTTCGGCTTCTATAGCAAGGTTAAGAGCCGTTTGTCCACCCATAGTAGGTAAAACATGGGAGATATTTTGCTCTTTTAATATTTTTTCGAGACTCTCTACATTGAGGGGCAGTAGATAAACGTGTTCTGCCATAGAAGGGTCGGTCATAATGGTGGCAGGGTTAGAGTTGATTAGCGATACTTCTATGCCTTCTTCTTTAAGGCTTTGAGCTGCTTGACTGCCCGAATAATCAAATTCACACGCTTGTCCGATAATGATTGGTCCACTTCCAATGATAAGGACATGTTTTATACTGCTATCTTTTGGCATTGATGTTTAAAATTGGGCAAAGTTATAGCTTAAAAATAAGCCTACAAGGGTTGTGGAAAAGGTGGGAAAATGGAATTCATGTGAATGAATTACCCTTTATTCAAATTAATTCTTCTTCCTCAAAATAATGTATAATGTGGTGCCTAAGGTAAAGTTCTTGTTGGAGCATGTCTTGGTTCGGTAATTTTTCTACCAGCACCCACACAGGCCACTCTTTATCGTCAAGACCTTTTAAAACATAGTGACCCGATGAACTGAGGACTCTACATGTTGCAATATGCATAAGTCTGACTTTTTCTTCTTTTTTGAACTCTGTTTGGTGTTTACCTAGTTCTCGAATTCCAATGACATATAAAATGGCACTCAAATCGGGACTTTTATTGAAACGTTGTTCAAAGAGAGTCCTTATTTTAAACCACTTTTCTTTAATCGTTTCTTCTTTTATTTCTTTCATTCTTAGCGTTCGACTAATTTTGTTTTATGTCAACTTTGTTACAAAGATTAGTTACAGAAACCAAAAAACGTCGAGTTTTTTTGAAAGTTGATATAGAACAAGGTGAAGCCATTCAAAAAAAGACGTTATCAAAACTCATAAAGAAGGCCGAATCAACTGTTTTTGGAAAGTCTCATAATTTTAAGGAAATAGTAGGTTCGGATAATTTATTGTTAGATTATCAAGAGTCAACAAGAATGGGAGATTATCTCAATATGCTGCCTTGGTGGTCGCGAGGAAGATTGGGCGAAGACAATGTAACATGGCCAGGCACGATAAAAAATTATGCAGTTAGTTCTGGAACATCAGATGGGAGCAGTAAATATATTCCAGTAAGTTCTCAGATGTTAAAGAATATTCGTAGAGCAAGTATTCGTCAGGTATTGAGTATTGTTCAGACGGATGTGCCCAAAGATCATATTGCTAAAAAATGGTTAATGATCGGGGGAAGTACAGAACTGGAATATAATGGAGTTTATTATTCTGGAGACTTAAGCGGCATAACGACGGGATCGGTACCTATTATTTTCCAACGATTATCAAAGCCTGGTATTCAGATTCGAAGAGAGAAGGATTGGACAGAAAAAATTGCTAGAATGACTAATGAGGCGATCAGTTGGGATGTTGGACTTGTGGCAGGAGTCCCAGCATGGGTTAAGTTATTAATGGAGAGTGTGATTAATAAGTATGATGTCGAAAATATTCATGAAATATGGCCAAACTTTGAAGCCTATATTCATGGAGGAGTTGCACTTAATCCTTACAAAAAATCGTTGGATGGCCTTATGGGAAGGCCGATTAAGTACTTTGAAACCTACCTAGCATCTGAGGGGTTTATTGCTTATCAAACTCGTTTGGATAATAATGAGGGCATGAGGTTGCTTCTACGAAATGGAATCTATTACGAATTTGTACCCTTTAATTCTAGAAATTTTTCAGAAGGAGGGGAGTTACTTCCAAATGCTGAAGCGTTGACATTGTCTCAAGTGAATGACAAAGAGGAATATGCACTTATTATGTCTACTTGCAGTGGTGCATGGAGATATTTGATTGGTGATACAATTAAATTTACCAATTTGGAGCGGTGTGAAATTAAAATAACGGGTAGGACGAAGCATTTTTTATCGTTGTGTGGCGAACACCTGTCCTTAGATAATATGAATAAAGCTATTGAGCTTCTCTCGGAAGAATATGATGTGGCATTTGAGGAATTCACAGTTTGTGGGGTTCCTTATCAGGGTTTTTTTGCTCATGAGTGGTTCATATCTTGTGATGATGAAAAATTGTATTCTAAGACCAATGAGATTAGAGATAAGTTGGATTTAACCTTAAAAGTATTAAATGACGATTATCGTGTTGAGCGTTCAGCAGCTCTTAAAAACATAATTGTCAACTTCGTACCGTCACATAAATTTTATGAATGGCTCAAATTGAACGGAAAACTTGGAGCTCAAGTCAAGTTCCCTCGTGTGTTAAAAAAAGATATGCTTGAAAGCTGGAGAGATCACCTGTCTGTAACTTCTAATGGGTAAATTCATATGTTGAGAATTTATCAGCAACCTCATCAAGTATTGCAATTATTTCATTCTGGTCCATTGTAGATACTAAGCGGGTTCGATATTCTTTAAAATGAGAAATTCCTCTAAAGTAATTACTGTAATGTCTTCTCATTTCAACAACTCCAAGCACATCACCTTTCCATTTAATCCCAAATTCGAAGTGTCGTTTACATACATCTACACGTTGCGAAATAGTAGGAGGTTCTGGCTTATATCCTGATGAAATATATTGCTTTATCTCATTAAAAATCCATGGATTTCCAATGGTTGCTCTACCAATCATCACCCCGTCAACACCATAAGTTTCTTTATACAATTTTGCCTTTTCGGGACTGTCAATGTCCCCATTTCCAAAAATCGGAATGGTTATTCGAGGGTTGTTTTTAATATTTCCTATCAAGGTCCAATCTGCCTCACCTTTATACATTTGTTTACGAGTTCTTCCATGAATACTAAGTGCTTTTATGCCAATATCCTGAAGTCTCTCGGCAACTTCTTCAATATATTTTGTCTTTTCGTCCCACCCCAACCTTGTTTTAACGGTAACTGGCAGGTTCGTGCTTTTGACAATTTCAGCAGTCATTTCTACCATTTTGGGAATATCCTGAAGTATTCCAGCACCAGCACCTTTACAAGCAACTTTTTTGACTGGGCATCCGTAATTAATATCGATGATATCTGGATTCGCTGAAGAAGCAATTTCTGTTGCTTGTTTCATAGAGTCAATATTGCTTCCAAATATTTGTATTCCTATGGGTCTTTCATATTCAAAAATATCGAGCTTTTGAGTACTTTTTGCGGCATCTCTTATAAGACCTTCACTAGAAATAAACTCAGTATACATAACATCTGCACCGTGCTCTTTACAAACTGCTCGAAAAGGAGGATCACTAACATCTTCCATTGGTGCTAGCAGTAGAGGAAAATCTTCTAGTTCTATGTTACCTATTTTTACCATATTTGCCCAAACTATTCATGGACGATATTAAAAAACGCAAAGATACAGAAAGCCCATCGTTAAGACCTGATCGCATGCATGCATTTTTGCATTTGTTCTTAGGAGTGATTTTTTTTCTTGGTGCTTTAATTGTCTGTAGTTCTTTATCGATATTAGTTTGCTCTTCAATCGTTTATGGAGATTTCAGCGGGTTCAGTCAGGCAGCTATTCTAGTCGAGGACCTGAAAAATCAATCATTAATTTTAAATGTATTTGTATTCATTAGTTCTACTCTTCCATTGATTTTAGCAGCTATTTTAACGACTCGATTTGTTAAGGCTAGAACTAAAGATTATTTGCTATTACATAAACCTTTAGATCTAAAATGGTTTTTTTATTCTTTACTTTTTGTATTTATATGCATACCTCTTATGGGTTTCATGTTGGACATTAATAATTTAATTGACTTTAGCCAATGGCCGGATTTACATGCTTTGCTGAAGCAAAATGAGGCAGAGAGCAATCAGATTTATGAGTCACTAATAGGTGACAGGTCTATGTTGTCTTTTGTTGCTAGTGTCTTCTTTATGGCTCTTCTTCCAGCAATAGCTGAAGAAATATTTTTTAGAGGTTTTTTAATGAATGTTTTTAATGGAATATTTAATAATATGCATGTTGCTATTTTGGTGACCGCTTTTATTTTTAGTGCGATGCATTTACAGTTTATGAAGTTTGTGCCCATGTTTTTTCTTGCTACAGTATTTGGTTATGCAGTCTATTGGACCGGGAGTTTGTTTACATCAATTCTGGCCCACTTTATAAATAATTCCTTAGCCGTTATTCAGTTGTTTTATTTTTCAGATGGTGATTACAGTAAATCGCTAGAACAAAGTCAAACATTAGGCTTACCCTTTAATATGATCTTAATTTTTCTAGCTCTTTTATTGTTTGTGCTTATTCAAAGAAAATCTTCAACCAAAACTACCTGTTTCTATGTCTAACTTATCACTTCGCATAATATTCGGATTTTTCTATGTTGGGATAATTATAGTATGCCTATATGCTGGGACGCCATATTTTGAGCTATTGACGGGAGTTTTTACCTTTTTTTCATTGAGAGAACTAGCGTTATTGTCAAAAAAGAAGTCTATTCAACATTTATGGATTGTACCTTTATTTTTAAGTGTATCCATTATTTATCTTACAATATTCAGTGCCAATTCATTAAACTTGAATTCATTTATTGTGCTCTGGTTTATTCAGTTTTTAAGTTTATTCATAGGCTACAATAGCTTGAAAAACGATAAGAAGATAAACTACACTGCAATCAGTGTGTATTTGTATCTCCCATTATTGGCATTAGCGATATGGTTTACCCAATCAAGATCGTATATAGTGGAGTATCTATTGCTTTACTTTACGACAATTTGGGTGTATGATTCAATGGCTTATGTAGTGGGTAAAAGACTTGGTAAGCGACCAATTTTCCCTAAAGTTTCACCAAAGAAAACAATAGAAGGAACGATTGGTGGAGCAATTTTAACGATTGCCATTGTTATGGTAATACAGAATTATGTCTTCAATATTCCTAGAAATTATGTCTTCTTATCATTTATCGTCATTGTTTTTGCAATTTTTGGTGATTATGTCGAGTCATACATGAAAAGAAAGCTAGGTGTAAAAGACAGTGGTAATTTGATACCTGGACATGGAGGAATTTTAGATAGAATGGACTCTATCTATTTATCTTTGCTACCTTACTTGGTCATATTATCCTTGTTTAGATAGAAAATAAATAGCCTATGACAAACACTCTACGATAGAATAAATACTTTTGTCAAATATTATATATCAAACTTTAAAAAAATGAAATTAAAGTTCAAAGAACCAGCTCCTATAACGGACCACTCTAATCCGCTGGAGTCTATGATGGAAAGATTTGACGAGGCAGCTAAAATTTTAGGTCTTGACGAATCCACTTACAATGCATTAAAATCTCCAGAAAAAGCCGTTATAGTCAGTTTACCTGTTACCATGGATAATGGTAAAGTGCAGGTGTTTCAAGGCTATCGTGTTATTCATTCTTCAAAATTAGGTCCAAGTAAAGGCGGAATACGCTATTCAATGGGGGTTAATTTAGATGAAGTAAAAGCACTTGCAGCATGGATGACATGGAAGTGTGCAGTAGTCGGTATCCCATATGGTGGTGGAAAGGGTGGAATTCAATGTGATCCACGCGAAATGTCACAAGGTGAGTTAGAGCGTTTAACAAGAGCTTTTGTTGGGGCAATGAGAGATGTCATTGGACCAGAACGCGATATTCCAGCTCCAGATATGGGGACAAACCCGCAAACAATGGCATGGATGATGGATGAATATTCAAAACTTTCTGGACAAGCATCACCTGCAGTAGTTACCGGTAAACCGTTAGTTCTTGGTGGTTCTTTGGGTAGAGTTGAGGCTACAGGTCGAGGAGTAATGGTTTCGGCACGAAGTGCAATGGCTAAGCTAAAGATGAACCCTTCAGAATCAACATGTGCCGTTCAAGGTTTTGGAAACGTGGGTTCTATTTCTGCGAAACTCATTGAAAGACAAGGAGTAACTGTCGTTGCTATTTCAGATATTTCTGGGGCTTATTACAACCCAGATGGGTTAGATATTGAGGAAGCTATTAAATATGTAACTAAGCACAAAAGTCTAGAAGGATACAAAGCAGGTAAGATGATCTCAAATGACGAACTTCTTGAACTTGATATAGACATCTTAGTTCCAGCAGCATTAGAAAATCAAATTACAGAAGAAAATGCAGCAAGAATTAAAGCAAAGCTTATTGTGGAAGGAGCAAATGGCCCAACAGCATCTACCGCTGATGATATTCTTGAACAAAATGGTATTATGGTTGTGCCAGACATATTAGCCAATGCTGGAGGTGTTTCTGTTTCGTATTTTGAGTGGGTTCAAAATAGATTGGGTTATTTTTGGACAGAGGAACGAGTGAATAGACGTGCTGATCGTGTGATGAAACAAGCATTTGATAATGTTTATAAAGTTGCTAGGAAGCATAAGTGTAGCATGAGAACTGCAGCCTATATCGTTTCGATTAAGAAAGTAGCAGACACTTCTTCGTTAAGAGGAATTTTTTAAGATTAATAATGAATTTACACAGAGAAGGATATAAAATTATCTTTATATCCACCCTTATTTTAGTTGGGATTGTTTACGGTTTATCTTCCGTAATTTCACAAAGCTGGTTGCTGGCTCTCATCTTTATTCCAGTATTAGTATTTTATATACTTGTTATACGATTTTTTAGAAACCCACCACGATTTTCTGACAAGACTCAAAACGGTGTTGTTAGTCCTTGTGATGGAAAAGTAGTTGTTATTGAGGAAGTTGAAGAGCCCGAATACTTTAAGGATAAACGTATTCAATTATCAATCTTCATGTCACCACTTAATGTTCACGTTAATAGAAATCCTATTTCAGGCATTGTGAATTATTTTAAATATCATCCGGGTAAATATTTAGTAGCATGGCACCCTAAGTCAAGTACAGAGAATGAAAGAACAACAACTGTTATAAAAACCGATCAAGGTGTGGAAGTGTTATTCAGACAAATAGCTGGTGCGGTTGCCAGAAGGATACGTTGGTATGTAAAACCTAATGATAAAGCAACTCAAGGAAATGAGATGGGCTTTATCAAATTCGGATCTCGTGTTGATGTCTTTGTTCCTTTGGGTACGGAGATTAATGTTGAAATTGGCCAGAAAGTAAAAGCTGCTGAATCTTTATTGGGTGTATTAAAATAAGTGAGTGTTCTTGAGTATCTAGAAAAACACTTGCCAACCCTAAAGGCGGTAGCGATTATTGATTACACTGCTCGTCATAATTGTACTTTAAGAATTACTCGACCACGAAAAACAAAGCGTGGAGATTTTCGTCAACTAGGCATAAAGCAATCAATTTCTATCAATCAAGATTCAAATTCTTTTCGATTTCTATTTACATTAATACACGAACTTGCTCATTTAGAGACATTTATACAACATAAAAATCAAGTAAAGCCTCATGGAGTAGAATGGAAATCTAATTTCAAAAAACTGTATGATTACTTCGAAATGGATGAAGAGTTTTCGGTTGACAATTATATTCTTCAGGCCGTTAAAAGTGAGTTAAAAAACCCAAAAGCATGTAGCGGAGTTAATGTAAATTTAGAACAAGCATTTGCTATTTATGATTGCGTACAAGGCGTTCTTTTAGATCAATTACCCACAGGTGATTTCTTTATGTTTCGTGAAAACAAGTATAAAAAATTAGAAACACGAAGGACTAGGGTCGTTTGCCTGAATATCACTAATAATCGAAAATACACGATTAATAGGGCGGTTAAAATACAAAGAATAGAGAACGGTTTTTTTATTTAGGATAACGCGATGGATTGCTCTCATTCATAAGCGTGTACACTACATCAAATAATTCTTCAGCATTTGATTTTGAAAAATAATCTCCGTCTGTTCCGTATGCTGGTCTATGATCTTGAGAGGTCAATGTTTTGGGTTCGCCATCTAAATAGCGATACCCTCCTTGTTCCTCAAGAACTTTTTGCATCATAAATGCAGTTGCACCTCCTTTGACGTCCTCATCCATAAATACAACTCGATTTGTCTTTTTAATGGATTCAACAATGGAATGATTGATGTCAAATGGTAAAAGAGATTGCACATCAATAAGTTCAACTGAAATGCCTTTTTCATCGAGCATGACAATACTTTCCTGAGCAATTCTTACGCAACTACCATAAGTTACTATAGTCACGTCAGTTCCTTCGTTTAATACTTCAGGTACACCAACAGGTATTGTAAAACGATCAATGTTTGAGGGTAACTTTTCTTTTAATCGATAGCCATTCAAACACTCAATGATTAATGCGGGTTCATCCGATTGAATCATGGTATTGTAAAAACCTGCAGCCCGAGTCATATCTCTAGGTACTAATACATGCATACCCCTAACAGCATTTAGAATCATTCCCATGGGAGATCCACTGTGCCATATACCTTCCAATCTATGTCCTCTAGTGCGGATAATTAACGGATATTTCTGCCCTCCCTTGGTTCGGTATTGAATGGTGGCAATATCGTCACTCATAGTTTGGATTCCGTACAAAAGATAGTCAAGGTATTGTATTTCAGCAATTGGTCTTAGTCCTCTTAAAGAAGCACCAATCGCTTGACCCACAATGGTATTTTCTCGAATACCCATATCCATTACTCGGTTTTCGCCGTGTTTCTCTTGAAGTCCAGCAAAACCTTGATTTACATCCCCTATTTTACCCACATCCTCACCAAAGGCAATAATTTCAGGGTGTTTTGTAAGTAATGTATCAAATGTTTTATTCAGTATTTCAAAGCCGTTTAATTCAATGGAATCATGGCTATATTCTGGTTTTACCTCAGGAATATTAGTAGCTCTTTTATCCGACTCACTATGTAAGTGACTACTATATATATTTTGATATTTTTCTAAGTAAGATTTATAAAAACCTTTAAGTTCTATAATTGCGGGATTCCCTAAATTTTGACGAATAGCTTCATGCAAGGCTTTCAGAATATCTTTTCGTCCGGGATCCATTGATTCTTGGAGTTTTTGAGCAATTGAGGCGTCAACAGCTTTTAATAATTGAATAGCCTCATTAGCTTCTTCTTTAATTTCATTTCTGAATGTTGCCCAAGCTAGTTTCTTAGCTTCTTTTACATCCAATTCAATTTCTTTTTCAAGCTCGGATAGCTTTTTGTCAGTTGACAATTTACTATCGATCATCCAAGCTCTCATTTTCGCAATACAATCGTGATCAGTCTCCCAAGCAAGCCTGTCTTT
>Ga0228662_1000501_pt1 | contig 19267 bp, 14 predicted proteins | sample 76DmetaG_FD_183173 | JGI IMG/M metagenome (GOLD analysis project Ga0228662, IMG submission 183173) | Seawater microbial communities from Monterey Bay, California, United States - 76D | ecosystem: Environmental > Aquatic > Marine > Coastal | place: USA: California | collected 2016-11-10
AACTCTTCATAACAACAATTTTTCAAACGCTTATATTCCACGGTGTTTGCCGTTAAGTTTGAAACACAGACAATAACTTCTTTACTTGTTTCTTTTAGTGAAGCGAAATTTGATTCTGGAAACTCTATAGAAAGTAACTTTCTAAGGTTGTTGCTCTCTCCAAAGGTTTTTCTTCCTCGAATGAAATTTTTAAGTACATTCAAATGATTGATTTTTATACGCTCCTCCCCTTCTCTTTTTACAATTAGATAAGGACAGTTGTCAAAAATACTTTTCTGATTGACACTTGTAAAGGCTCTTTTTATCTCTTTAATTTTATTCAATGCTAAGTGCGAAACCAATAGGCTACCAGTAGAAGTACCCAAGTAAAAATCATATTTTCGCTTTTCTTCTTCGATTAAATATTGGGCTACACCTCCAGCAAAAGCCCCTTTGCTTCCTCCTCCTGAAATAACTAATGCTCTCATTTGATTATTATTTGGGATTACTATTTTAAATTTACACTCTTTCTTGTTCAAAAGTACTTGTTTTAAAAGATAAATGGATTCAATGCAAACTGAAATAGCGTATTTAAAGGGTGTAGGTCCTGAACGTGCGCGTTTACTAAAGGAAGAACTCAACATTAAAACCTTTCAAGATTTACTCCATTTCTTCCCTAATCGCTATATCGACCGCAGTCGGTTTCATCCAATCAACCAACTTCCCAACACCAATGCGGAAGTCCAAATCAAAGGAGTGATCACTTCTATTGAGTATGTTCAACAAAAAAGAGGGAAGCGGATGGTCGCTCATTTTCAAGATGAAACAGGAAGCATGCAATTGGTTTGGTTTCGTGGTTATCAATGGTTGAGAGACAGCATGCGTTTAAATCAACCCTATGTCATTTTTGGTCGGATTAACTGGTTCAAGGGTCAGGCGAGTATGCCCCACCCTGAAATGGAATTGGAACATGTTTTTCAACAAGGAGTAAAAGCGGCTTTTTATCCGATCTATCCTTCCTCCGAAAAATTAATCAATAAAGGGGTGTCACAAAGGGTCATTCAAAAATTAGTTGCAAGCCTTTTACAAAATAAAGAGGGGGAGTTTTCAGAAACTTTACCCTCTTATTTATTGAATCACTTTAAGCTAATTTCAAAAAAAGAGGCACTACATCAAGTACACTATCCTTCAACACAGAATTTACTTTCAAGAGCGCAAATGCGTTTAAAATTTGAAGAGTTTTTTTATATGCAATTGCAATTGATATTAAAAAACCATCAACGAAAACAGAAAATAAAAGGACATGTATTTGCAGCAGTAGGATCTGTTTTTAGAAACTTTTTTGACAACCATCTCCCTTTTACGCTTACCGAAGCCCAAAAGCGAGTGGTGAAAGAAATTCGAACCGATTTGGGAACGGGTCGGCAAATGAATAGGTTATTACAAGGAGATGTGGGATCGGGAAAAACGATTGTTGCTTTACTCTCAATGTTAATTGCAATTGACAATGGTTTTCAGGGAACCTTAGTTGCTCCAACAGAAATCCTTGCACAACAACACTATCATTCGTTAAAATCACTTTTAGAGGGGACAGGGATACACTGTGCCTTGCTAACAGGAAGTAGCTCAAAAAAGGAACGTATTGTTTTACATCAAGCATTAGAATCTGGGGAACTTTCCATATTGGTGGGAACTCATGCTGTTTTTGAAGAAAAAGTACAGTTTCATAATTTAGGATTAGCCATTATTGATGAACAACATCGTTTTGGTGTTGCACAGCGAGCCAAATTATGGCAAAAAAATGATATTCCTCCCCATGTTTTAGTGATGACAGCAACTCCAATTCCAAGAACGCTAGCCATGAGCATCTATGGTGATTTAGACATTTCCCTTATAGACACCTTACCGCCAGGAAGAAAACCAATCAAAACATTACACCGCTATGACAACAATAGGCTTGCTGTTTTTGGCTTTGTTAAAGAACAAATTAAATTGGGTCGTCAGGTATATATCGTGTACCCATTGATCCAAGAATCTGAAACTTTAGATTATAAAGATTTAATGGATGGTTATGAAAGCATTTCAAGAAGTTTTCCACCACCAAAGCATCAAATCAGTATTGTTCATGGAAAAATGAAATCAGAGGATAAGGCTTATGAAATGGAACGCTTTGTTCAGGGCAAAACGCAAATCATGGTGGCGACTACTGTAATCGAAGTGGGAGTAAATGTTCCAAATGCATCGGTAATGATTATAGAAAGTGCAGAGCGTTTTGGCTTATCACAACTGCATCAGCTTCGTGGACGCGTGGGAAGAGGTTCGGAGCAAAGCTATTGCATCTTGATGAGTGGGTCAAAACTTTCAGAGGAAGGAAAAACACGCTTACAAACCATGGTTAAAAGTAATGACGGTTTTGAAATTGCAGAAGTTGATTTACGCCTACGAGGACCAGGAAACTTAATGGGAACACAACAAAGCGGTGTTTTACAACTCAAAATAGCAGATGTAATCAAGGACACCGAATTATTAAAAGCGGCACGCGATACGGCGCAGCAAATCATTAAAAAAGATTCAGCGTTTAACAACAAGGATCATCAAGTGATTAAGCGTACACTTTCTGCACTTCGATTTGATTCTAATATTTGGAATTTCATAAGTTAAAAATGGCCAAAGAGATTCTTATATTTGCATTTATAAATTGAAAAGACACATTCATTGAAAATATCTTATAACTGGTTACAGCAATTTCTTAAAACAGATCTTCCAATTGAGGAAATCTCCGTTCTACTGACCGATTTGGGTCTGGAAGTAGAAGGCACACAACATTTTGAAAGCATTAAAGGGGGGTTAAAAGGAGTAATCGTTGGTGAGGTGCTCTCTTGTGAACAACACCCCAATGCGGATCGGCTTAAAAAAACGGAAGTTAACTTAGGAAATAACGAAATTGTTCCCATTGTTTGTGGTGCGCCCAATGTATCTAAAGGTCAAAAAGTACTTGTTGCAACCGTGGGAACTACCTTATCCATGCAAGATGGAAACACTTTGAAGATTAGTAAAAGTAAAATACGTGGTGAAGTAAGCATGGGAATGATTTGTGCTGAAGATGAATTAGGTTTGGGAGAAAGCCATGAGGGTATTATGGTACTAGATGAAACACTCCAACCGGGTACAGCAGCGGCTAGTTTATTTGAATTAGAAGAAGATTATGTATTCGAAATTGGTTTAACCCCAAATCGAGCAGATGCTATGAGTCATATGGGGGTAGCTCGAGATTTAAAAGCGATTTGTATGTTGAAAAGCATCCCTTTTGAATGGACTTTTCCTGAAACCTCTTCTTTTCATGTTGATAATAATCAAAAAGTCATTAATGTTGATGTTCAAGATAGTGCTAAATGCAGTCAATATTACGGCCTTACTATTTCAGGGATTAAGGTGGCTCCATCTCCTACATGGCTACAAAATCGACTGAAAGCCATTGGTATAGGTATAAAAAACAATGTGGTAGACATTACCAATTATGTGTTACACGAACTAGGCCAACCGCTTCATGCTTTTGATGCCAATAAAATAGTAAAAGAAATTGTTGTAAAAACCTGTGCCAATAAAACCTCTTTTACAACTTTAGATGGAACAGTAAGGGAATTAGAGAATGAAGATTTAATGATTTGTGATGCTGTAAAACCCCTTTGTATTGCAGGTATTTTTGGAGGTCTTGATTCTGGTGTTTCTAAAGAAACAACTACAGTCTTTTTAGAAAGCGCTTATTTTGACCCAGTAAGCATACGAAAAACAGCAAAACGTCACGCCTTAAATACGGATGCTTCTTTTCGTTTCGAACGTGGCATTGACCCAGAAATTGGAGTTACCGCATTGAAACGAGCTGCAATCTTAATTAAAAAGATAGCAGGAGGTGAAATCACCAGTGATATTCAAGATTTTACCAAGCCCTTAGATAAACCCAATCAAATTTTCTTAAGTTTTAACGAATTAGAGCGTACAATTGGTCAGCCCATTGAACAGAAAGATTTAAACACAATCTTAAACGCACTTGAAATTAACATTAATAATGTGTCAGAAACTGGAATTGGTATGACCATCCCTAGATATCGCGTCGATGTTACCCGACCCGCAGATATTATTGAAGAAATACTGAGAGTCTATGGATATAATAATCTAGAAGACAAGCCTTTACAATACGAAGCGAATCCTCCCTACAACTGGAGAGATTCTTATAAATTGGAAGCTGCAATAGCTCAAAAACTAACTGGGCATGGATACATGGAGATTATGAATAACTCCCTAACCTCTCCAGAGTATAGTGCCGATTTTCATGATCCCGTTACTTTAGTAAATCCACTGGGAAAAGAACTGGCATTAATGCGCCAATCGCTGATATACAATGCATTAGAAGTAGTTTCATTTAATTTGAACAGACAAAACAAGAACTTAAAACTTTTTGAATTTGGATCTATCTATGGTAAAAAGAATGAGGTTTTTATAGAAGCAAAACGGCTGAGTATTGTCTTGGTGGGAGATGCTTTAGAGTCAAACTGGGATCTGACCAAAGCTCCTAGTAATTTCTTTTACGGAAAAGGAGTTATTCAAGATATGTTCGCGAGTATTGGCTTTGCTGATTTAGAATGGGTAGCTCAGCAACATCCTCACTTCGATGAAGCTTTCCAAATTACTTATCGTAAAAAGAATTTGGGTGTTTATGGTTTAGTTTCAAAAAAGTTAAACAATTCCTTTGGTATTGATCAAGAGGTTTATATCGCAGAGTTGAATTGGGGAGACCTTATTGAAAAGGCATATGATCAACCCCTGCGATTTGAAGAGATTACTAAATTTCCTTTAGTACGCAGAGATTTCGCTCTTTTATTAGACGAAGTAATTAGTTTTGAAGCCCTGAGAGAAATGGCCTTAAAAACTGATCGTAAAATCCTAAAAGAGGTTCGTTTGTTTGATGTGTATGAAGGTAAAAACTTAGAAAAGGGTAAAAAATCCTATGGATTGAGCTTTACATTTCAAGATAAAAACAAAACATTAACCGATAAGCAGGTTGATAAAGTAATGGATAAATTAAAGCAAAATTTCGAAAAGGAGTATGGTGCACAACTGCGCTAATAACTTATTTCAGCTGAGGTTTTAAAAAGCTATATTTTATTACTATTTTTGTGTTAAATGAGAAGGAATTATGAAGTTGAATGTACTCCCAAGAACAAATGTTAAGCTAGCTTTAGATAAAATTAGAGCTAATGAACTCACTGATAAAGAGCAAGAAATTGCTTTAAAATCGCTGTACCAGTCTTTCGAAATTCGAACAATAAATGCCTTTAAATTCGATTTATTGGATAGTAATAAAATCTATCATATCGATCAAATTAGAAAGGTGAGTATCAATTATCGTCTTCGTTTTTTGGACTTGAAGTATTTTAAAAACAAGCTTCCAGACTCTGCCCATCATGATATTCAACATCTCGAGGCAATTCATGAAACTAAATTAAGTGGATTTAAGATCATGGCACCTTCTGCACTTTTTCGTCTTGAAAAAGCCGATGACCCCTTACTTTTCGCTCCCCTAGGGAATGAATATTATTATTTGATTCACCAATGGGGGAATGACCTTCATCCCTTGAGAAGGATTATGATGTGGCCTTTTATGAATATTTGGAATTTACTTGTATTAGTGTTAGCCATAAGTTTTATTGCTACGGAAATTATGCCCATAAACTTGTTTACAAAATCTCCCGATGCTACAACCTATTGGATGCTCTTATTCTTTAACTTTAAAGCTATTGCCTCCATTGTTTTGTTTTATGGTTTTGCTTTAGGTAAAAACTTTAATCCAGCCATTTGGAACAATAAATACAATAAAGCTTAAATCTATACTTATGTCCCTCAAATACATTAAAATTTTCTTAGGTCCTGCGGTACAAGTAATAAACCTCTGCAATGCACTGGAAGAAGTCTCCATTGTTCCTGTAATAAAAGATCGTGCAGAATCAGCAAGATTGGCTGGATTTGGATCGTTTTCATCGGACCAAGAGGTTTGGATTCATCCGGATGAAGAAAAACAAGCTAAGGAAATTTTAGAAAGCCTCTCCCTTTAGGATAAGTTTTCTTATTTTTAGCTTCAATCTAACGAATTTAACTTATCATGCAATTTATCATCTTTATTGCTTTCACTGTTCTAGTGGGGGTTATTGCTTATCTCGCCACACGAAATACAAACGAAAATACTGAGGATGGCTATTTTCTAGGAGGAAGAAGTCTCACCGCCCCTGTGATCGCAAGTTCTTTATTATTGACCAATTTATCTACTGAACAACTTGTCGGTCTGAATGGATCCGCATTCAATGAAGGAGTTGTGGTAATGGCATGGGAAACCTTGGCAGCAATTGCTATGGTCATCACGGCTGTCGTATTGCTCCCTAGATACCTTAAGGGGGGCTTAACAACCATTCCGCAGTTTCTGGAAAGACGTTATGATACTGCCACTAAATCAATTACTTCAGGACTCTTTTTATCTGGTTATGTAGTGGTATTACTTCCTATCGTTTTGTATTCGGGTGCCATTGCTCTTATTGGAATGTTTGATCTTACAACCCTTTTTGACTTAGGTGAAACCAGCACGCTAATTATAACCGTCTGGTCAATAGGAATCATTGGATCGGTTTATGCAATTTTCGGAGGTCTCAAAGCTGTTGCCGTTTCGGATACAGTAAATGCCATTGGTTTACTCATCGGTGGAATTATGATTCCTGTTTTTGGATTGATCTTTATTGGTGATGGAAGTCTAATGAATGGGATAGAGGCCCTTTATGCACATGAGCCCACTAAATTTAAAGCAATGGGAAGTTCAGATTCTGCAATCCCCTTTAGCACCCTGTTTACTGGTATGGTTTTGGTACAGTTATTTTATTGGGGAACCAATCAGGCTATTATTCAGAGAGCCCTGGGAGCTAAAAATTTAGTTGAAGGACAAAAAGGTTTAATCTTAGCTGCTTTTGTGAAAATTTTAGGGCCACTAATCGTAGTACTTCCTGGAATAATTGCCTATTATATTTTTGGTGGACAACTTGATGCTAGTCAAGCGGATTTGTCTTATGGTTTATTGGTGAATAAAGTTTTACCACCTGTCTTACTTGGTTTTTTTGCTGCTGTCCTTTTTGGCGCCATATTGAGTTCTTTTAACTCTGCCTTGAATAGCTCTGTTACCCTTTTTGGACTGGATATTTACAAACAATACATCAAGAAGAATGCAAATGAAAAGGAGGTTGTTCGTGCAGGAAAGATGTTTGGAATTGGTCTTGCATTACTCTCCATGATTATCGCTCCGAGTATTGCGAATGCTCCCGATGGTCTTTTTGGATATCTTCAAGAAATTAACGGGTGCTACACCATTCCTATTTTGACCATTATTCTTGTGGGCTATTTGACTAAATACGTTCCTGCTTTTGCTGCTAAAGTAGCTATGGCTATTGGAGTTGTCATGTATTCAATGAGTCAATTTGTACTCAAGGATTATGTGATTTCAAATGGTGGTGAATATCCCCATTACCTTCATATTATGGCAATTATTTTCTTATTTAACATAGGGGTTATGCTACTCATTGGAAAGTTGAGACCTCGTGAAGTGGCTTATGTACAAAACTATACAGAACAAGTAGATATTACTCCATGGAAGCCGGTTAGAACGTATGGTATTATTATTACGATCATTGTCATTAGCACTTACTTTATTTTTACTTAAAACAGCCTAGTTACAGTCCCTCAACTACTGCATCTATAATCCTAGCAGCTAGAATAGCTGTGGTATGGTCTCGATCAAAATTTGGATTTAATTCTGCAAGGTCTACAGCAACTACCTTTTTGCTCTTCATTAGATAACCTAATACTTTAAAAAAGAAATTTGGAGAAAATCCTAGTGGTGAAGGGGCACTAACAGCTGGAGCATACGCAGAGGAGAAACCATCTAAATCAATGCTAATATAGAGTACTTCATTTTGCTTAATAAATAAATCCAATTTAGTTTTAATCATTAGAAAATCATTGAACTCACACCTATCATGCAGCAGATAATCAATGTTTTTTTCTTTAGCAATAGTGAAAAGTTCACGGGGATTAGCCGCTTTCTGGATGCCCAATACAAAATAAGATACTGAATCTGGAAATTCTGTCACTATTTGATTAAATGGAGTGCCAGAGTTGGGCTGAGTTTCAATAGGTCGTATATCAAAATGAGCATCAAAATTTATAATTCCTATGCTAGTCGCTTTCGTTTGAGCTAATGCCCTGTGAATTCCTTTGTAATGTCCAAAAGCAAGATCGTGGCCTCCTCCCAAAACAATTGAAAACACCCCATGACTTATAAAATGTTCTGTCATCATTGAAAGTGCATTTTGGCAAAATTCCAAATCTTCATTCTTGCAAAGCAGATTTCCATAGTCTGTAATCGTTTTTGATTGATGATGAAATGCTAATCGTCCTAATTGTTTACGAATTGCATCTGGTCCTTGAGCGGCTCCTATTCTTCCGTTATTTCTTCGCACTCCTTCGTCACATGCGTATCCCAAAAGGGCAATATGCTTTTCGTACTGAGGAATATTGTTCATCCTTTTCAATTCACAAAGTATAATTTGCTGATACCAATATTGCACTCCCAACTTCGGCTTTGTTTTTCTTCCTGTCCACAATTCTTTTTGTGCAGGGGAATACGATGTAGGAGAAGATAGTAATTGAGTGAAATTCATTTTTTATTGATTAAAGGGGAATTCCATTCAAGTAGACTTGTTCAATGAAGTTAGAACCAAAAGCATAGGGTAGCTCTGTATAAGAAGAAATGGATTGAGTTAAAATTAAGTTCGCTTTTTTACCTGTAGCAATAGAACCTACTTCCTCTTGCATATTCATTGCATAAGCACCATTGATCGTTGCCGCATTTATCGCTTCTTCTGGTGTCATTTTCATTTTAATGCATGCCAGAGAAAGGATGAAATTCATGTTTCCCGAAGGAGCTGACCCTGGATTGAAATCTGTTGCTAAAGCTAAAGGAAGCCCGTGACTTATTAATTTACGAGCAGGAGTATATGGTATTTCTAAAAAAAAAGAACAACCCGGCAAAGCCACAGCTATTGTTTTAGTGCCTTTCAAGGCGTTAAGATCCTCATCCGTTATGCATTCTAAGTGATCCACTGAACGTGCGTTAAATTGAACCCCAAGAGGAACTCCCCCTAGGGCATTAAATTGATTGACATGAATTTTAGGGATTAAACCGTATTCCTGACCTCTTTTCAAAATCTTAGCAGTATCCTTCAATGAAAAATAGCCTTCTTCACAAAAAACATCAATGGCTGTGGCTAAATTCTCTTTCTCAATAATTGGTAAAACTTGATCCAACATTTGCTTTAAAAATAGAGCCTTATTATTTTTGAATTCATGAGGTAGCGCATGAGCTGCTAAAAAGGTTGCTCTTATAAAAATGGGGTAATTATGTTGTAAGCGTTTGATGACTCGTAACATTTTTAATTCAGCTTCTGGAGTAAGTCCATAGCCTGATTTAATTTCGATAGTACCTGTACCCATTTGCATCACCTCCTCGAGACGCACTTTACTTTCTTCATATAAAGCGTCTTCAGAAATAGCTTGAAGGGTTTTAGCTGAATTTAAAATTCCTCCGCCTTTCTCGGCAATTTCCTCATACTTCATTCCTTTTATTCGGTCTTTAAATTCCCCTTCACGGTTTCCTGCATAAACTAAGTGCGTATGTGAGTCGCACCAAGCAGGAAGAATCATTTTTCCTGACGCATCAATTACTTGTCTACTGGACTGAGATGGACATTCTTTCATAGAGCCAAATGCCTCGATTCGATCTCCATCAATTAACAAATAGGCGTTTTTAATAGTAGGCAAAAAATTCATCGCATCTCCTGAAACAAAAGGAATAAAACCCTCTCGAGTCTGCAATAATTCTTTGATATTGATAAAAAGAGTTTGCATTTAGAAGAGTTCGTTTAAAAGTGAGTCCTCCACAAGCTTAGGTAAAGTTACCTTTAAATTTGGCGTTCGATCCATTTCCCGTTGAATTGCGAATAAAGCCTCTTTATTTCTTGCCCAACTTCGCCGAGCGACTCCATTATTGACATCGTAAAACAACATGTTTTTTAATCGTTTCGAAGCTGCTGGGGAACCGTCTAAGAACATTCCAAAACCTCCATTAATCACTTCGCCCCATCCAACGCCACCTCCATTATGGATGGAAACCCATGTAGCACCCCTGAAACTATCGCCAATCACATTATGCATCGCCATATCGGCAGTAAATTTACTCCCATCATAAATGTTTGAAGTTTCCCTATAGGGGGAATCTGTTCCGCTTACATCATGATGATCACGTCCCAAAATGATCGGCCCAATTTCATGGTTTGCAATCGCTTTGTTAAAAGCTTCTGCAATTTTGGTTCGCCCCTCTGTATCGGCATATAGGATACGTGCTTGTGACCCCACAACCATTTTATTTTTCTTGGCCTCTTCTATCCATTTAATATTGTCTTGCAGTTGTAATTGAATTTCAGAAGGTGCAGATTTAATAATTTCTTTCATTACCTCCAAGGCGATGGCATCTGTTTTTTCTAAATCTGCTGGATTCCCAGATGCACAAACCCAACGAAAAGGACCAAAACCAAGGTCAAAACATAGCGGACCTAAAATATCTTGTACATAGGAAGGATATTTAAAATCAATGTTGTTTTTAGCCATTATTGAGGCTCCAGCACGAGAAGCTTCTAATAAAAAAGCGTTTCCGTAATCAAAAAAATAGGTGCCTATCTTGGTGTGCCTCTGAATGATCGCAGCATGTTTGCGCAAAGATTCTTGAACTTTAACCTTAAAGTGTTTAGGGTTTTCCTGCAAGAGTTTATTCGCCTCCTCATAGGAAAGACCTACTGGATAATATCCACCCGTCCAGGGAATATGTAATGAAGTTTGATCGGAACCAATATGAATATAAATTTCTTCCTCAAAAAAACATTCCCACACTTCTACAACATTTCCTAAATACGCTATGGAAACTACTTCTTTAGCTACAACAGCTTTTTTTACTCGTTGAACTAAAACATCAATATCCTCAATTAGCTCGTCAACCCAACCTTGTTCATATCGCTTGTTAGCTGCTTTTGGATTGACTTCAGCACAGACGGTAATACATCCGCATATTGTTCCTGCTTTGGGTTGTGCACCACTCATTCCTCCCAAGCCTGCGGTCAAAAACACCTTCCCTCCTATTTCTTCCTTTGGTCCTAAGATTTTACGAAAAGCGTTTAGAACAGTAATCGTCGTTCCGTGAACAATCCCTTGGGGACCGATATACATAAAAGACCCTGCAGTCATTTGTCCATATTGAGTCACGCCTAGGGCATTGAATTTTTCCCAATCGTCAGGTTTTGAATAATTCGGAATCATCATTCCGTTAGTCACAACGACCCTTGGTGCATTTTCAGATGAAGGGAAAAGTCCCATAGGATGACCTGAATACAAATGAAGAGTTTGCTCTTCTGTCATTTCTGATAAATATTGTAAAGTCAATAGATATTGTGCCCAATTTTGAAAAACAGCTCCATTTCCTCCATAGGTGATTAATTCTTCTGGATGTTGTGCCACTTCGGGATCCAAATTATTATGAATCATGAGCATTATTGCTGCCGCTTGTTTTGTTTGAGCAGGGTATTCATGGAGTGGTCGTGCATAAAGATCATATTTGGGCTTGAAACGATGCATATAAATCCTTCCATACTCTTGAAGCTCATGTGCAAATTCTGGAGCTAATTCGCAATGCCATACTTTTGGAAAATAGCGTAATGCATTGCGAAGCGCCAATTTTTTCTCTTCTTTAGATAAAATACTTTTTCGTTTGGGAGCATGATTGACTTCTTTATAAAAATTAGATTTAGGAGGAAGTTCATTTGGAATTCCTTGCACAATTGCATCCTGAAAAGAGAGTTGCTTTGTTTTCATCAGCGAACAATAAAATTTTTGTTTTGTACCATAGAAATTAAAGCTTGAATGTCCTTTTTCAACAATCGATCTGCTTCAAGTTTAGAAACTTTTTCTCTTATGAGTCGATGATTCTCTTGAATTAATTCACTACACTTAATCCCTCCTCTAAATTCAAGTGCCTGTGCTGCATACATCAATTCAATCGCAAGAATTTTCTCTAGATTCTCAAGGATTTGATTGAATTTCCGTCCCGAAATACTTCCCATAGAAACATGGTCTTCCTGTCCTAATGAAGTTGGGATGCTGTCTGCACTTGCAGGAAAACAAAGGGATTTGTTTTCAGAAACTAAAGCTGCAGTAGTGTATTGAGGAATCATAAGCCCAGAATTGAGCCCCCCTTTTTCCGTTAAAAGACGTGGCAGACCATATTTCCCTTCTAATAATAAATAGCATCTCCGATCTGCAATATTCCCCAGTTCTGATGCGGCAATTGAACAATAATCCAATGCCATTGCCAAAGGCTGCCCATGAAAGTTACCTCCAGAAATAATCTCTATTTCACTTAAAACAATGGGGTTATCCGTTACCGCATTTAGTTCAATCGTTACCAATTTTTTTAAATGCTGGTACGCATTTCGCGAAGCTCCGTGAACCTGAGGAATACAACGAATCGAGTAAGGATCCTGAACCCGCGTACAGTTTTTATGAGCATCAATATTTTCTGAACCTTCCAAAAGTAGGCGCATACGTTGTGCAACCTTAAGCGACCCTTTGAAGGGACGTAGTTTATGTAAACCTGGTTTAAAAGGAGCAGCACTTCCTTGAAATCCTTCTAAACTCATAGCTCCAGAAACATCAGCCAAATCCAGAAGGTAGCTCATTTTTTGTAATCCGATCAATGCGTGGGCTAATATGAATTGTGTTCCGTTTATTAATGCCAATCCTTCTTTTGCAGCCAAAACGATAGGTGCTAAACCATGACTATTTAAAACTTTCTTTGCTGAAACTGTTTGTTCACCCTCCCAGAATTCACCTTCCCCAATGAGAGGCAAAAATAAATGTGCCAGTGGTGCTAAATCTCCTGAAGCCCCAACCGAACCCTGTTCCGGCACTACCGGAAGTAAATTGTTTTCTGTGAAATAAAGAATGCGCTCAATGAGTTCCAGTCGAATTCCTGAGTAGCCTTGACAAAGCGCATGAACTTTGCAAATCATCATGAGTTTAGACAACAAAGGGGCGATAGGCTTGCCAACCCCCACAGCATGTGAGATTAATAAATTCTTTTGCAAGCTTTGTGTTTCATTTTCTGAAATCAAGGTATCACAAAAAGGACCAAAACCTGTATTAATTCCATAAGCGGTTTTTTTAGATCGAATCACTTTTTGAACAATCCCATTACTATGTTCTATTTTTTCTTTTGTTTCAAGGATCAATTCTCCTCTCTCCCTGCCCTGTGCAAGTTCAAAGACTTTTTTTAAAGTGAGTTTATCCTTCCCGTATTTAAACATGATTAAAAAAATAGAACTATTTAAAATTACTTTTATATTTAATATCAAATAAGATCATTATTTACATAAATTAATAGCTATGAGTTATCAATTGGAGTATCGACATTTGCGCTATTTTCAGGCTGTTGCCGATGAATTGCATTTTAGAAAAGCAGCTGAAAAGCTTTATATATCTCAACCCGGCTTGAGTAAACAAATCAAGGAATTAGAAACAAATTTGGGTGTTGAACTTTTAGAACGACACAATAGAAAAGTTGCACTTACGCCCTCTGGTGCCTACTTAAAAGGAGAATTGTCGCGTTTATTTAAAAACTTAGATCATATAATCGAACATACTCAGTTGTTGGACCAGGGCATTGTTGGAAATTTAAGATTAGGCTATGTAGGATCAGCAATGCAAGAAATAATTCCCAACCTTTTGTTGGCATTTCAAAAGCAACATCCAAAAATATTATTCAACCTGAAAGAAATGGACAATCAGAGTCAGATAGAGGGCTTACTATCCAAAGAAATTGATCTCGCCTTTGTTCGTTTAGAAAATTTCCCTCGCGGACTAAAAGCACATGCAATATTTCATGAGCCTTTTTGTTTGGTATTGCCAGAGAGCCACCCAATAAACTCACTTAATTTCAAAAGTTTATCCCAGTTTAAGGATGAATCGTTCATTTTATTTGACCAAAAATACAGTCCTTCTTATTTTCACAAAGTCATGCAATTATTTGATGAAAGTGACTTTCAACCTAAAATTTCTCACAATACGATTCACTCCAACACCATATATAAGCTGGTTGAAAATAATTTTGGCATCTCCATCATACCCCAGTCTTTACAACACAAAAACACCCAAGGAGTAAAGTTTATACGTTTAGATTATTTATCGCACCGTACAACACTTTCAGTGGTTTGGAATCAAAACAATCGCAATCCAGCACTGGAAAATATGTTAGAGATAGTGAAAAAATAAATTCATGAAATTTAGCTGATGGGGTTACTACCCCAACATCTTCTCACGCAGTTCTTTGATTTTTGGATCAGTCATATACTCATCAAAAGTAGTGTGGCGGTCAATAATTCCTTTGGGAGTAAGTTCTACAATTCGCGTTCCCAAAGTTTGTGCAAAAGCATGGTCACTTGTGCTACAAAGGAGGGTGCCTTTAAAATTATTGAGTGAGTTGTTAAAGGCAGTAATGGATTCTAAATCTAGGTGATTGGTCGGTTCTTCCAACAGCAATACATTGGCACGTTCCATCATCATTTTAGAAAGCATGCAACGCACTTTTTCTCCTCCAGAAAGGACGTTTGACTTTTTCAAGGCTTCTTCCCCACTGAAAAGCATTTTCCCAAGAAAGCCTCGAAGAAAAACTTCTTCTCGCTCTTCCTCTGTTTTGGCATACTGCCGGAGCCAATCCACTAAACTCATAGGGTTTTCAAAAAAGTGATCGTGATCCACTGGAAGATAGGCTTGGGAGGTTGTAATTCCCCAATCAAAACTTCCGGTATCCGCTTTACGCTCCCCCATTAAAATTTCGTAAAAGGCAGAAAGTGCACGAGTATCTTTAGCATAAACAATAACCTTATCCCCTTTAGCTAAATTCAAATGAACCTCCTTAAAAAGGGGCACACCATCAACAGAGGCCGATAGATTTTCAATGTTTAAAATTTGATCTCCTGCTTCTCTTTCCTGATCATAAATGATGGCAGGATAACGCCGACTGGATGGCTTGATTTCTTCAATATCTAATTTATCGATCATCTTTTTTCGTGAAGTTGCTTGCTTCGACTTAGCAACATTGGCAGAAAAACGAGCAATAAACTCTTGCAATTCTTTTTTCTTTTCTTCCGATTTTTTGTTTTGTTGAGCCCGTTGACGCGCCGCCAGCTGTGAAGATTCATACCAAAAGGTATAATTCCCTGAAAAATGATTTATTTTTCCAAAATCAATATCGGAAATATGGGTGCATACTGCATCTAAGAAATGTCGGTCGTGAGACACTACTATAACCGTATTATCATAATTGGCTAAAAAATTTTCTAACCACATAATGGTATCATAATCAAGGTCGTTAGTCGGCTCATCCATGATCAACACATCGGGATTGCCAAACAAAGCTTGGGCCAACAAAACACGAACCTTTTGCTTTCCGTCCAATTCACTCATTAATGAATAATGTAAAGCTTCTGGAATTTCTAGGTTAGAAAGCAGGGCAGCCGCTTCACTATCTGCATTCCAGCCATTCATTTCCTCAAACTGAATTTGCAATTCCCCTACTCGATCCCCATCGGCATCAGAAAAATCTTCTTTTGCATAGAGCGCATCCATTTCAGCCTTTACCTTAAAAAGGGATGTGTTCCCCTTTAAAACTGTTTCTAGAACAGGACTTTCGTCATAGGCATTGTGGTTTTGTTCCAATACTGAAAGGCGTTTTCCAGGCTCGAGATGAACATTCCCGGAATTTGCATCTTGTTTTCCTGAAATAATTTTAAGAAAAGTGGACTTTCCAGCCCCATTGGCGCCAATGATTCCGTAGCAATTTCCTGAAGTAAACGTAGTATTGACTTCATCAAATAAAATCCGTTTTCCAAATTGAACTGAAAGGTTTGAAACCGACAACATAGTGATTGATTTTAAAAATGCAAATTTACACAAATCCTTGGCAGACTTCCCTATTTTTTTAACTTCAAGCTAAGATTTTTTAATCGTTTAAAATGTTATTTTTGACTTGTGAATCAAAAAACAATTTTTAGTACTATAATAATCCTTCTCTGTATTGGGTGTCAATCCAACTCATACATGCGAAGCGGGATTTTCTTTGGAGGACAAATCGTCAATCCCTCTTCTCGAGAGGTAACACTTTATCAAGGCAATAAAGTGACTGAAATGTTGGAATTAGACAAAAGCTTACGTTTTCAAAAGAAATTTGATTCCCTAAAAAGTGGCATTTATAAATTAGAACACCTCCCTGAGTTTCAAACGGTTTTATTGGAGGAAAAAGACAGCCTTTGGGTACGTATCAATGCAGCTGCTTTTGATGAGTCGATTGTTTTTTCTGGAGTTGGCGCTTCAAAGAATAATTTTTTAATGGAGTTGATTTTAAAACAAAAATCAGAGTCCAACTACCTTTCCTCCAAATACGCAAGCAACAGCAACACCTTTAATGCCATTATAGACTCTTTACTTTTAGAAAAGAAGCAATTGTGGATTCAAATGGATTCGGTAAACACACTCTCTCCTATTGCTCAAAAAGTTACTCAAGCCGCCTACATCTATCATTACGCCAACATTCGTGAACGCTATGCTTTGCTGAGAGGCTCCAAGTGGACAGCCGAAGAAAACAGCCTCTTTTTTGGTTACAGAACCTTTTTGAATTATGGAGACAATGATTTGGCTTTTTTTGATCCCTATATTAATTACATCTTAAATTTCATCAGTCAAAAGGCCCTAGACAAAGGCAGTTCTTACCTTAAACAAAAACAAACTACACCCTATAACATAGAACGCTTAAAGGTATTGGATCAAGAAGTGAAAGGTTCACTATTACGAAACAATTTGGCACGTGCCATTGCTTTTGAAGAAGTTCTTACTTTCGAAAACCATGGGCAACACGAACGCTTTTTGCAATACTATGCGACGGTAAACAGCTCCCCCATCTATCTTGCCGAAGTCCTAGCACTTCATGCCAACATCAGTAATATGGAAGCAAACCAAGCTTTGCCTGAAATAACATTACAAAACGTAAAGCGGGAAACGATAAGTAGCAATGAGCTCTTATACAAGAAAACGACGGTCATTTATTTTTGGTCTCAAACGCAAATGAATCATTATAAAAACACCTTAGAACGTGTAAAAGATTTTCAAAATCGCTTTCCCAACATTCGTTTTGTCGGAATTTGTATTCAGCCCTTTAACAGTATGGTAGATCAAGTTCAAAAAATGATGGAAATCAATATTGATGATCAATTTTCCCTAGTCGATTTTGAAAAAGCAAGCGAAGCCTGGGTGCTTACCCTCCTCAATAAAGCCATCATTCTCAACCCCAAAGGACGCATTCTTGAGGGCTTTGGGAATTTCTCTGATGTTACATTTGAAAAGACCTTGACAGAACTTCAATAACAAATATAGAAGAGGAAAAGAAAACACCATTAATCAAGCAATAAAAAAAGGCACTCTAAATAGAGCGCCTTTTAAAGCGATGAAAAGGGATGATTTATATTATTGATTCCCTTTTGAATAATCTTCTAAAAACTTGGCCAGTCCAATATCCGTTAAAGGATGGTTTAAAAGTCCTTTGATCGAAGAAAGGGGGCCTGTCATAACGTCGGCACCAATTTTGGCACATTCTATCACGTGCATGGTGTGGCGCACGGAAGCAGCAAGAATTTGCGTTTCAAAACCATAGTTATCATATATCTCACGAATCTCTTGAATCAGGTTTAATCCATCCGTAGAGATATCGTCTAAACGACCAATAAACGGAGACATATACGTGGCTCCCGCCTTAGCGGCTAACAAAGCTTGCCCTGTAGAAAAGATTAAAGTACAATTGGTTTTGATCCCTTCATCAGAAAAATATTTTAATGCTTTTATACCCTCCTCAATCATAGGAATTTTCACCACAATTTGAGGGTGTAGTGCAGCAAGGGCTTTCCCTTCTCTTACCATTCCGTCAAAATCTACAGAAATCACTTCCGCAGATACATCTCCGTCTACAATATTACAGATGTCCACATAGTGTTGGATGATGTTTTTCTCTCCTGTAATGCCTTCTTTAGCCATCAAGGAAGGGTTGGTGGTTACGCCGTCTAGAACGCCAAGCGCTTGCGCTTCTCTAATTTGGTCTAAATTGGCAGTATCGATAAAAAATTTCATAGAAAAGGATTAAAGTTTATAATGATTCATAATTAGTTTTTCAAATATACGACTGGGGAGAATGCTTTTTAAGGTTTTGGATAACTTTTGCATAAAAGGACCCACTTGATAATGCACTTTGGGGTTTCCTTTTTCAATTATGTTTGCAATCGCTATGGCTATTTCTTCTGGAGGATTGCCTTCTTCCACATGTTCATCCATGGTGTCTAAACTCGCTTGATATATTTTTTGATAGGGAGAGTTTTCCACTACGGGGGCATGATAGCGTCGGGAAGCAATGTCCGTTGCGTAATCTCCAGGAGCCAAGGTACACACCTCAATCCCAAAAGATTTGACTTCCATTCGAAGGCTTTCGGTCATAATAGACAAGGCACTTTTGGAAGCGGAATACACCCCTCTAAAAGGCAATCCCATGATTCCTGCAATAGAAGTTACATTGAGAATCAAACCTGCTTTTTGTAGGCGCATTTGTGGAATTACCGCTTGTGCCATTTGTAGGGGACCAAAACAATTGGTCGCAAAGTTAGCCGCAACCGCATCGTCACTAATTTCCTCCATGGGGCCTGTAATTCCTACTCCTGCATTATTGACTAAAACATCAAGTCGGTGGGTTTCTTTTAAAACTTCAGCAACACAGTTTGTGATCGAATTTGAATCTGTAATTTCCAATTGAAGTAGCGGAAAGGGTAAAGGATCGCTGTACTGACTGGGATTTCTACTGGTTCCAAAAACATGAAATCCTTGCTCATTAAGGTATAAAGCGGTAGCGAGGCCTAAACCAGATGAAGCACCAGTGATCAATACTACTTTTTTCATGTTTCCTGTTTTGATTTTTGAATGCTGGGTGAGTAAGCACAAAAATAAAAAAAGGGCAAGCGACCCACATCACACCGCTACGACCATCTACCCTTGCTGCGTT
>Ga0228662_1000502_pt1 | contig 19229 bp, 21 predicted proteins | sample 76DmetaG_FD_183173 | JGI IMG/M metagenome (GOLD analysis project Ga0228662, IMG submission 183173) | Seawater microbial communities from Monterey Bay, California, United States - 76D | ecosystem: Environmental > Aquatic > Marine > Coastal | place: USA: California | collected 2016-11-10
GCTAGGCTTCCAAACTACAACGTTGCCCATGAGAACAGGCGCAGCACAAAGGTTACCAGCAATTGCGGTAAAGTTAAAGGGCGTCACGGCATAGACAAATCCTTCAAGGGGTCTGTATTCTACCCGGTTGATAACACCACTTCCTTGTATGGGTTGTTGTGCGTATATATCCGATGCAAAAGCAACATTAAATCTTAAAAAATCAGCAAATTCACAGGCGGCGTCAATTTCAGCTTGGAAGATATTTTTAGATTGTGCCAGCATGGTCGAAGCATTAATCTTAGCTCGGTAGGGTCCTACAATCAGATCGGCTGCCTTAAGCATTACGGCTGCACGATGTTCAAAAGAGGTATTTTCCCAATCAGGGCTTGCTGCAAGTGCAGCATCAATGGCTTGTGTTACATGTGTTGCTTCAGCTATGCTAAATCTGCCGAGTGTGTGCTTGTGGTCGTGAGGCGGCGACATTCTAGCAAGCTTCTTAGTCGTAATTTTCTTACCACCTATATACAGGGGCACGTCAATATTACTGTTGTATAGTGTTGTGTATGTTTCTAAAACTTCTTTGCGTTCAGGGCTATTTTTTTTATAGTCCAGAACAGGCTCGTTAATTGGTCTTGGAACTGAGAAAAAACCGTTTTGCATAAAAAAGATATTTAATGGTTAGTTTAGGGCAAAAGCGGGGCTTAGCTCAAACTTAGGGATATAGGCACGAAATTTTTTAGTCGAGGCTAAATTAATCATGTCGTAATGCCCTTGCATGGCCCCAATAGGCGAGCTTAATAAACAGCCCGATTGATAGCTATACACCTGTCCAGGTTTAATCACAGGTTTTTTTCCGACTACACCTTCTCCATCAACAATAGCTGTGGGCTTGAGGGAATCAAAAATTTTCCAGTGTCTAGATTGGAGCTGAACAGCGTCCTTTCCATGATTGGATATGGATATGCGATAGCCAAATGAATAATGCAAGCGGTAGTTCTTGAAGTAGGTGCCTTCAAAAAAAGCATTTACTGAAATGCGAATACCTTGAGTAACTTGCTGAATCATAGGATAAATATAATCATTTTTCTATAAGCCCATGTCTTTTGAATTTGCGTTGCCAATGCCAATTAAGGCATCACAGCGTGCGCCTATGGGTCTGTAGTAAATCAATACCCAATAATCATTTTCAGTAGGCCAATAATTACCAGAGATAAGATTCTCATAAAGCGTCCCATCGTTATCTAGACTTACAAATTTATAGTTGTAGATACCTTGTTTTAACAGCAATTCAGCCTCAAAGCGACCTGAATCAGCATTATAAACCAGTTTGTTTTCATCACCTATTATATGTTGATTAAAATCTCCAACTACAAAATGCTCTCCATCAAACAAAAAATCTTCTGGAAACAGGGAAAATACTACCCGACTGTAATCAGATTCAGTATTTGGATTACTGCCCTGAAAAGTATTGATGCGGAAGTCACCGTTTATGTCGGGCGCATAGGTGTAGGGTCTGCCAGATCGCACCCATTGTGGGTTTAAAACAGAGATAAATAAGTCTTCACGAAATACACGAGCTACATTGCCGCCTCCACTGCGAATGTCTTGGGTGTCAAAAAAGAAATATTCATTTCCTGCAGCAAAAGTGGTTTCGGGCTTGTAGTTAAATTGGAGTTGGTTGTTGAGGTTATAGGTTGGGTTTCCGGCCGCTCGCCATGTTTGCCAACGTTGGTTTTGAACTATAAACGGTTTTATTTGTTTTTCAGGAAGCCGCACGTTTAAGCCATCCAAGTTGACTACAAATTGTACGCTTTGATGACTCTGAATGTTTTCAATACGTTGTGAGCGTTGCACACGAACGCCAACGGCGGTCTGTTGCTCGGTGACTAAAAATCTTTTTTGCAAAACTAAGTTTCTGTTAGCGTCCCAAATATTCAACATATAATTCCCACTTTTCGTTAAGCGCGTTTGGGCATTGGGAAGCGTCAGCGTGTAGTGAATGTATGACTGCAGCGTTCCGACAGCATAGGAAATATTCTGTATGCGCATGTCATCATAGCCATCCATATAGTCTGCTCTGAATAAATCGGTCTCATTCCAATTCGCATCAAAGCGATCTATGGTGTAGTAATAGGTGCTGTCATCGGCATTTAAATCATCAAATTTAAGCGTGATTTGTTCATTCAATCCAACAATGGGTAGCGATGTGCTTTGCTCGTTGACATAGAATAGCACGGACTTAATGTGCTCAGGTGGCGAAAAAACGCTCAATTGCTGACCAAAAATGAGTTGGCAACCCAATAGAAAAAGAAGCTTTTGTTTAATCATTTTTTTTGTGCTCTCGGGTGTTTTGTGCTATTTTATAGATGTGGGGTTACCCAGCTGTTTTTGTTGCTTATAGGTCAAAGTTAAACAAACTATTTTACGGTTAATAAATTTATGTAATTATAGGGTGTAACACTTCGTTTTTTGAGCACCTTATATTACATTTGCAGTGCAAAAAACAACCACTATATGTCCGCTGACATAACCCTGCGTAAAGGCTTGACAATTCCCATGAGCGGAATGGCCGATCTTAACATCTCATCTGCTGATATTGCTGACAACTTTGTCATCTATCCACACGACTTCCATGGTGTTGTACCAAAAATGCTCTTGAAAGAGGGTGAAGCTGTGTTGCAAGGGCAGCCGATTTTTTATTCAAAAGCCAATCCTGAAATAAAATTTGTTTCACCTGTTAGTGGGACACTAACCACAATTGAGCGTGGTGCCAAAAGACGTATCATGTCCTTGTCTATTGCTGCTGATGGCAAAGACAATGCTGTTGCCCACAAGTTGGAAAAGCTTGATAAAATGGAAGCAGCAGATGTTAAAAAGTATTTACTAGAATCGGGCTGCTGGCCTTTTGTAAAACAACGTCCGTATGATGTTATTGCAGATCCTGCCAGTACGCCAAAGGCTATTTTCATTTCTGGATTCAGCACAGCTCCGCTAGCTGCTGATGTCCCTTTTATACTTAGTTCGCAAAAAGAAGACTTTCAAAACGGTATAGATGTACTTGCAAAACTTGCTCCTAAAGTTCACCTTTCTGTTGATGCTTCTTCAGTATCTTTTTTGAATGAGGTATCTAATGCAGAAGTGCACCGTTTTAAAGGTCCACACCCTGCTGGCAATGTAGGGGTTCAAATTCATCATATTGACCCTGTCAACGCAGGTGAAACTGTTTGGGTTGTTGGTCCAGCTGATGTGGCACGCATTGGTGCTTTCTTTTCAACAGGTATTTTTGATGCTTCGCAAATGGTCGCTGTAGTTGGCCCAGTAGTGAAGTCTCCAACATATTTTAAAACACGTATCGGCGCCGCAGTTGCACCGCTTCTAACTCAAGTTGGTATTGATGCTGATGGCCAGATTCGGGTTATCAACGGCGACTCGCTTTCAGGTGTAGCAACACATGCTGATGGTAACCTTGGGTTTTACAACAACACTCTTACCGTCTTGGCTGAGGGAAATCGCTATCGCATGTTTGGTTGGTTGCCTTTTGTTGGCAGTAAGATTTTTAGCATGTCTCGTACTTCGCTTTCATGGCTGTTGCCAAAGCGTACATACGCACTAGACACCAACATGAATGGTGAAGAACGTGCTTTGGTTGTCACTGGCGAAATGGAACAAGTATTGCCCATGGATATATTCCCCATGCAGCTTCTCAAAGAGTGTATGGTACAGAACATTGAAAAAATGGAGGGTCTTGGTATTTATGAAGTAGCACCAGAAGATTTTGCCTTGATAGATTACGCAAGTACCTCAAAAATTGAAGCTCAAGCGATTGTTCGCGAAGCACTTGATTTAATGATAAAAGAAGTAGGTTAAACTAAAGATATGAATTTTATACGCCAACGCATAGATGCAATAAAAAAACCTTTTGGTAAAGGCCAAAAGTGGGAGCGTTTTGCTCCTGCGGTTAATGCATTTGACACCTTTTTATTTGTTCCAAACCACACTACCCAAAAGGGAGCTCATATCCGTGATGGTGTTGATTTGAAACGTACCATGGTAACAGTTATAATTGCTTTGTTGCCCGCCTTCATTTATGGGGTATACAACACTGGCTATCAATATTTTATTCAATCGGGACTCGCCTTTACTTTTTGGGATGCAATGTTGCATGGGGCATTAAAAATCATGCCTATGGTTGCGGTATCCTACGGCGTTGGTTTGGCCATTGAATTTGCTTTTGCCGTCTACCGCGGACATGAAGTCAATGAAGGTTATTTGGTAACAGGCCTTTTGGTTCCAATGATTATGCCGGTAGATATCCCACTTTGGATGGTAGGTCTGTCTGTAGCTTTTGCCGTTTTTATCGCAAAAGAGGCTTTTGGTGGAACAGGAATGAATATTCTTAACCCTGCGCTTACCGCACGTGCATTTGCATTTTTTGCTTACCCTACCTATATGTCAGGTAACAAAGTATGGGTTTCGGAAGCAAGTAATGTTGACGGTATTTCAGGTGAAACTGTATTAGGTAGTCTTGCCGCTGGTAATGATGTTAGCTACTCTATGTTTGATATGTTTGTTGGGGCTATCCCAGGATCTATCGCTGAGACCTCCACACTATGGGTGTTGGTAGGTGCTGCCATACTAATACTTACAGGCGTTGGAAGTTGGCGTATTATGGTGGGCGGTGTGCTTGGTGCAGCGGTCACCGCATTCTTATTTAATCTTTGGGGTGCCAACGCACTTATGTCTTTTGATTGGACAAATCACCTGATTGTTGGTGGCTTTGCCTTTGGTGTGGTATTCATGGCAACTGACCCAGTTTCAGCTGCGCAAACAACCAAAGGGAAATGGATATACGGCCTGCTCGTTGGGGTTTTCTGTATCCTTATTCGTGTGTTTAATCCAGCCTATCCAGAAGGAGTAATGTTGGCAATCCTATTAATGAACGTATTCGCACCAACCATTGACCACTATGTGGTTGAGGGCAATATTAAACGACGCAAAAAACGTCTTAACGCAACATTAACACCAGCAACATGAACAGAGATTCGAACGCGTATACTTTTGGTTTTGCTGCTGCCATGGTTTTGGTCGTAGCATCAGTGTTGGCTTTTACTGCCAGTTCACTTAAAGATCTTCAGTCGGAAAATGTCCGTAAAGAAAAAATGCAAAATATCCTTTCTACTATTGGTATTGAAACCGATAGAGAGGGTGCTGAAAAATTGTTTAACAACTATATTGTCGAGCAACTAGCGCTTCGAAATGACGGCTCTGTCGATGAAACGGTAGATGCGTTTTCAGATATCAAACTTGCAATCGAAGTAAAGAAAGATGCTAAGACGCAACGCTTTCCATTGTATGTTGCAGCAGTTGATTCGGCTACATACTATATTGTACCCCTCCGAGGTTCGGGTTTATGGGATGCCATTTGGGGATATATAGCTCTTGATGAAGATCGCAACACCATTAAGGGAGCGGTATTTGACCACAAAGGCGAAACAGCAGGGCTAGGAGCAGAAATCACACAGCAGTGGTTTATGGATCGCTTTGTTGGTGAAAAAATATTCAACACATCTGGAGATTTGGTTGGGATAAGCGTTTCTAAAACCAATAACGATCCCAACGATACAGACAAAGACGACCACGAGGTTGATGCCATTTCTGGCGCAACTATTACGGGCGATGGTGTTTCCGATATGATTATCGAACGCTTACAACACTATTTGCCATACTTAAAAGCAACACCCGCAGACCTTGCGTATAACAACTAATTATGTCCAAACCAAAATCAACCAAAAAACCCGCAATTTTCTTTGTTGCTAAAGAGCGTGAGCCGCTTTTTTCAAAGAAAAACCGCGGCTTATTAAAAGATCCGCTAGACGATAACAACCCTATCACGGTTCAAGTATTGGGTATTTGCTCGGCCTTGGCGATAACCGTACAGCTAAAGCCTGCTGTTGTAATGACACTTTCCGTTATTGCCGTTATGGCAGCCAGTAACGTTATCGTTTCTATTTTGCGAAATGCCATTCCTAACCGTATTCGGATAATTGTACAGCTAGTCGTAGTTGCTTCCATGGTAATCTTGGTTGATCAAGTATTGCGTGCCTATGCCTATGATGTCAGTAAACAACTTTCCATTTTTATTGGACTGATTATTACCAACTGTATTGTAATGGGACGCCTCGAAGCTTTTGCCCTAGGCAATGGTGTTTGGAAATCCTTTTTAGACGGTGTTGGTAATGCAGCAGGATATGGATTTATGCTTATTCTTGTTGCCTTTTTCCGAGAGCTATTCGGTTCTGGAAAACTGTATGGCTATCAAGTAATCCCCGATTCCATTTATGAAATGGGCTACGAGAACAACGGATTGATGCTGTTGTCTCCAATGGCCTTGATCACATTGGGTATTATTATTTGGGTGCAGCGTGCACGTAACCGTAAACTCATTGAAAAAAACTAGGCCATGGATTTCGTAAACCTTTTTGTAAAAAGCATTTTTATTGAGAACATGATATTTGCCTACTTCTTAGGTATGTGTTCTTATTTGGCTGTGTCTAAAACCGTAAAGACGGCTGTTGGCCTTGGCTTCGCCGTTATCTTTGTGTTGTCGATTACTGTTCCAATCAATTACTTATTAGACAACTACCTTCTAAAGCCTGGTGCCATGTCATGGTTGGGTGAAGATTATGCCGCATTGGATTTAAGCTTTTTGAGCTTTATCATGTTTATTGCCGTTATCGCATCTATGGTCCAGTTGGTTGAAATGATTGTAGAAAAATTTGCCCCTGCGCTATACGGTGCTTTGGGTATTTTCTTACCGCTTATTGCGGTAAACTGTGCCATTTTAGGGGGATCACTATTTATGCAGCAAAAAAGCTTTGCTTCGATTGGCGAATCGGCTGTATACGGATTTGGTTCTGGCGTTGGATGGTTGTTGGCCATTTTAGCCATCGCAGCCATTCGTGAAAAAATTGCGTATTCCAATGTTCCTGCACCCTTACGTGGACTGGGTATTACGTTTATTATTACGGGCCTTATGGCCATTGGATTTATGAGTTTTATGGGAATTAAATTATAAGCCTATGGATATTACTGTCATTATTGCAAGTATTGTTGTTTTCTTAGCCATCACCTTTATTTTGGTGGGTATGCTTCTAGGAGTTAAGGCACGTTTGATGCCCTCTGGACCTGTAAAGCTTTTTATCAACGGCGAAACAGACGTTGAAGTTTCATCTGGAAGTACACTGTTGTCTACCCTTGGTGACAACAAAATATTCTTGCCATCAGCCTGTGGTGGAGGAGGTACCTGTATCCAGTGTAAGTGTATTGTTAAAGACGGCGGAGGCGAAATTCTCCCAACTGAAAAACCACACTTTTCAAGAAAAGAAATCGCCGAAGGTTGGCGTTTGGGATGCCAAGTCAAGGTAAAAGAAGACATGGTCATCGAAGTGCCCGAAGAAGTATTTGGCATAAAGAAGTTTGCTGCTAAAGTTGTTCGTAATTGGAACGTGGCATCATTTATAAAGGAGTTTGTTGTTGAAATTCCCGAAGACATGCATTATGAAGCTGGAGGTTATATCCAAATTGAAGTTCCTGCCTGTGAGGTAGACTTTAAAGACATTGACATTTCGGCTCACCCAGAAGAGCATCCAGAAGATGTAAATAAATTTAAATTGGAATGGGATAAATTCAAGTTGTGGGACTTGAAAATGAAAAACCCTGAATTAGTAGAGCGTGCCTATTCGATGGCTTCTTTCCCTGCAGAGGGTAAAGAAATCATGTTGAACGTTCGTATTGCAACCCCACCATTTGACCGTGCCAAAAACGGTTGGGCAGATGTAAATCCAGGTGTTGCTTCATCTTATATATTCTCGCTTAAAGAAGGCGATCCCGTAACAATTTCAGGACCTTATGGCGAATTCTTTATCAATCACTCTGAAGCTGAAATGCTATATGTAGGGGGTGGTGCTGGAATGGCTCCGATGCGTTCGCACTTATATCACTTATTCCGTACACTTAAAACAGGTCGAAAGGTTACGTTTTGGTATGGCGGTCGTTCCAAGCGTGAACTGTTCTACACAGAACACTTCCGTGCCTTAGAGCGTGACTTCCCTAACTTTAAGTTTTACGTTGCTTTGTCTGAACCATCTGAGGAAGACAATTGGAAAGTAAAAGATGGACTCGATGGCGAAGGCGATGGGTTTGTTGGGTTTGTGCATCAAGTGGTGATTGATAATTACCTCAACGATCACGAAGCACCCGAAGATATTGAAGTGTATTTCTGTGGACCGCCACTTATGAATCAAGCCGTTGAAAAAATGGCTGAAGATTTTGGCGTTCCAGACGAAAATGTGCGTTTCGACGATTTCGGTGGATAACATATAAAGAGGCTTCGGCCTCTTTTTTATTTTACATTTGTGCTATGAGTCAATTATCAGAAGACGAATTACACCAGCTGGCCATGACCACGGTAGGTCAATCGCTTGAAGCTGATGGTTATGAATTTCTAGCGGTAAACAGCGCCCCTAAAAAAGATCCCCAGTTTGTGTGCACCAAAGATAAAACCTTGTGTTTTGTGGTAGTGCGTCATGTGCGATACCCACAAAATCCAAATGAATTTGACGTCAAACTTATGAGTCAAGTAAAGGAGCACGCAATAAAATTTAAAGCAAAGACCTATTTTGCTGGGGTTGGCTTTGCACACGCTTCAGACTACAATAAACCACTATCTAAAAACGAACCTTATGCCGTTAACTTTAATGGAATTAAAGAGATATAGCTTTATTGTTGTTTTACTAGCCGTGGCTTCTTGTCAAACTCACGATAAGTTGCAGCGCTTCCAAGGAGATGCTCTTGGCACTTCATACACACTACTCTACTTGGATACGGCTCCAAATGAAATAGTATCAGATTCTATAGATGCTGTTTTCTTGCGTATGAATCAATCCATGTCGACCTATTGGCCAAACGCCATCATTTCTAAAGTTAATCGTGATGAAGCGGTTACGATAGATGCCGATTTTAAAAAGGTCTTTCAAACGGCTAAAAATATTTGGGAGCAAACCGACGGCTATTTTGATCCAACGGTAGGGGCATTGGTTAATGCCTATGGTTTTGGTCCGGCAAAGTCTTTGGCGCAAATAGATCAAGATGCAGTAGATAGCCTGCTTACTATTACCGGCTTTGACAAAGTATCCCTATTATCCGATGGATCCATTACGAAAGCCCATAAGAACATCTATCTCGACTTTAATGCCATTGCAAAAGGCTATGCCGTTGATGCGCTGGCTGCTATGCTCCAGTCGTTGGGGTATACTCAGTTTCTCGTTGAAGTAGGGGGTGAGCTGTTTGCCTCGGGTTTACATCCAGAAAAGGCAAAACCCTGGCGTGTCGCCATAGATCACCCCAAACAAGATGTAGCTCGCACCTTTATTGCTACGCTCCCCTTACAAAATCAAGGTATGGCATCATCGGGGAATTACCGAAAATTTCGTACCGATGCATCGGGAAATTATTACGTTCACACCATCAACCCAAAAACAGGGAAATCGGTAAAAAGTAATATCCTAAGCACATCGGTGCTGGCGCCTACTACCATGCTGGCTGATGCCTACGCAACAGCGCTTATGGCGATGCCATATACACGAGGCAAAATATTGATTGAAAACCTTAATGAGGTCGAAGCCATGTGGGTATTGGCAGAAAAAGACAGCGTTCAAGTAATGGCTACCACAGGATTTACGTATGATCTAGAGTAGGGCGTAGACAAAGCGGAATGTATTCGTCTTTTGTTACCGAAAAGCGTACCCTTTCCGTCTCAGTCAGGGACTTGCCATATTGTATTTCGTTTACTTCAAAACCAGTTTGGCGGAGCTTTTCAAAATAATCTTTACCGTAAACACGAACGTGATCGTATTGCCCAAAAACCTTGGTGCGTGCTGCCTTGTCAACGATACTATCATCTTCAAAGGTTTCTTCAAGTGCAGTGTTTAAAGGTACCTGTAATAAGGCTTTACCTCCCGGCTTTAGTACACGATAGAGTTCTTGCATGGCCTTGGTGTCATTGGGAATATGTTCCAATACGTGATTGCATAATATCCAATCAAAAGACGCATCGGGAAAAGGCAAATCACAAATATCCGCTTTGACTTCGGCTAGCGGCGATTCTAGGTCACAAGTGGTATAGGTGAGGTGTTTCAACTTGCGGAGACGTGTCATAAGGGCTTTTTCGGGGGCCATGTGCAATACGGCAGCATCTAAGGAAAAAAAGCTTGTCTCGCGTTGTAAATACAACCAAATTAGCCGGTGACGTTCCAGCGAAAGCGTGCCTGGACTGAGTGCGTTTGGCCTTATTTTCACATAGCCATATGGAAGAAAGCTGCGATAGGACTTCCCATTGATAGGGTCTGTAAACCGATCGCCACGATAATAAAAATCTAAAAAAGGCAAAAGGAGGTTAGCAAGGTGTTGCAGCCAAGTTCTTGGGAATATGCCTAGCATCCATCGGGCTACCCTTTTCATAGCTCTAAAGGAACTGCTCTGAAAGGAATTTCTTCATCTGTTGTGATGCCCAATGCCTCGTTGACATATTTGAATGTAGAAAGCAATTCGGGTTTTCCGTCGACAATGGCAACGTTATGTTCGAAGTGTGCACTTGGTGCTCCGTCAGCCGTTAGGATGGTCCAGCCATCTCGCAATTGCTTGATGCGGTGGGTGCCTCTGTTGATCATGGGCTCAATGGCAACTACCATGCCCTCCAAAAAACTTTTTCCTTTACCGCGTTTGCCGTAGTTGGGCATTTCGGGTTTTTCGTGCATGGTGGTTCCCAGTCCATGCCCGACCAATTCACGTACTACGCCATAGCCAAATTCCTCAACATAATGCTGTATGGCATAGCCCACATCACCCACGCGGTTCCCTATGCGAAAAGCTTCAATTCCTTTATACAGCGATGCTTTTGTTCGGTCTAGAAGTTTTTTAGTTTCTGGATCAATTTCGCCTACCTCAAAAGTATAGGCATGGTCGCCATAGTAGCCATTTTGGAGTACGCCACAGTCTATGGAGATGATATCGCCTTCTTGTAGTGGGGTGTTGTTTGGTATGCCGTGAACCACTTGCTCGTTTGGGCTCATGCAAAGGGTGTTTGGAAAATCATAGAGCCCCAAAAATCCGGGGATGGCGTTGTGGTCACGAATAAACGTTTCTGCTTTTTTGTCGAGTTCAAGTGTGGTAACTCCTGGCTTGATCTCAGCTGCCAACATTCCCAGGGTTTTCGATACCAACAGTGCACTACTGCGAATAAGCTCAATTTCTTCGGCTGTTTTTTGAAGCGACATCAGTTTTCGTAAGTGTGTTTATAATCGGCTCCGCTTAGAATAGCTAGTATATCGTCTTCCAAAAATGCAACCGGCGACTCAACAATGCGATTGATTTCTTTGCCGTCTCTGTAAAAGATGAATGTAGGTACGTTGGTAATGTCATTTTCTGTAGCGCTGCCAGTAGGTGTTTTTTTGTCTTTATCCACGCCTATAAGTTGCACCTCACCCAAAAATTCCATTTCGTCTAAAATGCGGAAAAAAGCAGGAACATACATCTGGCTATCAGAACACCAAGTGCCCATAAACACCACTATAGCCACATCTTCTTGTACCGCATCCAATTGCGTTATGGTTTTGTCAAAAGGCGCGTAATTTTCGTATTCTGTAGTAAACCATTCGGCATGAGGCTCTTTTTTTAAGTCCTCTAGCGCAATTGGGCCAATTATATCTTGAGCATATGTAGTGTGCATACACAAGATGAGCATAAGAAATAACAAGCGTTTCATACTACTAAAGTAATGATTTTGCTGTCATGGCAGCAGGCTGTTCAATTCCCATAAGCTCGAGCACTGTAGGTGCAATATCGCATAGTGCGCCTTCGTCAATGCTTTTGGCATCGTTATCAATCAAATATACCGGCACCAAGTTGGTCGTATGGGCTGTATTTGGGCTTCCGTCTGGATTTATCATGGTGTCGCAGTTTCCGTGGTCTGCAATAATAATAACTGAATAACCCCCTTCTTTTGCAGCCGCTACTACCTCTGCCGTACAGGCATCTACGGTTTCGCAGGCTTTTATGGCCGCTGCCATGTCGCCAGTGTGACCAACCATGTCGGGATTGGCAAAGTTAAGGCATACAAAATCAGTAGCCCTTGCTTTTAACTTGGGCACGATGGCATCACGAATGTCAAAAGCACTCATTTCGGGTTGCAAGTCGTAGGTAGCTACTTTTGGTGAAGGACACAAAATACGCTCTTCGCCATCAAAAGGTTCTTCACGTCCGCCATTAAAGAAAAAGGTAACGTGCGGGTATTTTTCGGTTTCCGCAATGCGAATTTGCTTTTTTCCTGCAGCTGCCAATACTTCGCCAAGCGTTTGCTGAATGTTCTCTTTGTCATAAACCACGTTGACGTCTTTAAAAGATTCGTCATAGTTTGTTAGGGTTACGTAGTATAGCGATAGGGGCTCCATGTCTTGCGCTGGAAAGGGCATCTGGCTCAAGGCTTGTGTAAGTTGTCGCCCACGATCGGTGCGGAAATTAAAGAAAATCACCACATCCCCTTCTTTGATGCGACTACTGGTAACCTCACCATTTTCGGGAAGGGCAATCGGTTCAATAAATTCGTCTGTAGTACCCCCGTCATAATTGGCCTGCATGGTTTGAGCAAGGTTTTCGGTTTGGGTTCCCGTACCGTGAACGAGTAAGTCATACGCTTTTTTGACACGCTCCCAACGCTGATCTCTATCCATTGCAAAATAGCGACCCACCACGCTTGCTAAGTGTGCGTTTGTCGCAGCACATATTTCTTGTACTTGGGTTAAAAACGCTACTCCTGATTTGGGGTCTACATCACGTCCGTCCGTAAACGCATGTACATAGCTTTTAGGTACTTTGGCATTGTGTGCAGCTTTTAGCAGTCCTTCAATGTGGTTGATGTGGGCATGTACGCCACCATCCGAAACCAGTCCTAGGAAGTGAACGGATTTGTTGTTTGCTTTGGCATGGGCAAAGGCATCTTTAAGAACCGCTTCGTCTTTTAGGGTGTCTTGGGTTACGGCCATATTGATTTTTGCCAAATCCTGATACACTACCCTTCCGGCACCTAAGTTTACGTGTCCCACTTCGCTGTTTCCCATTTGTCCTTCGGGAAGACCTACGTGCATACCATCGGTGTGCAGCACGTTATGAACGGCGTCTTTACTAAGGCTATCCATAAAGGGAGTGTTGGCTTGGGCTACTGCCGAAACTGCTGGATTGGGGGAGATGCCCCAACCGTCTAAAATCATTAAAACAACGCGTTTGCTCATAGGTTTAGGTTATGTTGCAAAGATACTGTAAAGTGGAATGTCTGTAAAGCAAACTTTAAACGAATTACCCGCCTACTTTTTCTAATCGTTTAATCTAAAATAAGCCTCCAGATAATTAGCGGTATTGAGGTATTCCTTTTGTAGGCTACGTAGAAAAACAAGGTTGGCATTACGCTTCTCGTGGTTTGGCATAAGGGCATCTTGTCCGTTTAAGTCGGTTAGTGTGATGATGATAAACCACTTTTCATTTCGAGTGGTATAAAAGCTGTTAAAAAAGCCTGGAACGCCTCTGTCTTCATCCGAAAGTGCAGCGTCGATAAGTATGGGTATAAAATTTAAGGTGCGTGTAGTACGCCTGCGTTCATACACATTCATGATATAGGGTTTGCTGTCAATCCATAGCGGTATCTTTCGGTTTATTCCCGGTAGCTGATATTTGGTGTTGATGAACGTATAAAACTCATCTGCTTCTTTGGGGTCTTCAAAAATAAATCCGTGCTGCTTGGGTAAATCACGCTTAAAACGCTTGGCTAGTTTAACCTTGTCTGTTTTGATATTGGGCGCAAAGCTAAGGGGGATGCAGCTCGTAAAAAAAGCAAACATCAATATGTATACAAGTAGGTGTTTCATTCGTACCTACTGGCAAAATCTATGCCACCAACTAACTAATCTTCGATTAACTTGGTGTTAATCCCTTTAACGTAAGTGTGGTAATAAGCGTCCCAAAAATCACGATCTATATGTTCACTTCCCTTAACTCCAACAGATTTAAAATAAGCAAAGGCCATGCGTGAATTGTAGTTGTTGAGAAAGACTTTTTCCTCGGGCAAATAGCTGTAATGCCACGGCTCGTAGGAAAAGCCAGCGCGTTTGGCATCCTTGGTATAGACCAAATAAAACCCAAAGCGGTGGGCGTTGGTTTGCATCCATTGGTGTAGGGGCGCAAAAGGACCGTTGCCGTGAAATTTTTCGGGTACTAATAGGCGTTTTTGGTTGGGTGCGTTGGCATCGGTAATGTCAATGTCGGTGCCCCAATGGTGGCGCGAAGTGCCGGGAATGGTGGAGTACTCCAAAATACGCTGAATGGCAGCCGTGGGCGTTAGTCCCTCGGCGGTGTAGCGGGTGTATTTGTCCTCAAAAATCTGTTGTTGGCGTGCAAACGAACGGTATGCCGAAACCAGTTGTAAATCGATACCGTCTTGTAGTGCAGCGGTTTGCATGGCGCAAAACGCCTCGGCGGTGTTGGGTGTCAGTTGGTATGTTTCTAGCGTTGTCAGGTGGCTTTCATCTATCCCAATGAGGTGGGTGATATTGATTTGCCCCCATACCATTTGACACATCAAAACAAAAATTAGGCTTCGTCGCATAGGTTTTTTAACATATAATAGTGTGTTCCTCCATAGGGGAGTTCAAAAGTCTCGCCTTGTTTTTGGTAGCCACAGGCTTCGTAAAAAGGCACGGCAATTAGGCGTGCGTTCATCCATACCGTGCTAATATTTTGTAGGCGCACGTGCTGTTCCGCATGGGCAACGAGTTGCTTGCCAATCCCTTGTCCTTGAAAATGTTCCAAAACGGCCATACCTCTAAGTTGTACGTCTCTGTTGTTTGTTAGTAATGTCAATACACCAATGGCTTTATTTTCTAGGTAGGCACCCAAATGTATGGTACTGTTGTCTTCGTCACGATCAAAAGCACAGCTGCTTAATGAAAGCCCCTTTCGCAAGACGGGGTGACGTACTGTGTAGGTGGCTGCCGCTTTAATTTGTTTAAATTGTATGTTTGTATGCTTTTGCAAGTGCAATTATGGAAATTGATTTTAGATATTTAAATGTAGGGAATATCCCTGAAATTTTGCCACTGATGCAAGATTTTACAGGGCATAAATATACCGATGCCACTCATAGCAGTCGCTTTGCTGCTATGTTCCAACACGAATATGACTGTATTGGCTTTTATGACCAAGATCATTTGATTGGTCTTTGCGGACTATGGTATCAAACCCGACACTATTCTGGAAAGAGTTGTGAGATAGATCACCTTTACATCAAACCGGAATATCAAGGGCAAGGTCTCGGAACTCGATTTATAGATTGGATTGGACTTAAACTCCAAAAAGAAGGCTACGAAGCATTGGAACTCAATGCCTACAAGGAGAATATTGCCTCACACCGGCTCTATGCCCGAGAAGGCTTTGAGCATCTTGGTTTTCACTTCGTTAAGCGTTTGGGCGAATAGCGTATATTTGTTAAGTGAGTAACGTTTTTTTGATATCCAACAGACAAGACGTTTCTTACCACAGCCAACCCAAAGTATCTTTTTATGCGACAGCTTTTTGTTTTTTTACTTTTTGCGCCAATGCTCATGGCCCAAACCGATTATCGCACTTGGCTAAGGGGTAAGATTCTCTACCAAAATCAAAATGTGATTGCCGCCAATGTGGTTAATACAACCACCAAGGAGGCTACAATTTCAGACAACAACGGTGATTTCGCCATACAAGTGATGATGGGCGACGAGTTGGTTTTCACTTCTTTGCAGTATCAAATTCGTGTTGTTAAAGTAACAAAAGAAATATTGCAACGCGGCCGCCTTGTTATTGACGTAAATGAAAAAATAACACAACTGGAAGAGGTAGTAGTAACTCCAGAACAACGGCAGAAATTTTTGGACCTCCGAGCGGAAGAATTTAAGAAGTTTGACTATGAGCGTGATCGTTCCACGCGCTTGGAAAATGAGTTGATGAATAAAGATCAACTTACGAATGGCGTGAACTTCGTCAGTGTTTTTAAGGCGCTATACCGTATGGTTGAAAACAAAGACAAAGCAAAAGAAAAGACCTATGAGCTCAAACCAAGTGAGGTCATCCGCCAGCTTTATGATGATGCTTTTTTTGTCGAACAATTAGCTATAGAAAAAGATAACATTGGATTGTTTTTGTTGTATTGTGATGACGAGGTCAAAACCAAAGAGCTTCTCGAGGAAAAATCGAATTTTGAAATCATGGATTTCTTGGTTAAAGCCAGTGAAAAGTTTAATAAAAACAATTGATGCGGTTTTTGTTTTTTTTGTGCTTAGTGCCCCTTTTTTCAGCTTCTACTCACAAATATTATGTGAGTACTACAGATATGTTTTTTAAGCCTGAGCAAAATCAATTGCAGCTAGTTGTACGCGTTTTTACAGACGATTATACCGCTTCACTTTCTCGCTTCACTTCTTCAGAAATAAAATTAGACCCCGACCAACTTTCAGAGACAGTACTGTCGGAGCATATGTCCGCTTATTTTCAGCAGCATTTTCAACTCAAGTCTCCTGCATCTCCAGTTTCTTTTTCTTTTGTTGGATGGGACTATAAACAAGATCAGACGATTTTATATGCTTCTTTTGATTCCTTACCAAAAATAACGGAATTGGAGTGGTCCAATACTTTTTTGATGGACGTCTTTCCTGACCAAAAAAACATTGTTGTGCTCACAACACCCAAGGGGAAGAAAAGTTATTTACATACCCGAGATCGTATTTTTGCAAAATTCAGTTTATAATCTTCCGACAATCCAATATATTTATACAAAATCCATTGAAAATGAAACTCAATTCAATTCTCACCTCAGTCTTAACGCTTTCTTTTGTTATCGCTTTTGCGCAAGAAACAACCACCCCACAGGGGCATACTAACCAGAACAAGTTTCGACAATTGTACAACGAATTGGCTACACCTAATGCTTACAGAACAGCATCTGGTGCACCAGGCCCTGCCTACTACCAACAGCAGGCAGATTATGTCATGGAGCTTACCTTGAATGACGACACTCAAGAATTGTTTGGCGATCAGACCATTACCTATACCAACAATTCGCCTGAAACGCTATCCTATTTATGGTTACAGCTTGACCAAAACGTTCGTGCTCGTGATGGCCAATCTTTTGATCGGCTTGATAATGGGAACGACTACTATGGAACCCAACGTGCCGTTGGACCTGGATTTATTAATGCCTACATACTGGAAGAAAAGTTTGATGGCGGTTTTAAAATTGATTTATTGCAAGGTACTGATGGCATGGATTTGCCATATACAGTACACCAAACCATGATGCGGATAGATTTGCCAACTCCATTGGCTTCAGGGACGGCGATTTCGTTTCGACTAAAGTGGCATTACAATATTCCCAATCGTCAGTTTTGGGATGCCCGTTCTGGGTATGAATATTTTAAAAAGGACGATAATTATGCTTATTTCATTGCACAGTTTTTTCCACGTATGGCAGTCTACAACGATGTTGAAGGTTGGCAAAACCAGCAGTTTTGGGGCAATGGCGAGTTTGCTCTTCCCTTTGGCGATTATGATGTAAAAATCACGGTTCCCGATGATCATATTGTTGAATCTACGGGGGTATTGGAAAATCGTAAGGCAGTTTATTCATCAACCATGATGAAGCGTTTTAAGGAAGCAAAAAAATCATACGATGCGCCTGTTTTTATTGTAACACAAGAAGAGGCAGAAGCCAATGAGAAAAGTACGCCCACAGGCACCAAAACATGGCACTTTACAGCTAAAAACGTACGTGATTTTGCCTTTGCTTCCTCTCGTAAGTTTATCGTTGACATGATGAATGTAGACGTTAATGGGAACGATGTAATGGCAGTTTCGGTATATCCAAAAGAGGGAAATCCACTTTGGGAACAGTGGTCTACAAAGACAGTGGCTAGCGCCTTGAAATCCTATTCACGTATGACCTTTGATTACCCTTATCACAAAGCGGTTTCGGTACACGCAGATGATGTGGGAATGGAATACCCTATGATTTGTTTCAATTTTGGACGACCTGATGAAAACGGATATTATAGCGACCGCACCAAGTTTGGTATGATAGGCGTTATAATTCATGAGGTGGGACACAATTTTTTCCCAATGATTGTCAATTCAGACGAACGTCAATGGGGTTGGATGGATGAAGGCTTAAATTCATTTGTTCAAATTATCGCTGAGCAAGATTTTGGCAAGTCACACCCAGATGCAATCCCTGGAATGGAGCATTACCCTTCCGACGACATGGATCCGCAAAATATAGTTCCTTATATGTCAGGTGATCAAGATTTTATTGCACCCATAATGGCAAACCCAGAGAACGTGTATCAACTTGGGCCTAATGCATATAGCAAGCCAGCAACAGCGCTAAATATTCTTAGAGAAACCGTGATGGGCCGTGAGTTGTTTGATCATGCCTTTAAGACCTTTTCGCAAAGGTGGATGTTTAAGCACCCTACGCCTGAAGATTTCTTCCGCACCATGGAGGATGCCTCTGCTTTTGATTTGGATTGGTTCTGGCGTGGATGGTTTTTTACTACTGATGTTGTTGATATGGGCGTAGCGGGCGTTGAGGATATTAAAAAGTTTGATGATGATATGCGCTATTTTTCTCGTTATTATACAAACAGTTTACGGAATTTAACTCCTGATGATTTCAATAATCGCAAAGAACCCAAAAAATTCTACAAGGTTACTTTTGAAAAACCAGGCGGTATTCCAATGCCCCTTATTGTGGAGTATTATTATGCCGATGGCACCAAGGAGCGCAAGACTTACCCTGCGCAAGTCTGGCGCAAGAGCGATCGTGAGGTGAGCAAGTATATTGCTACAGACAAAGAGATTGTCGGCGTATTGGTTGATCCAGATAACGCTACGGCAGATATCAATAAGGACAACAACACTTGGCCCAAGATACTGGAGGAAAACGACTTCGAAAAGTTTAAAAAACAACAAGACTAAACAAAAAAGCCAGCTTACAAGCTGGCTTTTTTTAACATTTGTTTTTAGGTATAAGGAGTCGCTTAAAGTGCTCGCTTAATTTTTTCCCAGTTTAGATCAAGAGGAATTTCTTTAAAATCCACATCAACTTCGTAAGCTAA
>Ga0228662_1000510_pt1 | contig 19113 bp, 20 predicted proteins | sample 76DmetaG_FD_183173 | JGI IMG/M metagenome (GOLD analysis project Ga0228662, IMG submission 183173) | Seawater microbial communities from Monterey Bay, California, United States - 76D | ecosystem: Environmental > Aquatic > Marine > Coastal | place: USA: California | collected 2016-11-10
AGGAAAAGTTTTTCCACCAATCAATTAAAAAGGCCATTATGGTTGAAAAATTCAATAAAAATAAAGAGACAGAAGAACTTAAAATCAATCAAGCTACAGCAGCTTAAAATAATAATAATAATAATATGAAAGATCCAACTAATAAATTGTTAATTAATTCAGGAATTAAAATTAAATATCATTTTGAATTTCTAGCAGAAAGCTCAAATGACTTTATTGAATTCTACAATACTATTCTGAAACATAGTGCTCCACCACTTTTTATCTGGAAATTTGCATTTTTTAGAAACTGTTTTTTTCCGGAAGTCGAATGTGAATTAACAGTCAGTCTAAGTTTTGAGCAAGTGATAAATATCATGAAAAAACAAGAAGACTCACATTTAATGATCAGGACTCTAAAATTAATCAATCAGGAGAGATTAACAGAAGATTCTAAAGTCAAATTTACAACTCAAAATTTGATCGACCGAGGAGACGATTTAGGAAATTAGAAATGAAAAAAATAATGATCTGACAGCTCCAGGTAAAGTATTGATAAATGATATTATAAATAGACATTAATAATCCAAATATTATATTTTATGAAAATAGCAAATTTGAAACATATTAAAAGTGAAATAATTAGTGGTTTTAACAGAGGTGTTGAAGATGAAATTTTAGGAATTAATTCCTTGACCTGTTTATATTTCAACCTAATCAATCCAATTAACCTCAATGAAATAGAAATCAATACCTGCAAGGTTGACCGAAGAAAAATAAAAATTTGGGAACTGCTACGGCAACTCATCTAATCGATTAAATGAAAATCACCTTTATGTTGAAGGAATAGCTACAAACAAAAAAACACTACATCAAGTATATCACGCTTGGAATATAAATAAGAACCATACTCATATTGACTATACTTTTGCTGAAATTTCAGATTAATTCACTTACCAAGGGTTAATTATACCCAGTAAAATTGTACGAGAAGTTGGATACAGAAAACATGGAGTTTGGGGACCTGTTATTCCATTTTTAAACAATGAGGAATTAAAGGTGGTGCTTTCCTACAACAATATTAACAATCAATAAAACCATCTTTTAGAGATGATATTTACTACCGGTGGTAGTAAAATTTATACAAATATAATTGTAATGAATTCAAATAGTGTCTTATTTCAAATCGATTCTTTCATACGAAATTCACCCTATAAAAAAGTGAAAGGATCAGGCAATATTGGTCTCTCCGATAATTCTGTTAGAAGTTATAAATCACTGAGGAGAATTTGCGATGAGTTCGAAAATCATATAGGGGGAACGGTTCATTTAACTGAATTAAATAAAGACATTCTGCAACAGTTTATCCATTGGATGATACACCTCCAAAAATACTCAGTCAATTATCAAGGTCAATTATTGAAACTGTAAGTCGTCAGCGGAAGTTGGACTAAAGTTAGTATTTTTTAATGGAGACATAAATAGTCTCTCAAAACTTTAGTCAAAATGAAAAGAGGACCAGGAAGGCCTAAGAAGTCAGAGGCCATTATCAAGGATGTAAAACGCCGTACTAAGCGTCAGTTTAATCCAGAAGAAAAGATCGCCATAGTTATTGAGGGCATGAGTGGAGAAGAGTCAATAGCTGAACTATGCCGTAGAGAAGGAATAGCACAGTATGTATACTACAGTTGGAGCAAGGCTTTTATGGAAGCTGGCAAAGCACGTTTAAACGTTGATACTAAGCGTGAAGCAGACTCGGATGAAGTGAACGCTATGCGCAAGGAGAACGTAGAGCCTAAAGAAGCCCTTGCTGAAGAAACGCTACGTGTACGCTTTTTAAAAAAGCTATCCAAGGGCATGGGATAGATCCTATACGTTTTTTGAGAGTATCTTTTCCTCAACATCATATATTTTCATTCCTTTACGTGTCAAAATAAAGGCTTGAAAATAGACATAAATCTCTCGCCATCTTCTAATATAATTTAGTATAATATTTTTAACATATGAAATCTTGAGAGGAAAAACTTCAAGTTCTAACTTTTCCAAAAGATCATTCATGATTTCCCATTTATTTAAATGAAACTCATCCTTGAATATATATTTATTTCTTTTCGAAATACCTGAGTGATGAAACATATTTTGATTTACTGCAGAATTAAAAACATCAACTGGGATGATTATTTTTGCTCCACTTAAATCAAAAAATTCTTTATCCACTAATTCAGATTTGGATAAATAGGGATTTACTTTTAAATAATATTCCTTTTTTCCACCAGAAATGTTAATTGAAAACTCCCAATTTTTTAGATTTCTTTTTGCAAAATTTGGGATTGACATTAATTGTTGATTGAATAATTTAATAGTTCGATTATTTAATCTTGAATTGGATCCTAATTTGTAGTATTTTTCTAGTGACTCTTGAACATCATTTTGGTACTTCTTTAAATGAAAGTCCTTTTCTGTAAAATATTTTTCATTCTCATCATTTATGATAAACCCTTCTGAACTAGACCAGCTGTCACCTGATAACATTACTTTTAATTGACTTTCTTTAAGACCTCCAACCTTGGAAATATCATTCTTTAATTTGAATGGATCATTTATTATATTATTGGTTTCAAAAACATCCTTATGTAGATGACAGTGGTTTGACGCAAATGGGATTGCATATCTAGGTTTAACATTATCCATAAATAACTTAAATGCTGCTGTGTAATGGGAAGGATTATCTAAAACTAAATCAGATCCCTCGATACTATAGCAAACTCTGTCATTAGCAGAACTGTGAGATCGCATGGCAAAATCAAATTTTCCATGTTTTCTTTTTATTTGCTCCAAACTTGCTCCAGCTATTTTACAATCATTAGCATTTAATAATTTAAAGTCGGAAGTCTCAACAACTAAAGCCGAGTCATTTAAAAACAATCCAAATTGATATGGGGTAATCTTAATATTACCAACATTATATGCTTCACCATGTTTTAAAATTTTAATATTTTTAAAACCAAATTGTTTCAAATCCCTGTAACTCCTTTTATTAGGTTCATCATGGGTAATAATTTCAACATCTGAATTTAAGAACCTTTTTAATGTAGGACCATGCCAGTGGTCCCAATGCACATGGGTGATGTATATGGCTTTTGGGTTCAAATCTTGAATAAGTTCTTTATTTACTGGGGGATAATTCCACCAAGATCTCCAATAGCATGAACCAACTAACCATGGATCTATAAGCAGCTCATCTGCTTTATGTTTAATAGAAATAGATGCATGTGAAATAATTCTGAAACTTGACATAAAATTTATTTTACTTTTCTGTTATAATAGATTTATTTTAGATTCACAAAAAAATTAAATAGAATACAATTAATTTATAATTTTCTGTTAAATAAATCTAAATTAGATTTAATATTTTCAACTCTTGAGGATCCAAAAACTATATAATCTAAATTTAGGGTTTGTATATAATTAATTGAATTAGAAATATTCGCTGCTCCACTGGCAAAAATGCTCATTCCCATCAATTTATATTTTGGACTAGATTGAATAAAATTCTCAACTTGATTTAGTGATGGAAAAACATTAAATCCTTCTTTATTTATATTAAAACAAACTATTAAATCTTTTATTAAATCTGCATCCTTATGTTTTTTTAACAGCCGGTCAAACATAATAGGATTTAATGTAATAATCCCTGGCTTATATCCAAGTCTAACAACACTTTTAATAAATTCAATTAAAATATCTCCTCTACCGATACCCATCAACATATCAGTGATTATGTTTTGCATGTATATATAGCTTCCCTTTCTTAAATTTTTTGGCACTTCAAGATTTAATGCGAAAGGAGTAATACTTTTTAAATTTTGAGTGGTAACTAATTTTACACCACCCATTAAATTCTTAAGAAAAGAAGTGTTTTTTATCAAATATGACAACAAGCTCATCATTCCGTTTTCATTGACCATACTTGCATACTTGTGAGGATATGGAATACTGTAATGAATCTCTTTGGATGAATCAAAATCTGAATTACTAATTATTTCATATCCTTTTTTATTTGAATTAATCATAAAGCCGTCAAGACCACTTTGCAAAGAAAGATCTATGAATGAAATTATTTTTTCATTAGTTCTAAATTTAGATTTAGTCTCCTCACCTTTTTTTAAATCAAAATGATTTACACCAAAAAACTGGTTGTCTCCTAAGATTATTTTCATTTATTTAAAATTTTAGCAATAATATTATTGACAACAAATGCTTCATCAGCAGTTGCCATTATATCATTATCATTCATAAGATCAATCATTTGATCAGTAAAATCAATTCCCCTTAGATAATAAGGAACTGTTTTAGCCAAATCTGTAACAGACACTTTTGTTATAAATTCTTCGTTTTTGTATTTAATAATTTGTTGCTGATCTATACAATATTTATATCCGTCTTTCATTTCTAGATCAATACCAAAAACAGGTTTTCGCACTTTTTTATTAACCCAATTAAAGTATAATGAAACATCAATGTCGTTCTTTGTTTTTAAATTTGCTTGAACAATGTCATCAACATCAGAAATTACAGATTGTGCTTCTGAGTTAATAAGGTCAAGTTCATTATAATTTATTATATATTGAATTAAATCTATTACATGAGACCCCATTTCATTACACACACCTGAGAATTGTCCATTTCTCCAACCTTTTGGTTTCTTCTCAATTGTATTACTGAGATATTGACCATGAATAGATTTTATTTCATCTGGATTAATATTTGATTTAATCCACTGAATACACGGATTAAAACGAAGTACATAACCGATATAAACTGCACTTAAATCTAAAGTGCTTTCAAGTTTGATATTTGAAAAACCTCCAAAAGGTTTCTCAACAAATATTTTTCTATCTCCTCTCTTTAAACTCTTTTTCATCAATTTAATATGAATAGAAGGGGGAGTTGTAATCAAAGTAATATCAAATGGTTCGTCTAAACTTGAGTCATCCGCATAAAAATTTGCATTAATATTTTTCTTAAGTAGAGTTCTCAATATTTTATTTGGTTCTATCACAGAAAAATTAATATCTGGATTTAAGCCATTTAGTATTGAGAAATGTGTTAAACCCATTCTGCCAAAACCATATATAAGTATTTTCATGAATTTAGAATTTTTTTATATTTTTTGGAGATAATATCCCAAGTATAATTTTCAATCGCTATTTCTCTCATTTTAATTCCAAGCTTTGACAACTCATTTTCGCTTGAATTCTTAATTAACTTTAAAAGTTCTTCAAATGTTTTAAAAAACTTTGCTTTAAAATTAGTAGTAAATTGATTGTAGACTGATTCATAAGCAAATATAGGCAAACCTAAATTCATAGCTTCCACTAGCGCAGGATTAGTACCGCCTGCTGAATGACCATGTATATATAAATTTGCATTAGATCTAATAAAATTTAGTTCATTTAAGTCATATATTGCATCAAGAAGATAAATGTTGTTGTAATTCATGAATTTCTCTCTTAGGTCCGTGCTATATTTATCAATATCCCAATTCCCAACAATAACGATTTTACTTTTTGGTAATCTTGAAAATGCGTTTAAGATTAATTCCACATTATTATCTTTTTGAATTCTGGCTATTGTTAAACAATAATCAGAATTAATAAAATCATAGTTTTTTATATTTTTAATATTTTCTCTAACAGCATGATCTCCTCCGTAAGCTATCAATGTCGAAGTTCTATTGTACTCATTCGAAATAAATTCTTTAATACCCATATTATCTGCAATAATTTGACTACAATTTAAAACAGCTACTTTTTCAGATAATTTTATATAATATTGGGTAAGCTTACTCCATTTATTTCTTTTCCAGTCCAAACCTCCAAAATTTAAAATAAATTTATCTTTATATTTTGAGAGGAATGGTAAAATAAAGGCTCCTGAAAGACCAAGTATCAATACTTTATCATAAATTTTATATGATTTAAGCAGAGATATGGAATCAAAACCAATACCTTGCCATCCATTGGCGTCAAGATTAATATATTTTAATTTTGCTCCTTTGTATTCTGTTAATTTTATGTCTTTGTAGTATTTTGATGAACAAAACACAGTAATATCAAAATCTTTGGATAAGTAAGTTAATAGATATTCGACTAAAGTTTCAAAACCTCCATACTTACTTGGCACTCCTTGAGTTCCGATTATCGCTATTTTTTTTTTCATAAATTAATTTAAGAATCTATCAACTCTGCTTTATTATTCATTTTGATTTTAGTTTTAATTATTCTAGCAGGATTTCCTGCAACTATAGTATTAGACGGAACATCTTTAGTTACAACAGAACCTGAACCAACTACAACTTCATTTCCAATTTTAATTCCAGGAAGTATCAAGGCATTTATTCCTATAAAACAGTTATTTCCTATAAATGTCTCTTTTATCAATGGCATTCTTGTATTAAATTTATCCCTTTTAACATGCTCATGACATAATAAAACAGCTCCTCTAGCTACTAATGTATTTTCGCCAATATGAATTCCTGCTGGATAAACCTTGTCCAAAATTAAATCTCTTTCCATAATGGTAGACTTTTTAATATCATATCCATAAAGCCTATACTTATAATATCTATATCTATGAATTATACTTGACAAAAACTCCATTAAAATTATTCTAATTCTATATTTCATATTAATAATTATTTAGTTCTTTTATGAAGTTATCAAATACATCGAGTGAATAATATTTTTTCAAATCATCGTCAGAAATTTTATACTTAAAATTTAAAACAGATTTATTAATAACTTCGTTGAACTTTTCTTGTTCATTCAAATTGAAATTATAACCAAACGATTTATATTTATCTAAGATATTCTTGAAATATTCTAAATCTGATGTTATTATTTGTTTTTTAAAAAATAAGGCCATTTCTAAGACTCCACTTTGGGAAATAGTTTTGTAAGGCAGTAAAATGAAATTTGAATTTTTGAATAAATAAACTAATTCGTCATGGTTAATATGTCTTCTAATCAAAGTGAAATTTTCTGAAGACACATCTTGATAATCGTCAATTATATTAAAAATATCTTGCCCTGCAATTATAAAATTTACATTACTTAATCGATTTTTTAACTTAAATTGTTTAATTAAATCAAATAACTCTATAACTCCTTTAGATTTTCTTAAATTTCCAAAAAAAAGATAATTGACAGATTTACTTTTAATAGAACTTATAACATCATGAGAAATATTTTGTATGTCGTAATTTTTATCTACAGAGTACTTAAAGTGAGGAACATAAATTAAATCTCCAACAAAACCGTAACTCATAGCTTTATCTTTTATTTTTTCACTATGATAAATTATTCGATTTTTAGAGTACTTAAAAATAAAAGATGTTATTCTTTCTAAAATTGAACTTTTATTGTCTAATATAATTGTTTCATGTAAATCAATTATGACTTTATTATTTCTAAAACAAAAAATAATAAATAATAAATCAATGTAAGTTCCATAGAATAAAAATATAGAGGTGTCTTTATTTATATGTCTAAGAAAATAAAATAAATTTCTAAATAATTTTAGTATTCTAAAAATTATATTGCCCGTAAATATATTAGAAAAAAAAACTTTTCCTTCACTAGGATAATTAGATCTTATAGTGCATTCGATATCATAATCATTAAGTAATTTTTTAAAAGAATTCAAATAATAATCCATACCAGATTTAACACCTATTAAGTCGTAGAGATAAATTTTCACTGAGAAGTTTTAAAATTTGATTTAATTACTAATGTTATAGTCAAAAACATTAATCTGAATTTGCCAAATAAAAGAAACTGAATTGATTTTGATAAAAAATAAAAGCTAAGGCTTAGTTGATATAAAACTCTATTAAATCCCTTAAAATATTTTTTTAAAATAAAAAATCTATTTGGAATTGTCATGGAAAGATAAAATGATACATTTTTATTTTTTGGGTGTAATTGATTTATATTTTTTTGTACATTTTTTTTTTGACTTCCCTGACACTTGTGAAATATAACAGAATCACTGATAAAATAAATTTTTTTCTTTTGTTTTTTGATATTTAAACATAGCTCTACATCTTCATCATACATAAAGAAAACAGGGTCAAATAATCGATTATTCTTAAGATAATCTGTTTTAAAAAACATCGCACATCCAGAGATAAAATCAACATATATTGAGTCTAATTTTTTATCTGGTTGATTTATATTATCAACTTTAATAGACATTCGATTAAAATCAAACGAACCTCCACCAAACCATATTTTTGGCTTTCTTTCATAAGTTAAAATTTTTGGGCTAGCAGCTACTGTTTCTTTATTATTTGGAAAATTATTTAATAAATTATATATCGTATCTGATCTAAGTAATGTGTCATTATTAAGAATAAACACATAATTGGAATTTAAATTTTTTAATATCCAATGCAATGCTAGATTATTTGATTTACCAAAACCAATATTATATTCACTATGAATTATTTTAATATTATCATAAAAATCAAAATCACCTACTGAAATTTTTTCAGATGAATTATTATCAACAACAACAATATAAGGCGGTAATATATTGACAGACTTTTTTATAGACTTAACACAATCTATCGTATCATTTTTATTGTTATAATTAATTAATACTATAGCTATCATTATTGAATTTATTAGAATTAAAAAAAATGGCAACTGAAAATATTATAAAAGTTACAGTAATATTAAATACAAAAAAACCAGTGAATAATGAACCTATACAAATATGCAATAAAGTTATAATTGATCCATTCAAAAATGAATTATTATGATTAAAATATTTTAATCTAATTATTTTTCTTAAAACAATTAACTGATAAGAAAAAATAAATAATCCTATCAACCCAAAATTAAAGACAATTCCAATAATCCCTATATCTGACGGATGTAAATAATCAAAATAAATACTATAATCATTTAAAAATCCTATTCCTGTAAAAATATTATCCCTAATAAAAGGAATAACATCATAAAATTGTATTAATCTAAAGTTAGAAGACATATCATTGCTAGAATTAGAATAATTGAATGTAACTTTAAAAGCTTCTTGAATTAACATAAATTTTTGTGAAAAAAATTCAGAGCTAGAAATAAGAGAATAGAAGAATGGGAAAAAGAAAAGTAAAAATAAAAATAAATTTACGAGTCGATGCAATTTTAAGTTTTTAAAAAATAAAAATGTTAAAACACAAAATAATGTAACTATATATCCTCTAGCATTAAAAAAGATAATTGGGTAAATTAGAAATATAATTGATTTAAATAAATCAGAGGGGAAATTTCTTAATTTATATTTCATTAGGTATACATATCCCAACCAAATGATTATAGGAGAAGAAATTTTGTAAGTACTTGTAAGATATTCTTTTGAACCATCAAATGATTGAATTGTATATTCATAGTCGGGAAAAGTTATTTTAATAATTGAACTTAAAATAATAAAAGCCCATCCACAAAAAAACACTAGCTTTTCAAAAAAAATTAAGTTTTTATTTTTTTTGAAAAAATAAAATAAGTAAATAAATGTTAGGAAGCCATAATGAATAAAACTTGATTTAAACCCATCTAAAAATGATTGGTTGAATAACGACATGGAAACTGCTATGTAAAATAGTGGTATTAGAAATAAAATGGTCAAATAGGTTTTTGAAAAAAACCTATTATTATATTTTTCAACAATAAGAAAGTAAAAGAACAGAAAAAAATAGAAAACTTTAATTATAAGATTTAATTGTATTGAAATGGCTTGAAAACTTGTATTCTCTAAAAATCCAAACAAAATTACAAATAGAAAAATACAAACTGTCCTATTAAACAAAAACTTATAAATCATATAGTTTTTTAATTTGAAGTTTTGAGACTATTTCAATACCACGACTTTTCCAAGTATTTTCATTTAAAAAATTAATTGATTCTGCTAGTTCATTGGATTGTAATTCATTGTTTACCAACTTAACAAATAATTTCTTAAGCTCAATAGGACTCTTATAATAGTGAACATAATCTTTAAACTTATCTATTTCATCATAATAACACGTTATAATTGGTTTAAGTGATAATATGTACTCATATAGTTTTACAGGATTCACTGACTTTATTAAATCATTAACAATAAAAGGCATGATTAAAGCATCTGATGATTTCATATAAGAAAAAACTTCATTATGCTTAATTATTCCTTGATATATTAATCTATCGTGACAGGGAATAGTAACTTCTTTTGGTCCTAATAACAAAAAACGTATGTGTTGATTTTCATTCAAACAATCAAGTAATAAATCAAAATCAAACCATTTTGAGATAGTCCCTATGTAAGTAATGGTTTTAATTTTATCAACTGAATTTATTAGCAATCTTGAGTTAGCTATTTTGTTATTGAGCATTTTAATCGAAATAGCATTATTTATAACATCTATTTTATTAGAATCTATTTTATATCTATCTATTAATGTATTTTTTAAATATTTCGAGGAAGAAAAAACTATATCAGCTCGGCTTATTAAACCCAGCTCATAGAAATACATTTCCTCACTTAGTTTAACATTGTTTTTTATGTTTGGAAATTCTAAAATATCATCCATACAATCATAGATTAATTTATGATTTTTGGAAATTTTATTTTTAATTATTCCATATATTTCTGGTGAGGTAAGCCATATATATTCTGATTTTTTTAATTTATTAGACAATTGTAATAGTATAAATAACCTATTCAAAAAACTAAAAAATGACAAATTTTTAAACCTTTGAAAAGGAAGCTTATAAAATGAATTTACAAATTTTGGGATATTGGAATTGACTATATTATCAGATCTATAATTCTTTGGGAAAAATAAAGTTAAATTGAAATATTCCAATAACTCATAAGAAAGAAATTGAGGCCTTTGTTTAATCCATGACCAATCGATATGAATTAAATATAACATTGAATCTTTATTTTTATCTATCTTATTTTTAATCATTTTCAGCTAAGACTTTTTTTAAATCGTTAATTAATAATTTTGAGAAATCTAAACTTTTATTATAAGTTAAAATTCCGAAATTATCGATATTAACGGTCAACTCATCAAATGATTTTTTAAGTTTTGATATCGTTAGTTCTGAATCAGGAATTGAAAATCTTTCCAAATTAAATTGACTCATAAAATCAGTAGATTTTGGATGATAAGCAAGTGAAATTAACGGAGTCCCAACTGTTAAAGCAAAAATTATTGAATGAGTTTTGTGACCAACGAAATATTTACAATGAGAAACTTTTTCTAAATGATCTTCCGTATCATAATCCTTGTCGTGTATAAAACACCTATTCTTATTTTCAATTTTATCAAAAATTTGATTTAACAATACTCTATCATCTGTGAATGTTGATTTTAACTCCATTGGAAAGAATTCAATGTCTAAATCATATTCGTTTACACAATAATCCGCAAAATTTGAGATTAAATTAATGTATTGATATTTTTGTTTATTGCTTCTGTTTTGAACATTATAAATTGAAATGCCTATTGTGTTTTTTCTTTCAGATGGTTTTATATATGATTTAATTAATGAGTTAAGATAAAATACAGATTCTTTAGTGTTACTAATTACATTTTTTGAAACTCCGGAATCTTCTAACACCTTTATTGTATTAAAGTCTCTTAAGACAAACTCATCAACTTCTCTTAAAATATTTTCGACAAATCGTTTATTAAGATTAGAGTTAAAATTTAGAGGTCCAACAGTCTGAGACCATAAGATAGTGTGTTTATTATATATTAAACTTGAAGAAATATCAACTGTTTGAGAATTTATAGAATCTTTATCCAAAATTGTGGCTATGTGATGTCCACCTGTACTGATTACTATATCGGCTGATTCAAGAGCCTTAATAAAATTGTTCTTTGAAAAAGCATTAACTATAAATTTACTACGAAAAAATCTAAAATTAATTCTTAATATGGGCAGAGATATAAATTTAATTATTTTATTAATGGCTCTATAAAAAATACTTAGATCCTCAGAGTTAGAAAAGTCCCAACCCCAATTACAAAATTCTATACCATTTTGGTGGTAAAACAAATAATCCCTGTAATTGTTTGGTGTTTTAGTGGAAACAACAATTTCATTATTTAATTTCAACAACATTCGAGTCAAAGAATTTAATACTGCTCTATCTCCTCTGTTTTCTGAATATTGATTTATTATTAATATTTTTCTCATTTTATTATCTTGCATGTATTGGTTATATTTTTTCTTACTGGAATTAAATATTCTTTTTTTGCATATCCTAATACACCATTAAATATTATTTGTGTGTTTGGCGGAATATTTAAGATTTTTCGTAGCTGCATTTCCTCCAAATCATCTTTTTGAGCCCAACTCATTATAGAACCACTCAAACCAAGTGAATGAGCTGCTAAGTAAAAATTCTGGGCACCTAATGAAACATCTATTGAAGGTAAAAACATTTCTTTAGGAAACAAGTAGCCATCCATCTCGGCACAAAACGAAATAAAAACTGGTATATAATCACCGTAACCTGTGCCTCCCTTACAGTATTTTAAACATTCTTTTGCAATATTTGGATTGTTAGAGATAAACATCTTTATAGGCTGCTTATTACAACTTGAAGCAGCGTAATTAGCTAAACTTGATAAATCTACTAATATACTATCAATCACAATTTTTTCTTCAAAATGACGATTAGTTCTCCTTGATTTAATATAAGTACTGATTTGATCGAAACTTAATTTACTTTTTGGAGTAATTGTCCCCAATGACTTAATATTATCATTATTTTGAAAAAATTCAAATTTATTAATTTTCTCATAAGCCCATAAAACGGATGGGTCTTTTTTATCTATTTCTTTTGAGAGATATTCTTTTAGATCATTATAAATAACTTTAGAATGTCCTTTTTCAAAATCTTCCCTGTGTAAACCTTTATCTAGCATATGTGCATACTTCCTAATTAGCTGTATATTTTTTTTGGGAGATTGTTCAGAATTTTTTTGAAGTTTTATAAAATTATTAATATCCCTTATGTGTTCGTAAAAATATCCGTTTACTAAAAATGGTTTAGAGTTAATAAGTTGAAAAAATTCAAAAACTTTTATCCCAAATAATTTTGGTACATATTTTTTTAAAATTCGCTTAATCATCTTTTAGATTTAATCATTAGTGGTTTAATATAATTTTCATAAACATCAGTAGAAAAATACCTGTAATAGAAACATAATAAAAGTGAAATAAATGCTGAACTAAATAGAAAAGTCAATATTATATTTAACCAACTAACAGCAAGTTCAAGCTTCTGCTTTAACCCAATTCCAGCAAAAACGAAAATATAAGTTAAAAACAACGGTATAATTATATTTATAATTAATGTCTTATATGAATTATTTTTAAGAACTTTTTTCCAGATAAAAAATAATGTAAAAATGCCAATTATCGGAGAAAACAAGTATGCATAAGCAGCTCCATTTATACCCATTTTAGGTATTAATAAAATATCAATAATTACTATTATTAATACACTAAAAAAAGTAATAACAGTATTATATTTTGGCTTTCCAATCCCCTTAAATAAATTCTCATATACAATAAAAGCTCCTCTAGCAATACAACTTAGTGCAAGTATAATTGAAATTTGTCCAGCATTTTGTGAAAAATCTGAGGATATATAAAGCGACAAAAAATCAGAAATAACAAAACTCATTGAACTAAACAAAATAATTGAAACACTCAATGATAAATAAGTAAACTTTTGAAACAAAAGTTTAATTTGAGAATGATTAGAATTTAATGAACTAAATTTTGGAAACAGAACTGAAAACCCAACTGCGATGAGCCCTAAGACTTTGAAAACAATTTGTTGAGGAATGGAGAAGAATGTTAAAGCAGTGGTGCCCACAAAATATACTAATAAAATTCTGTCAGTATATTGCCAAAATACGCCCAGGAGTTGACTTATAAAAATATAAAAAGAATAGCCAGAAATCTCTTTGATAACTATTTGGTCAGGAATAAAAGATAATTTTAAATTTTTAAAAATCTTTAAACTAATTATAAAATAACATGAACTAGAGAAGATTGAAAGAAAAATTTCAGAATAAATTATTCCTGATAATCCATAACCCAACTTAATAGTCAAAACGTATGATAAAACTCTTAGAATTGATTCAATTACAACTATTTTAGAAGATAAATCATATCGCTGTATTGCCTTTGGAATTGAGCTAAATGCTGAAAAAGAAAGCCTGATTGCGAATGCTATAAAGTTTAAAACTAGTAGATTTTGTGCCTGTAAGAAATCATATTTTAAATCTTTTATCAATAAAATTATATTTGATTTGAATATATAAATCAAACTCAACATTGTTAATGCTATTAAAAAATATAAAATAGTACCATTTGAAATAATCTTATAAATTTTATTAAAATCTTGTTTGAGGTAACTCTCAGATATAAATTTAATTGACGAATCTCCCAGTCCAAAATCAGCAATAACTGACAATCCATTTATTGTAGTTAAAAATATTAAAAAACCATATTTATTCTCTCCCAAATTTATTACCAGAAATGGAAAGAGCAACATTGTTACAATTGTTGTAATAAGAAAACTTGAGGTAGTCCACTTGAAATTATATCTAATGGAATTAATTTTCATATTTTTAAATTACTAGTTAGAATTTATTAAGTTTAGTGTAAAACCGACAATTTTTTTTGAGGCTAACCCATCACCATATGGATTGTGAAGTTTTGACATTTTTTCAAATTTTTCATTGTCGTTTAACAACTCCAATGTTTTAGAAACAATCAATTCTTCATTGGTTCCAACTAACAAAACAGTTCCTGCTTCAACAGCCTCTGGCCTTTCTGTAGTATCTCGCATGACAAGTACAGGTTTTCCTAAACTTGGTGCTTCCTCTTGTACACCTCCACTGTCTGTGATAATAATTTTTGATCTATTCATTAACCAAATAAAATCTTGATAAGCCAAGGGATCTATTAAAATTACATTACCTACCCCCGATAAGATTTTATTCACAGGCTGCTGCACTTTTGGATTCAAATGAACCGGATAAATTATTAGACGATTTGAGTCATCTTCGGCAATACGTTTCAAAGCTTTACAAATCCTTTCAAATCCTCCACCATGATTCTCTCTGCGGTGTCCTGTAACTAAAACAACTTCTTTATCTTTAATTTGATTTGAAAGATTTTGAATCAATTCACTTGGGCTTTCATTTACTTTTTCAACAGATCTAATCAAAGCATCAATTACCGTATTTCCTGTGACTAAAATTGAACTATCAGAAATATTTTCTTTTAGTAAATTTCCCTTTGAAGTTTCAGTTGGAGCGAAATGATAATCACAAATCCTAGCTGTTATTTGACGATTTATTTCCTCAGGGAAAGGCGATAATTTATTATTAGTTCTAAGACCTGCCTCTACGTGACATACTTTAGCCCCTGAATAAAAACTTGCAATAGAACCAGCCATAGTAGTAGTAGTATCGCCATGAACAAAAACATAATCTGGCCTAAAATGCTCCAAAACTGTTTTCAACGATTCGATTATGTTTGCAGTCAAAGAATAAAGATTTTGTCCAGGCTTCATTAAGTCCAAATCATATTCAGGATTGATTTCAAAAAAATCTAAAACTTGATCTAACATTTCTCTGTGTTGAGCTGTAACGCATACTTTAGTATTAAAAAATTCATGATTTTTTTTGAACTCTTTTATAAGAGGAGCCATCTTGATAGCTTCTGGTCTGGTCCCAAAAATTATTAATATTTTTTTCATTCTAGTGATGTTTTCCAATACGGAATTTTAATCTGATACATGATTTTAAATTTCTTCTTGTTCAATACACTATAAAAAGGCCTTTCAGCTGGAGTTGGGTATTGTGAACTTTCAATAGCATTTACTTTAATAGAAATCCCTTTTATTTCAAAAATGGCTTTTGCAAAATCATACCAACTACATAGCCCTTCATTAGAGTAATGAAAAATTTCGACAGTTTTATTATGGACCATTGGAAGTATTGTTAAAATAGCTTTTGCTAAATCAGTAGCACTAGTAGGAGATCCTATTTGGTCCGCAACCACAGAAATTTCATCTCTTGTTTCAGCCAAACGTAACATGGTTTTTAGAAAATTATTTCCAAATCTTGAATAAACCCAGGATGTACGTATAATAATAGAATTCGCAGGGTTTATTTTTCGCATGGCCAATTCTCCATCCAATTTTGTTTTTCCATAAACAGATTGTGGATTAGGGGTGTCTGTCTCTAAATAAGGCTTGTTGTTAGTGCCATCAAACACATAATCTGTAGATATATGGATTAGCTTTATATTTTTATCTTTTGCTATTTGCGCAAAATTAGCCACTGCCAAATGGTTTATAGCGTCAGGTATCTCAGGTTCAGACTCTGCTTTATCCACAGCTGTATATGCGGCACAGTTTATAATGACATTAATATTATTACGCTCAACAAACAACCTTACTTCTTTGTGGGCTGTGATGTCTAAATTAGAAACGTCTGTAAATAAAAAGTTATAGTCTGGAAAGTTTGAAGCTAATTCTTTTAACTCTGATCCTAATTGCCCGTTACCACCAGTTACAAGTATATTATTCATATAATTTTATTGAATGGTCAAAGTAATCTGCGTTTTTGAATAAAGGTTGTTTTATATCCTTTTCAGAAAGTTTTAACTCATTTGAATTTAATTTCCAATCAATTCCCAAGCTTTTATCGTTAAATGCAATACCCCTATCACTTTCAGGATGATAGTAATTATCTACTTTATAAGAAAAAACAGCTTCTTCGCTAAGTACCACAAAGCCATGCGCAAATCCTCTAGGTACGAATAATTGTTTTTTATTTTCTTCAGAAAGCTCTACAGCTACGTGCTTTCCAAAGTATGGTGAACCTTTTCGAATATCAACTGCCACATCTAAAACAGCACCACTAATTACTCTAACTAGTTTTGATTGTGCGTGAGGCGCTAATTGATAGTGTAATCCCCTTAATACGCCAAAAGATGATTTAGATTCATTATCTTGACAAAAATTAATTTTGTATCCTAAAAACTTGTCTAGTTTATCTTTTCTAAAGGCTTCTATAAAATAGCCTCGCTCATCACCAAATACTTGAGGCTCACAAAAAATTACATCTGGGATATCTAATCTAGTAAATTTCATTATAGTTCTTTTGCTCTTTCAATTAAATATTGGCCGTAGCCATTCTTTTTTAAAGGCTCAGCTAACTTTAATAGCTCATCTCTTGTGATGTAACCCATCTTACAAGCAATAACTTCTAAACAAGCTACTTTAAGACCTTGTCTACTTTCGATCATTTTAATATAGTTAGATGCTTCAATCAAAGATTCGTGGGTACCTGTATCAAGCCAAGCGAAACCGCGTCCCATAAGTTCAACCTTTAACTCCCCCCTTTTCAAATATTCTTGATTTACAGTTGTAATTTCAAGTTCACCTCTAGCGCTAGGCTTGATATTTTTAGCAATCTCAACAACAGAATTAGGATAAAAATAAAGACCAACCACTGCGTGATTACTTCTAGGATTTTGAGGTTTCTCTTCAATTGATATTGCTTTACCATTGTCATCAAACTCAACTACTCCATAGCGCTCAGGGTCACTTACATAATAACCAAATACAGTCGCCATATTTTGATCTTGAACATTAGCAACAGACTGTGCCAGCAACTTTGAGAAACCATGACCATTAAAAATATTATCACCTAAAACCAAGCAAACATCATCATCGCCAATAAAGTCATCGCCAATAATAAAAGCCTGAGCTAAACCATCTGGCGATGGTTGCTCTTTGTAGGATATCTCAAGCCCTAATTCTTGGCCATTTCCAAGTAATCGCTCAAAATTTGGTAAATCTTCAGGGGTAGAAATAATTAATATTTCCCTAATACCAGATAGCATAATCACAGAAATAGGATAATAGATCATCGGTTTATCGTAAATGGGTAACAGCTGCTTTGATGTCCCGCGGGTAATAGGATAAAGCCTAGTACCTGATCCGCCTGCTAGTATAATACCTTTCATAACTTAATTGTATTGTTTTTTGTAGTAATGCTGATAATTTCCCGAAGTAACGCTGTTAAGCCACGCTTCATTGGATAAATACCATTCAATTGTAATGGCTAGCCCCTGTTCAAAAGTAACCGATGGACTCCAGCCTAATTCTTTATTAATTTTTGAGGCGTCAATGGCATAACGTAAATCATGTCCCGGGCGATCTTTGACATAAGTGATAAGTTTTTCGCTAGTGCCAGATTTGCGCCCTAGTTTTTCATCCATTTGTTCACAAAGAACTTTAACTAAATCAATATTTTTCCACTCATTAAAACCACCTATATTATAGGTCTCATTATTTTTACCTTTATGAAATACTAAATCAATGGCAATAGCATGGTCAACTACATACAACCAATCTCTTGTGTAATTACCATCACCATAAACAGGGAGTGGCTTATCATTTAAGATATTGTTAATAAATAAGGGAATTAATTTTTCAGGGAATTGGTGTTGTCCATAATTATTAGAACAATTGGTAATCACATAAGGCATTCCATAGGTTTCTCCATAAGCACGGACAAAATGATCTGAGCTAGCTTTGGAGGCAGAGTATGGGGAGTTTGGATCATATGAAGTGGTCTCTTCAAAAAGCCCAGTTTCCCCAAGGGTTCCATAGACCTCATCAGTGCTTACATGATAAAAACGTTTATCAGTCAAATTATTTTTATGAAATTCTTTAAAGGTATTTAAAAGCACCATAGTGCCCAAGATATTGGTCTTGGCAAAAGCTAAAGGATCTCTGATAGAACGGTCTACATGAGATTCAGCAGCGAGATGAATAACCGCATCAAATTTATATTGCTCAAATATTGAATTTATTAAGACTTCATCTGTAATATCCCCATGTAAGAAGTTATAATTTTTATTATTCTCAATATCTTTTAGGTTTTCTAAATTCCCAGCATAGGTCAGGCTATCAAGGTTGAATATATGATAATCTGGATACTTATTGACAAAACGTCTTACAACATGTGAG
>Ga0228662_1000520_pt1 | contig 18810 bp, 16 predicted proteins | sample 76DmetaG_FD_183173 | JGI IMG/M metagenome (GOLD analysis project Ga0228662, IMG submission 183173) | Seawater microbial communities from Monterey Bay, California, United States - 76D | ecosystem: Environmental > Aquatic > Marine > Coastal | place: USA: California | collected 2016-11-10
TCTAAGCTCTTCGACTTCCTCAGACGTCACAACGGCACCGTCATCAAATGTATAAATCGGAGGCTCATAGTTATGCGACGGCCCCAGAATTGCGTTCGCAAAAGCCTGCCCGTTTGATAAAGACGATGGGCGCACAGGCGAAACTTTGATGCGATACTCAAGTGAACCATCCTCATTCAGCGTAAAATCTTGATCTGGAATGGACGCTTTGAATTGAAGAATGTGTTCTTGCGTGACCTCTTCAGGTTCGCTGATGGCTGGATGCTCATTTGCGAGATAGCGTTTCCACAAAGCCTCGGGCAGTGTTCTTGTGACCATCATACGTTGAGACCAGCGCGCCTTTTGCGAATCTGAGAATGCCTCAAAGACATTGCGACCATCGCAAATTGTGGTTTGAGATCCCTCGAAAGCCGCTTTGGCGCTGTAGAATGTAACAATATCGGGGCAAACAGGCGTATTGCCGTTCTCGATATGAAGGCCGATTGGCCCAAGGCCGGCATCCACTTTTTGTGTGCTTTTATTCGTATTCTCACGTGCAGGATCAAAGGTGATGGTCTCGCAAAGCTGTGATGTGATGGCGCTGAACGATGTCATATCCATATCAAAGCCACGCAGCAGGGCCCAACCGTCTGATTTCAAGTGTTGGAGTGCAAGGTGATGCAACTCATTTACGGAGCAAGCGGGAACGTAGTCATCAATAGCATTCTGAATAGTGTGGGTAATCTCAAAATATTTTTCAGGACTTTGACCCAGAACTTTATTCAGCTTTCGAGATGCGGTAATTGCCGTGTCAATTTCTTCAGGTGTCGTTTGAAAGAGTTCCACCTCCCAATCCGGGTTGCTGCGCAGATAGCTCTCAACACCATGCCAATCTTTTGGGTGGTATTTTCCATAAATTGCACGGGCATTGCTGTTCAATATATCGAAGTAGTCGGTTGTTATAATGGTCATAAATGTATCTCTCAATTTGGATGGAATTAAAAATCGGGGTCAAAATCAGGTTGATTGGATGAACCCAGTGGTGGTTTAGGTATGCGGTAGCCACACCGATAATCTTCGAGCGTGAACGTCGCATCTTCCCAGTCATGCTCGAAACTCGGCATATATTCGTTGAAAATGCTTGAAACACCACGCCGTTCACCAACGCGAGCACAGAACTTTTGTATGACTTCAGGTGGTAACTCCCAGGTATGTATGAGTTCATTCAGAACCACGAAGCATACGTTAGCGGAGTGGCTTATAAGGACATGTGCATTATCTGCCGTCCGATTGTTGTCGCCTTTTTCGTGGATGCGGAGGATGCCACGACAGTCTCTCTCTGCTCGCAGCGTGTCTACAATGTTAAAATGGTTAGACAGGTTATCGAACGAGCGTTTCCGTTGCCTGCGGTATGCCTCTGTGTCTCTCTTGGGCCAGTCCGCGTAGTATTCATACCGCCGTGTGCCAGCGTCAGAGAGGGTGAGCTTCATACGACCAGACGCAAAGACTTGCAGGCTATAACCTTGCAGCGCCGTCAATGATTGTAGTTCTAAAAGAGATTCATGAAATTTCATTATTATGTACTCCAAAATAAGAAAGCCCAAACTTGGAAGGCCAAGAATGGGACAAAAGGTTAAGATTAAGTTGAAAGAAGAATAAGTAAGCCGAAAGGTCTAAGGTCTAAGGTCTAAGGTCTAAGGTCTAAGGTCTAAGGTCTAAGTTGTAATATGTAAGATATAATACATAAGGGATTGGGTGTTACCCAAGCTCCTGTTTCATTCAAGTTACAACAAACAAACAAGACATTTTGATTGGTCAACCAGATGCAATATTTGTCATTATTTGCGGGTATTTTTTGTGACTTTTAGTCATTAATCCGCCCTATTTTTTACTTTTTTTACTGCAACTTACCACACCCGCTCCAGATGCTCCCGCATGACCTCCAAGGCATAGCCTGAGCCATAGTTGGCAGCCACTGTGTTGGTGCTGTGCCCTAGGATGGCCATAGAGATGGCCTCAGGACAGCCTGTGTTTCTCAGCTTGTCCTTCATGCGGTGGCGTAAGCTATGCATGGTCAGCTTCTTGTTTGTGATGACTGAGCGAAGGCGCTTCATCAGCATGGCTGAACAACTGTCAGCGCCTCGGTCTTTGGCGTAGTTTGGAAACAGGGGTGCCTCTGGGTCCTTACCTTGAGCTAGCTTTGCCAGGGCTGCGGCAGCGGTATGCGAGAGGGGCACAGAGCGCTGCGAGTTGCTGGTCTTAAGGCTTCTCCAAGGGGTTGCCACCAGATGGAGACATTGTTGTTCTAGGTCACAGTCTTTGACCCTCATGCCAGATATCTCTGAGACCCTCGCACCAGTGTCTCTCAGGGTGACAAACAGGGCCCAAACCGTGTCATCCCTCGAGAAGGCGGTCTCTAGGGTGGCCACCTGGTCATCGCTCAGTGGCAACCTGTCGTGCTTGGTAGCACCAGCTCCCTTTATCTTGAGGTTGGTGAAGACGTTGGGGATGGTCAGGGAGTGCTCCACAATCACATGGTTGATGGCTGTCCGTACAACTCCCAGCAGGGTGAATCTGTGGCTTTTACCAGAAACGAACATTGACTGCGCCAATGCCTGAGGTGTGCTAAGCGGACTAGGGGTGGACTTGCTGCAACTGCGACAAAGGCATCAACTCGCCGAACCAATGTCACCGTCAAAGCATATTATAAGATGTGATCGTTAGACGGGGGTTGTTTTACAGTGTCTACAAATCTTTTTACAGTGTCAGAGTTGCCCGACTTTCGAAACGCGACATACAGGTCGATTTGGTTTTCGCATGGCTCAAACGGGACAAAGGAAACACCAGATGGCGCGATATTCTTGACCCAAGCCGGTACCAAAGAAATCCCTAAGCCTTTGACCACGAACTGCAACATAGTGGACTTGTCGATGATCTCGCAGACGATGTTCGGTTGTGCACCAATCTGGCGGAACCCACTCCATAATGCTTCGTGAAGAATTGGGCGTGCGTGTTTCGGGTACCCCACGATCGGTTGGTTGGCGATATCAGATGCAGAAAGGGAAGCTGAACCTGAAAGTGGGTTGGTATTGGCAAGGGCCACTACGATAGGCTGACGATGCAATAGTTGGCTGGTAATAAATTCATTCTCTTGAGGTGTCCGAATAAAGGCCACATCTGTACGATGGGCAATCAATTCTTGAGAGTGTTGTTCAGAGGACGAGACTTCCAACACCTGCACATGGACCTTTGGATCAGTCTCGCGAAATGCAATGAGGGCTTTAGGCAACAACATCGAAATTGCTTCGTCGACGCCGCTCACTCGGACATGGCGTAGGTCAGACTCGGCAGTGTGGCGAACGTTGGAGACCGACTTTTCAATGTCGGCAAGTATCCTTTTGGCATCTTGGATGAACTCGGACCCAGCTTGGGTCAGGCTGACCTGCCGGGTCGTTCTGAAAAACAGCCGGGCACCAAGTTCGTGTTCTAACGCAGAAACCCGTTCAGAAAGAGCGGATTGGCTAAGCCCCAAACGTTCGCCTGCGCGTCGAAAGTGAAGTTCTTCCGCGACGGCGACGAAGCATTCCAACTGTCTGATATCCAATCTGTGCTCCTTTGTTGGTTTACTTGATGACGCTTACCCGCATCTCACTTTTCAATCCTGCCTCATAATCTCGAATCGCGCTCGCATGTTCCAACGAGTCGAGCGTATCGTCGCGACCTCGGATCAGCGCAGCTTGAGTAGCAACGTCCATCTCGAATGGTGCGCTAATATCAGCAGCTGTGATCCTGCGCCTTTCAAGATCAATCGATACCTCGTTACCGTTGGCATCGCTAGCAAATTGCAAAAGTAAGTCGCGCATCGAAGGGGATACAACCGGCAGCGCCAGACCGTTTTTGCGGGCATTGTCGTAAAATATTCCGGCAAACCCTGTACCGATGCAGGCATTAATCCCAAGCTGGCGCATGCCCCAGACAGCATGTTCCCGGCTAGACCCACAGCCGAAATTGTCGCCTACGACCAAAATGCTGGCCCGCGTCCAAGGCGACTTGTTCAAGATGAATTCTGGGCGCTGTTCCCCCGCGCTATTAAATCGCAGGTCGGCAAATGTGCCATCGCCCAATCCTTCGCGAGTGATCGTGATCAAAAACCGCTTGGGCATGATCACGTCGGTGTCAACATTGGCCAATGGCAATGAGGCGGCGATCCCTTTGATCGTTTTCGTCATCTGCTTGCCTTTCGTTTGAAATCTCGCACATCAGCAAGATGCCCGGCGATGGCAGCCGCCGCGACCATTGCGGGCGACATGAGATGGGTACGTGCGCCACGGCCCTGTCGTCCTTCAAAATTTCGGTTCGTCGATGAGGCGACCCGCTCGCCATCCATGGCAATGTCGTCGTTCATTGCCAGACACATCGAACAGCCTGCTTCAGGTCGCCACTCAAAACCTGCGGCCTCAAAGACGGCACGCAGGCCTTCGGCTTCGGCTTTGATGCGCGTCATGGCAGAGCCTGGCACAACGATAGCTTCGACCCCTTTCGCCACTTTCCGACCTTCCAGTATTTTGGCGGCTTCGCGTAAGTCTTCGATACGAGAGTTGGTACAAGAGCCGATAAATGCCGTATCGATTTTTATCGACTGGGCTGATTGTCCCGCTGACAACCCCATGTACTGCAATGAGCGTGCCAGCGCCGCCTTTGCTTCAGGTGAAATATAGTCCGTGGCGGAAGGCACATTGGCCGTGATTGGAACGGACTGATCCGGGCTGGTGCCCCACGTGATCAGAGGTTCGATATCGGCTCCCGAAATGATGAACACTTCGTTAAATACAGCTTCGGGATCGCTGCCCCAATTTTCGCCATTGAACGCAAACTGACCGCTATGGGGATGGCCCTCCATCGCAGCTTCAGTGAGTTGATCTGCTGCGATCAAAGCTGCGCGTGCGCCTAACTCAACAGCCATATTACATACGGTCATTCGTCCGGCCATATCGAGGCTGCGGATTGCAGAACCCGCAAACTCTACCGCAAAGCCATTGGCCCCACCTGCGCCAACGACTTGCACGACCTTCATGATGATGTCCTTCGCTGTCACACCGGGAGCAGTCTCTCCGTCGACAGTAACGCGCATGGTTTTCATGCGTTTGTAGCGTAAGGTTTGGGTGGCGAGCACATGTTCGACTTCGGATGTACCGATCCCAAAGCCAAGCGCACCGTAAGCACCATAGGTGGTGGTATGGCTGTCACCACAGGCAATTAACATGCCGGGCGAGACGAGCCCTTGTTCCGGCACTACAACGTGCTCGATACCTTGTCGCGGGTCGCCAAGACCGTAAAAGGCGATGCCGTGTTTGGTGCAGTTAGCTTGCAAATTGTCGATCAGAAGTTTGGATGACGCGTCATGAGGCTCACTGCTTCGGGTCGCGTTGACATGATCAATCACGGCCAGATGCGCCTCGGGTCGCCAAACGTCCAGGCCCTTTGTGTCGAGCCCTGAAAAGGCCTGCGGACTGGTGTATTCGTTCATGATGTGGAAATCGACATAGATCAGCATGTCGCCATCGGGCAGATCGCACACCTTGTGGGCGTCGACCAATTTGTCATAAAGCGTGCGGCTCATTCGGTTGACTCCATGTGTCTTGCGTTGCGAGCAAAGAATTCGGACATTCGTGCCGCGATGTCATTTGGGATTTCTTCGGCCATGTAATGGGTCGTGTCGAGCGCTTCGCCCTCAACTTGCACGGCACGTTGACGCCAAAGACCAAGCGCGTCGAAGCATCTCTCAATAACACCAAGTTTCGCCCAAAGTGTCAGGATTGGCATGTTGAGTTTTCGCCCCTCGTCTGCATTGTCATGTTCGATGTCTATGGTGGCGGCGGCACGGTAGTCTTCGCAGCTTGCGTGAATTGCGACCGGATCCGCGAAGGCGCTCAAATATTCAGTCAGAGCTTCGGGAGCAAAAGGGTTATTGCCCTTCGCCTGATTGAAACATTTCAGCTTCCAGAACTCTTGCGCGTCCGCACCGATCATTTGTTCAGGTAGCGGGTGTGGCTGAATTAGGAAAAACCAATGCCAGTAAGTGCGCGCAAATTCGACGCTTGTACCCGCATACATTTCGCGGGTTGGCGCGATGTCGAGCAATGTCATGGCCTCGACGCGATTAGGATGGTCTAAACCCATCCGATGCGCCACCCGCGCTCCCCGATCATGGGCACCAACAAAAAATCGCTCATGTCCTAAGCGTTGCATGACCGCAACGATGTCATTGGCCATGACGCGTTTTGAATAAGGTTCGTGCGATGCGTTTGACGCTGGTTTATCTGATCGGCCATATCCACGCAGGTCAGGGCAAATGACTTGATACGACCGGGCTAGAATCGGTGCCACACCGTGCCACATGGCAGATGTTTGCGGATAGCCATGTAAAAGGACGAGCGGCGGCGCACCTGTGGGACCGGCGCGGCGGACGAACAAAGTCGCGCCGTCGCCTTCGATACACTCTTCCACAAAATCCTTAAACATTTCACATTCTCCGAAGGGGTTGGACTTAGTTCCTTATTTCAGATTAAACGAAAAGAATTAATCGTAAAAACTGATCAGTTATGCCGACTAATTCTCTTGGCAAGTTCTAGTAGTATTCAATTACAAAAGCCGAGCTAGAAAATCTAGAAGCGCGGCAATTACGGATCAAAGGAGGATACTATGAAGTTTATGCTAAACACTGCACTATTCTTGACACTGGCTTGCAGCGCAAATTCTGCGCTTGCGGCTTGTGATGATGGCGAGATCGTTATCAAGTTTAGCCACGTCACGAACACTGACAAGCACCCAAAAGGCATCGCAGCCACATTGCTTGAGCAGCGCGTCAACGATGAGATGAACGGCAAAGCCTGCATCGAAGTGTTCCCGAACTCTACACTTTATAACGATAACCAAGTTCTAGAAGCGATGCTGCAAGGCGACGTTCAAATGGCGGCACCGTCATTGTCCAAGTTCGAGCAGTTCACAAAGCAATTCCGCATCTTCGATTTGCCGTTCATGTTCAAGAACATCAACGCAGTTGACGAGTTCCAAAACTCAGAAACTGGTCAAGCGATGAAGCAATCCATGACAAAGCGTGGCCTTCTTGGTCTAGCATTCTGGCACAACGGCATGAAGCAGATGTCAGCAAACGTTCCTTTGAATGTTCCATCTGACGCAAACGGCTTGAAGTTCCGTGTTCAGAACTCTGACGTGTTGAAAGCACAAATGGCAGCGATGGGCGCGTCCCCTCAGCCAATGGCTTTCTCTGAAGTTTATGGCGCCTTGCAAACTGGCGTTGTTGACGGACAAGAGAACACTTGGTCCAACATCTACGGCAAGAAGTTCTTTGAAGTTCAAGACGGCGTAACAGAAACAGACCACGGTATCATCGACTACTTGCTGGTGACCTCTACTGATTTCTGGGACGGTCTACCTGCAGACGTACGTGACCAGTTGGCGACTATCGTTGACGAAGTCACAGCTGCACGTAATTCAGAATCCACATCTGTTAATGCAGATAACAAGCAAGCAATTTTGGATGCTGGCGGCGTAATCCGCACACTTGACGATGCACAGCGCGCCGAGTGGGTTTCCACGATGAAACCAGTTTGGGAACAGTTCGTTGGTGACGTCGGTCAAGAAAACATCGACGCTGCTCAAGCGATCAACGCCAAGCACTAAGATCATATGATCTTATATGCCTGTCCGCTGGTGTCAGTGGGCAGGCATTTTTCTAGATAATCCAAATTTGATCCAAAAGGGGGGGCGGGACATGGCATCAAGCTATGAACCCAAAACACCACTGGGCCGTTTCGTGAACGAGTTGGAAGAGACCGTCATCGCGCTGCTGCTTGGGGTGATGACGCTGATCACATTCACCAATGTTATTTTGCGCTACGGTTTTAACACTGGCCTCATCTGGGGTCTGGAGATGGTGACATTTTTGTTCGCGTGGCTAGTCCTATTCGGTGCGAGTTATGCGGTTAAGGTGACAGCACACCTTGGAGTGGATGTGATTGTTAATCTGTTTGGTCCGCGTGGGCGCAAAGTTTTTGCGCTTTTGGGTGGCACAATCTGTATTGGCTATGCCTTCCTTGTCTTTAAAGGGTCCTGGGATTACTGGGCGAACTTCGCCAACCTTCCACAGACAACAGGCCGTTGGTTGCCAATTGGTTTTGAAGAGATGCGAGGCACATCTTATCGCGGCTGGTATGAAGTAATTGATATTCCGCTGCCTGAGTGGATGCGCTTTATCGAACCAATTATGAATGATGGCGACGCATATGAGAAAATACCGCGCTTTATTCCTTACGCGATCATGCCATTTGGTATGGGTCTGTTCTTCTTTCGTATCGTTCAAGCAACCGTGCGCATTTATACGGGTGAAAATAAAACCCTGATCGTCAGCCACGAGGCTGAAGAAGCTATCGAAGACGTCAAACATATGAACGCTGGGGACTAAGACATGGAAATTGCAATTCTTTTCGCGATGGTCATTGGATTGATGTTGATCGGTGTCCCGATCGCTATCAGCCTTGGTATGTCCTCTATTTTGTTTCTGTTGGTCCTTAGTGATGCATCTCTGGCCTCTATTGCGCAGACTTTGTTTCAAGCGATGGCAGGTCACTACACCCTGCTGGCGATCCCGTTTTTCATTCTGGCTTCGACGTTCATGTCGACAGGCGGTGTGGCGAAACGGATCATTCGCTTTTCAATCGCCATTGTGGGCCACTTCCCAGGTGGTCTAGCGATTGCGGGTGTGTTCGCCTGTATGATGTTCGCAGCTTTGTCTGGATCATCGCCTGCAACCGTTGTGGCCATCGGGTCTATCGTCATCGCGGGTATGCGTCAGGTTGGCTATACCAAAGAATTCGCGGCCGGAGTGATTGCCAACGCGGGGACTTTGGGCATCTTGATCCCACCAAGCATAGTAATGGTTGTCTATGCCTCCGCTACCGACGTGTCCGTTGGTCGAATGTTTCTGGCCGGTGTAATCCCAGGCATAATGGCCGGTTCCATGTTGATGATTACCATCTACATTATGGCTAAGGTCAAAAACTTGCCAAAAGGTGAATGGCAAGGTTGGGGCGAAGTTGGCGCAGCAGCTCTGAGTGCATCTGGTGGTTTGTTCCTAATCTTTATCATCTTGGGCGGCATCTATGGCGGTGTGTTTACACCAACAGAGGCTGCTGCTGTGGCCTCGGTCTATGCGTTCCTTGTGGCGTGTTTTGTTTACCGCGACATGGGGCCACTGCACGTCAAAGGGGACGACACAAAGAACCACAGCCTGTTTCAACGTCCATGGACGTTGATCACGGTGTTCTTCCACCGTGATACCCGTGATGCCTTGTTTGAGGCTGGTAAGCTGACTGTCACCTTAATGTTTATCATCGCCAATGCGTTGATCCTAAAGCACGTTTTGACGGATGAGCAGATCCCGCAGCAGATTGCTTCTGCTATGTTATCTGCGGGCTTTGGCCCAATCGTGTTCTTGATCATCGTTAACATTATACTGTTGATCGGTGGGCAGTTCATGGAGCCGTCAGGTCTGTTGATCATCGTCGCCCCATTGGTGTTCCCAATCGCAATTGAGCTAGGTATCGACCCAATTCACCTTGGGATCATCATGGTTGTGAACATGGAAATTGGGATGATCACGCCGCCGGTTGGTTTGAACCTATTCGTGACCTCTGGGGTTGCAGGGATGCCAATGATGAGCGTTGTACGTGCTGCGCTGCCGTTCTTGGGCGTTATGTTCATCTTCTTGATCATGGTGACATACATCCCAGCAATTTCGACATGGTTGCCGACCCTCATGATGGGTCCCGAAATCATAACGAAGTAGCAGGATAGGTCAAAACAGATTGGTAGCACCTGTATAGGTGCTACCATATCTCTGTCTATTTTGCTGTTAAACCTGACAAAGCGGCCCTGTGAGGAGCCAAGTCACTGTATTTGCTTGGTTTGTTGGTAATTTTAGGGAGATTTTGGTGCCCAGAAGAGGACGTCGAAGTTTCTGTATTTCCATTTAGTTACACACACTTATTCCAAATTTAAAATATATAAGCGGTCCCGAAAGCGGTCCTGATTTGTGCATCAGATCAGAGTGACATTTTTTGGCTTGCTCCCAAAGCTGGACGGGTTGGCAGGTCAGCTTCCGGCCCAAAGCTGTCATCGGCAATGCTGCGGTGCGGCCCGTCAGGCCGGACTTTCGCGGCACGTGCTAAATTCGATGATGGGCGAACTCACAGTGTGCGGATTTTGCTGCCATTAGCTGCACGCGCACCAATGTCTGGTTCTTGAGCTTAGCTACCTTTAGAGATTTCAAGGCTTGGGTTTGCAAGTCCCTCGTACAATCAATTCAATATTGCAGCTAACCCGTCTTCTGCCTACCGATTCACCAATGATCGAACGGCTAAGATACTCACCAGCTTGACGTCCAATTTCCCGAGCAGGTAGGCGAATTGTCGTCAAACCGGGCTCCACTTCATTTGAGCCCTTGAAATCGCCTATTCCAATTATTGATAGGTCTTCGGGGACATTCAAATTGCAACTTCGCGCAGCATACAAAACCCCCATCGCCAAAACATCATTCCCACATAGTATTGCACTTGGGCGGTGCTCTGTTTTTAAAATTCGTAAAGCTGCGTCTTTAGCGTCAGCAATACTGTATGTACTTTCAATGTCCCACTGCGGATAAACTCGGGCACCACCTTTGGTCAGAACGGATTGCGCACCATTTCGTCTCTCGCGTGCGCGGTCATTGTCAACGGTTGGTGGGAACACCAGACCGATTTCCAAATGACCGAGATCGATAAGATGTTGTGCCGCCAAGCAGCCCGCCAATTTGTTATCTGAGCCAACACACGAGAGACGTGAATCCTCATTATAATTCCAAAGTGATATTGCGTGAATATATTGGCGTTCAATTAGGTCGTAAGTTTCCTCTGAATGGTCTTCGCCAATGAGGGCAACTCCGTCGACACGATGTTCAAGGAATTTTCTCAAAACCGCGTATTCTTTTTCCAAATCGTAACCATGCGAAGCGATGAGTATCGTAAACCCATGCTTATCCACACTGTCTGAAAAAGCTTGAATCACCTCGGCAAAGATAGCGTGATCAATTGTGGGCACGACTAGGCCGATGGTTCCACTGCGAATGCCGTGCATAGTTTGGGCTGCGCGATTACGGATATAACCAAGCTTGCGCACGGCCGTGTCAATTTTCTTGCGAGTCGCCGGATTTACAAGATCGGGGTGATTGAAACTGCGCGAGACAGTAGAAATCGAAACTTTCGCGCGCTTTGCGACGGCGAAAATATCTACTTTATCTTTCTTAATATCAGTCATTTAAAGGCCAATTTCTGCTAATTTATGAAAACATTTGCAATACTATTTTCATCATCTAACCTTATAGGTCAACAACAGGTAAGACTGGAACACCGACGCATGGAATTCATCTATTACTTTGGTGACGTTTTCACACCGATCAACTTTGGCCTGCTGTTGCTGGGTACAATTGGTGGTCTAATCCTTGGCGCGACACCCGGGCTTTCACCAACTATGGCGGTTGCCTTGTTGATCCCATTCACCTTTCAACTAGAGGCTGCTCAAGGGTTGATCTTGCTTGGCGCAGCCTACACTTCGACCGTCGCGGGCGGCGCAGTTTCCGCTATCCTTCTCAAAATTCCAGGTGCGCCTGCGAATATTGCCACTACGCTTGATGGGCACGCGATGGCCCTGAAAGGTGAAGGGGCAAAAGCGCTACAGCTGTCCTTCCTTTCCTCCGCTGTCGGTGGTGTGTTTGGCGTTTTACTGCTCATCTTCCTCACACCCGTCTTAGCGCAATGGGCGCTCGCATTCGGTCCCAGCCACCTGTTCTGGCTCGCCATCCTTGGGGTAACAGTCATTGGATCGCTGGATTCTAAATCAGTAGTAAAAGGATTACTGTCCGGCTGTATCGGTCTTTGGCTTGCGACAATCGGCTTTGACGACATCATGGGCGCTCAACGCTTTATCTTTCACCCCTCATTGGGCGGGGGCATTAACATCATTGCGGCCTTGATCGGTCTATTCGCAATCCCGCAAGTCATCACCATGTTTGCCAAGGGCCGCAAAAATGACGGGGCCGAAGCGATCCAAGTCCAAAAGCATCCGATCAAAGGTGCAATATCCGAGTTGTTCCGCTACAAACGCGCTGTGGGCATCGGCACAATCACCGGTTCCATCATCGGCCTCATCCCGGGTGTCGGTGGCCAAATCGCTGGCCTCGTCGCCTATGATCAATCCAAGAAATTCAGCCCTGATCGGGATAAATTCGGCACGGGTCATCCCGAAGGATTGATTGCCGCCGAGTCTGCTAACAACGCAATGGTCGGGCCATCGTTGGTGCCGCTTCTCACGCTTTCCATCCCGGGGTCACCGACAGCAGCGGTTCTGCTTGGTGGTCTTCTGATCCACGGCATCTTCCCCGGCACGGACTTGTTCGACAACCACCCAGACGTGGCATGGACCTTCATTAACTCAATGCTCATCGGTCAAATCCTGATGTGTATCTTCGGGCTTTATGTGGCTGGCATGGCCGCACGCGTCGCCCAAGTCCCACAATCCATGATGGCCGCCATTGTCCTTGGCCTTGCTGTATTCGGCAGCTACTCGGTTCAATCCAGCATGGGCGATGTCTATGTCATGGCCTCGCTTGGCGTGATGATGTATTTCCTTGAACGCTTCGGGTTTTCCGCCGCCCCATTGGTCCTTGGTCTAATCCTTGGCCCAATCGCGGAAAGTAATTTCATCCAAGGCAGCATGATTGCGACGGCCACAGACGGTTTGGCCCCCTATTTCCTAACCGGCACGTTGAACCTATTCCTTATCGCAGTTGTGATCCTGTCGATCCTTTACTCAGGCTACATGGAGCTCAGAACCAAACGCTACACATCGAAAGAGGAGATCATGGCATGAACACCGTTACACTGCCCCGTCTTCAGCACATTATCGGCTCTGGCCTCGTCGCCGCCGTTGGCGCATCCGTCTGCTACATCAGTTATACACAACAACCCTCCGAGGCATTTTTATTCCCAAGGCTCATCTCGAGCGTCTTCCTTGTCCTTGCACTTTGGACGTTCATAAAAGCCTGCCTTGGCTGGACAAAAGTTGGCAACGGCATCTCGATGACCCAATTCAAGAACCTGGCCCCCGGATTGGTCGTCGCATTGATCTACATCTTCTGGGCCGCCAAGGGCTTTGGTTTTTACACCGCGACAACAATCGCTTTTTTCATTCTGCTTAGCCTCTACGATCCCGCGCCTCATACGGCGCTGAAATCATGGGTTAAACGCATGATCACAACGGCCTGTTTCATGGGCGTTATGTACGGTCTCTTCGCACTTCTGCTGAAAGTTTACACACCGCGAGAGATTTTTTTCTGAACCGCACAAGCGGCAGAATCCACTTAAGGGAGGAACTAAAATGAAGACATTACTAGCAGGGGCAGCAATTGCCCTCATGGGCCTGACCCAAACAGCAACCGCTGATGGTCATGCCAACTATCCTGAACGCCCGATCATGATGATGGTCAGCTATGGTGCCGGTGGTGCCACGGATTTCCAAGCGCGCATTGTGACCATGACAGCAGGCAACGAGGACGCATTGGGTATGCCCGTCGCAATCATCAACAAACCCGGCGCTGGTGGGCGTGTTGGTTGGAACTGGCTTGCGGGTCAAGCCGAGGCTGACGGTTACACGCTTGGGGCCTACAACGTCCCCCACTTCATCGCGCAGTCCATCAAAGGCGGCGTTGAATATAGCACTGAATCCTTTGAACCGATTGCGAACTGGGGTGCTGATCCTGCCGTATTGGTTGTTGGCGCAGACAGCGCATTCAACACGTTGCAAGACGTCGTTGATTTCGCCAAAGCCAACCCGGGCAAGCTGACAACATCCGGCGCTGGCTTGTTTGTGGGTCACCACATTGCAGCGCTGCAAATGGAAAAAGCTGGCGACATGAAGATGGCCTATATCCCGACAAAGGGTGGCGGTGCCGCGGCAATGAAAGCTGTGATTGCGGGCGACGTGATGGCGGGCATCAACAACCTGTCTGACGCATTCCGCGCTGCGTCTGCTGGCAACGTCAAAATTCTTGCTGTGGCCGATCTGGAACGCAATGAATTCCTACCAGACGTTCCGACGATGATGGAAAGCGGCCTTGCCGTTGACAATGCTTCCGTGAATTTTCGCGGTGTGATGGTGCCAAAAGGCACACCACAAGGCATCATCGACAAGTTGGCGGCAACCGTACCAATGATGTTCGAAAACAAGCGCGTCGCTGGTAAAATGAAAGCTGGCGGTTCGCCAATGCACATTATGAACCGTGACGAAGTGTTGGCGATGTGGGCCGCACGTGAAGAGACCCTGAAAGAACTGCTCGCAGGTCTGTAAAGCCACCTAAATCAAATATGTTCTTCCCCATTACATCGGGGGAGGATCCTCTTTCAAACTCTAGGAAACGCCCCAAATGACCGTTCTTGATGATCTTGCCGAAGTCGAAGCCATTGTTGCAAGCGCGCGCGCTGCACAGCTGCGGTTCGAGGCGAATGGCTCTCAAGCTCGCTATGACCGCGCAGCCCAAGCGGCTGCATGGGCGATCATGGAACCCTCCAGAAACACTCATCTTGCTGAACTGGCCGTGCAAACAACTGGCCTTGGCAACGTGCCTGACAAAATCACAAAAAATCACCGCAAGACACTGGGCCTGATGCGCGATATATCAACAGCTAAAACCTATGGCATCATCAGCGATAATGCAGAGACTGGCATCACCGAAATCGCCCGTCCCATCGGGGTAATAGGTGCCGTTGTCCCGTCGACCAATCCTGCAGCGACGCCTGCGAACAACATCATCAACGCCCTGAAATGCGGCAATGCAATTGTGCTGTCTCCTTCGCCGAAAGGCGTTCCGGCCTGTGAAGTCCTGATCGGCTATATTCATGCAGAATTTGACAAAATCGGTGAGGATCGTGATCTTGTCCAAATGGTGCAAGGCAAGGGCAGCAAAGAGAAAACCCAACGCCTGCTTGAGATCAGCGATCTGATCGTCGTGACCGGATCACAAAATAACGTGAAGCGGGCCTACACATCTGGAACGCCAGCGTTGGCTGTGGGTGCCGGTAACGTCACAGTAATCGTAGATGAAACATGCAATCTGGACGCAGCTGCTGAAAAGATCACTGCCTCCAAAACCTTCGACAACGCGACCTCATGCTCATCCGAGAATTCAATGGTTGTGGTCGAGGCAATATACGACGACTTCATGATCGCCCTCGCCAAAGCTGGCGGCGCACGCGTCACGGACGAGGCCGCAATCATCGCCAAGCTCTGGCCTGACGGGCACCTAAACCGATCCGTCATCGCCCAAGACGCCGACAAAATGCTGCAAGCATTAGGTATGGAGAATGACGTCCCCCAAAACACCAAATTTCTAGCCGTAGAAACCAAAGGTATTGGGCCCGACCACCCGCTTTCAGGCGAGAAGCTCTCTCGTGTCGCAGCGCTTTACCGAGCCCGCGACTTTGATGATGCGCTTAAGGTCACTAAGGAAATTATGGCCTATCAAGGCGCGGGTCACTCGGTAGGTCTGTACTCCAACAATCCAGATCGCGCCCTACAAGTCGGCATGAAAATCCAAACCTGTCGTGTGATCGTAAATCAAGCTCATACCTTTGCGACTGGTGGTTCCTTCACCAATGGTATGCCGTTTTCGCTGTCGATGGGGTGTGGATCATGGGGCGGGAATTCCATCGATGACAACGTGCATTGGAAACATTTCATGCAAACGACCAAGATCATTCGCGAAATCCCACCGCGCGAACCAAAAGTTGAAGATATCTTTTCCGACTATTGGAAAGCTGCTGGTCAATGAAGCTCTCTTACGAAACCCCGCCGGATGGAACGGTACGAGACTGGGTTGATTATCGCGCGCAAAGCGATGAAATTGCATTCGTTTTTGCCGAAGACAACCGCACGTTAAACTGGAGCGACCTGCGGGATGAAGCCGCGAAAATAGCGCGCGCAATTACAGCTCAAGGAATAGCCAAAGGCGAAAGCATCGCAATCCTTCAACCCAATGGACGCGAAGGTGTCTTGGCGTTCTACGGTGCAGTTTACGGCGGGTTCCGCGCAACAATGATAAACTTGGCTGCCGGGCGGGACGCTATCGCCTACGCATTAGATCATTGCGAAGCCCGCATAGCGTTGGTTCATGATAGTGTAAGCGACATGTTCGAAAGCGCGCGCCCGGAAAAAATGACGCGGCTCAGTTCATTCACTGAAAACGCTGTTGAGCTGCACAATGTATCCTCTTCTGATCACGCACTGCTTATGTACACGTCCGGTACAACGGGGCGGCCAAAAGGTGTGGTCCATACACAATCTAGTTTACTCGCCGGAGGGTGGGCCCCCACTGTTGCACACCGATTAACCGATGAGGACCGCGCCCTTTGCGTTCTGCCAATCTGCCATATCAACGGATTGTGCGTCACTGTTATGGGGGCGTTGGTTTCTGGTGGTTCCGTAGCCATGGTAGAAAAATTCTCTGCCAGCAGGTTTTGGAACCAGATCAAAACACATGAGGCCACATGGTTCTCTGTCGTCCCCACAATCATCTCGCACTTGCTGCACAGCGATACAAACCCAGACGAACAAAGCAAATCACGCCTGCGTTTTGGCCGCTCAGCATCCTCTGCCCTTGCGCCCGACGTGCAAACCGCGTTTGAAACCCGCTTTGGCCTGCCAATTATAGAGACCATGGGGTTAACAGAAACCGCAGCCCAAATTCTGTCTAATCCCCTGCCGCCTGGAACACGGAAAATTGGCTCCCCCGGTATCGCCTATGGTAACGAAGTCATCATCCTAGCGACCGACCAAAGCGAATGCAAAGCGGGTGTCGAAGGTGAAATTGCTATTCGCGGACCAAATGTCATGCTTGAATACCTCAAAAATCCAGACGCCACGCAATCCACATTTCACGGGCGCTGGTTACGTACTGGTGATTTAGGTCGCAAAGACGTCGATGGTTACCTCTTTGTCACAGGGCGGCTTAAGGAATTGATCATCAAAGGTGGCGAGAACATCGCCCCTCGTGAGATCGACGAAGCGCTTTATGCCCACGGCGATGTGGTCGAAGCTGCAGCCTTCGCGCGTCCCTGCAAAACATACGGCGAACGGGTCGAAGCCGCAGTGCGTGTGTGCGAAGGATCATCCCTCACAGCAGAAGAACTGATAGCCATCTGCGTTGAGAAATTGGGTAAATTCAAAGCACCCGATCAAGTGCATTTTCTGCCCGAATTGCCCAAAGGACCATCCGGAAAAATCCAACGGCTTAAGCTGCAAGAAATTCTATAAATGTAATTGCTAACACACACTTGCGACGCGAAATTGCATGCAATTGGCTGCAAAACTCTCGTCAGAAGTCGTTTAGAGTTTATTGCAATCAGGTGAATGACGGCTTTGCGCAACTAGCAGTCATCTGTGCAAAGCGCAGCATCGGTAATTTTGGGCTCAGTGACGCCATTAGATTGTTTGCAGCATTTGTGGATTTGACCTCTCATTGAACGGCTGCTTTCGCCAGATTGCCCCATAGCCCGCGCACTTGCAGCGAAGGTCTGCAATCCGCCATTCATGTAGAAATGTACATGCCGCAGCATCGATCACTTCGGGCTCAAAGCCTCCGTTAGCTGCACTTTGCACCAATGTCTGCACTGGCTCCAAACCTTCTCACCCCACAAAAAATCAGTCGCCATCCCCCGCCCGACCACCCGCGAAGGGCAGCCGGACGGGGGGATCACAACGCCTCAGCCGACAGGCAACCTAATCCCCTCAACAATCTCCCGCTTCTGAGCGTCGGATATGCCCGCCGAGTAGAGCCCATAGGTAAGCTTATTGCCGGACCTTGCCGAGTGATGCCCGACGAGGGTGGCTGTGAAGTGCTCGGGAACCCCTGTGCGTTCACACTGGGTGATGAACCATTTGCGGGTAGAGTGGAACACGGTGCCGCTGAGCTCTGGGTGGAGGCGGCGCAGGTAGCCATACCGCTTCACCACTTTATCGACAGTGAGATACGGGAACAGCCTACCAGCCCTCGGCAGAGCAGTATCCAACAGTTGCTCAAGGATACCATGTAGCGGCACCTCCCGCTCAGCTGCCTTGGATTTCAGCAACCTTACAGCATTGGGCCTAATACTGACAAACCTTCCCAAGTTCCCCTTTGCTGTGATGTCCTCCGCCATGAGCCCGCAGAGCTCACCAGAGCGCATGCCAGTGAGAAGCCCGAAGAGTAGGGCACTGTGCAGCACCCTGTCCTTGGCTGCCAACAAGATGCTGACCTGTTCATCCGTCAGAACCCCATGGGGATGAACCTCTGGCCTGTCTTTGACCTTGAGGGCCTCCCAGGGGTTGGCTCCCAGCTCCCCCTCGCCAACACACCAGTCAAGGAACTGGGACATCTGCTTGAGGATACGGGCTTGGGTCTGGGGTGCCAGGGTGACACCCTCAGAGGCCACTGACAGGTTTGCAAGGTCAGCCAATCCAGCCTCCTTCCCCTGCCTGTACTTGCGCGCGTTGGGAGAGAGCTGGGTGATGTACCCCAGAACCTCCTTCCCATGTATGAGGGACAAGTCACCAACAGTATGTCTGAGGTGCCCCTAGATTTGTAGACGGTTTGCTTGGTAATTTTGGAACCAAGGAGAGACGGATATGAGTAAGGGAATTCGGTTTACGGACGAGTTTAAGCAGGATGCTGTGGCACAGGTTGTT
>Ga0228662_1000523_pt1 | contig 18776 bp, 18 predicted proteins | sample 76DmetaG_FD_183173 | JGI IMG/M metagenome (GOLD analysis project Ga0228662, IMG submission 183173) | Seawater microbial communities from Monterey Bay, California, United States - 76D | ecosystem: Environmental > Aquatic > Marine > Coastal | place: USA: California | collected 2016-11-10
TCACTTATTTGCTGGTTTAAAGGATAGATTAGAGTTTTCAACAAATATAGAGATTACACTAGAGGCCAATCCGGGAACATTTGAAGTTGATAAGTTTTCTGAATACAGGAATGTTGGAATTAATCGATTATCAATAGGAGTTCAATCTTTCAATGATGAGAAGCTAAAGTTTTTGGGAAGAATTCATAGTGGTCAGGAGGCTCAAGAAGCAATTTTAAAGGCTCAAGACGTAGGCTATGATAATTTAAATATTGATTTAATGTATGGCCTAAAAGATCAAAGTATTGATGAATGCATGAATGATGTTATGACTGCAACTTCCTTAAACCCCAGCCATATCTCCTTTTATCAGCTAACCCTTGAGCCAAACACATTATTCTCGAAATTCCCACCTATCCTTCCATCTGATGAAGATATTTGGAGGATTGGAGAAAGGGGTGCAGAGCTTTTGAATCAAAAAGGGTTTCATCAATATGAAATCTCAGCATATAGCGACATGCCATCAAAGCACAATATGAATTATTGGGAGTTTGGTGATTACATTGGAATTGGTGCTGGTGCTCATGGCAAGATTACAAATATGACTTCTAGTGAAATAGTTAGAACTTTAAAAATGAAGTCACCGAAAGATTATTTGATGTCAGTTAATAAAAATAATCAAGCATTAAGTACCAAGCCCGTGGAAAAATTATCATTTGAATTCATGCTGAATAGTTTAAGGCTAGTTGGCGGTTTTGACCCTGAGCTTTATGAGTCAAGAACAGGCCAATCTGTTAAATTGCTAAGTGAACAAATGAGAGAGGCCGTAAGTCTGGGTTTATTGGATGTGCAGACCAATAAAATAAAGCCCACCCGCAAAGGCTTAAGCTTTCTAAATGATCTACAGGCAATATTCTTAGAATAAAGCAATCACCCCTTAAAAATAACTATTGGCGATTAAAAAAATCGGTAAAGCCTGTCATTAAGCCTTATGGCTGTTAAAATACACGCAAGTTTTGTAAAGTAAGATTGAAATGAGTTCTCATAAAATTGCTGACGTCTTAACCGAGTCATTGCCCTACATCCAGAGATTTAAGGGAAAGACAATTGTTATTAAATATGGCGGTAACGCCATGGTAGATGAAAAACTAAAATCTAGTTTTGCTAGGGATATTGTTCTGATGAAGTCTGTTGGAATGAACCCAATTGTGGTTCATGGTGGAGGCCCTCAGATCGGCGACACTCTGAAAAAACTTGGTAAAAATAGCGAGTTTATTGATGGTATGCGCGTTACTGATAGTGAGACAATGGATGTTGTTGAGATGGTGCTTGGCGGATTGGTTAACAAAGAAATTGTTAACCTTATTCATCAGCATGGTGGAAATTCTATTGGACTCACCGGTAAAGATGGCAGACTTATCACTGCAAAGAAACTTAAAACAGAAATCGAGCCTACCTCTGAAATTATTGATTTAGGACATGTGGGCCAAGTTGATCAGATTGATGTTTCAGTTATTAATTTATTATTGCAGGGAGACTTTATTCCTGTCATTGCTCCGATTGGCGTTGGAAAAGATGGGTACTCCTATAATATTAACGCGGACTTGGTTGCGGGTGCTATTGCAGAGTCACTTAATGCGGAAAAATTAATTCTTTTAACGAATACGGCTGGCCTTTTGGATGATAAAGGTGAGCTGATGACTGGAATGAGCTCATCAACGGTTAAAGAGCTGATTAAGAACGGCACAATTCATGGTGGTATGCTGCCAAAGATTGGCTGCGCCCTGTCTGCAGTTGAAAATGGAGTTCAAAGAAGTCATATCATTGATGGAAGGGTTTCGCATGCCGTTCTGTTAGAGGTCTTTACTGATTCAGGTGTTGGAACACTGATCACAACAAATGGCTAAAACAAATAGGGATACTATCAGTGTAAATGATTGCCAGATTCTGGCGCACTATAAGTTTGAAGCCGATCAATATATTCTCACATTAGAGTCACAAGAAATTTCACAGGCTACCCGTCCTGGTCAATTCGTTCACCTGTCAGTCTCAGGCATGCTGGCTATGAGAAGGCCTATTTCTGTGATGTCGGTGGATAAAGATAATGGAACCTTTGATCTTCTTTATAAGATTGTAGGTGAGGGCACTAGGCAACTCGCCGAACGAAAAATTGGGGATATAGTCTCAGTCATAGGACCTATTGGAAATGGATTTGAAGTGACTGAAAACAAAATTCCACTATTGATTGGAGGCGGTGTTGGTATGCCTCCAATTATTGCAATGGCGCAGGAGTTAAAAGGGAATTCTTTATATAAGCCCTATGTCATATTAGGATCTGAAGTGCCTTTCCCTTTCGATGCCTCAGAAAGTAAATTAAATGGCTACCAGTCCTCTAAATTTCATACCATGCCTTTGCTGGAAGAGTGGGGGATACCATGCGGTTTAGCAAGTCTTCAAAATTATGATGGCGTCTATCAGGGTTATGTCACTGGTCTCGCTAAAGATTTTTTAGATAGCCTCTCTTCTGATGACTTAAGCAATGTTGAAATATATACATGTGGTCCGCATCCAATGCTTGAAGCTGTTTCAAAGTTAGCGAGTGAATACAGCATTCCATGCCAGGCTTCACTTGAAGAGTTCATGGCCTGTGCTGTTGGCGGCTGTGCTGGATGTGTTGTTGAGGTTCAGACTGAAAATGGGCCTGCAATGAAAAGGGTTTGTGTCGATGGCCCAGTTTTTGAAGCTCAATCAGTCTTTAATGATTTCGGATAATTTAAAACAGGTCAAATCGAGAATTGATTCAGTTCAATCTAGAAAGAAGGTTGAACTAATTGCAGTCAGTAAAACCAGGTCAACCAAAGAAATTCAAGAGGCTGTAGATGCTGGACAGGTTCATTTTGGAGAGAACTATCTTCAAGAATCTATTGAAAAAATTAATTTTTTTAAAGGAAGTGGATTAATCTGGCATTTTATAGGGCCTATCCAATCTAATAAAACGAGTGCAATAGCAGACAACTTTGATTGGGTGCATAGCGTAGATAGAATAAAAGTTGCAACGCGTCTGAGTGATCAACGAAATCCTGCTTTAGGGTCTTTAAATGTTTTGATTCAGGTCAACGTGGATAGAGAGGAGACTAAGTCAGGAGTTGATATTGAGAATGTTGGAGAGATTGTCTCTGAAATAGAGAGCCTTCCTAACCTTTCTTTGAGGGGTTTTATGACAATACCAAGACCTGAAAATTCACAAAATAGTTTTGCTGAAATGAAACAATTAATCTCTAAGTATCCAAATCTTGACTCGCTCTCAATGGGCATGTCCGCAGACCTTGAGATTGCAATCAAAAATGGTGCAAACCTGGTTAGAGTTGGGACTGATATTTTTGGTCAGAGAAGTTATAATTAGTATTTAAAGTTAGTTAGGGTGTATATATGAAAGTAAGACTAATGATTACAGGTGGGACTATAGATAAGTTTTATAACCAGTCCAATGGTGAGCTAGAATTTGATAAGACCCATTTTCCAGAAATGATCAAGAGAGCTAGAATCGAAGTCGATCTCATTCAAGAAGAGCTCCTACTTATAGATAGTTTAGATATGGTCGACACAGATCGCCAATTGATTTTAGATAGATGTGAAAATTCTTCTGAGGAATTGATATTAATCACTCACGGAACAGACACCATGTGTGACACAGCTAAACTTTTAGGTGAGAGAGAAATTAATAAAACAATTGTGTTGTTTGGCTCTATGGTCCCGTATGCAGTGAATAATTCAGACGCATTATTTAATTTTGGTTGCGCCTTAGGTTCTCTTCAGCTTTTAGAGCCTGGCGTCTATGTAGCAATGAATGGAAGGGTTTTGCCGTGGAGTGATGTCGAAAAAAATAGAGATTTGGGCGTTTTTCAGCCAACAAGCCAATAATCTGCTCTACTCCAAGCTATCCAACATATATTGAACTGTAACCTTGATTTCATTATCAGTACAGTCCATACAGGTTCCTCTTGCTGGCATGCCGCCCTTACCTGCTATTGCTGAGGCAGTCAGTTTATCAAGACCAAGGTCAATTCTTGATGACCAGTCTGCTAGAGAAGCATACTTAGGCGCGCCCATGATTCCAGAGGTATGGCATCCGGCGCATTTGCTATTGTAAATTTCTTCTCCTGAGCGCTCAGCTGTTTCAGTGCTCTCAGCTGATGCAACCATTGTACTTGAGTCTATTCGAACTTCTCCAACGGGTTTAATCCTTTCAAGAACAGCGTTGTCAACCATCATGTCGCTAGTTGACGAATCATGGCTTGAAGAAGTCAGTGACATATAGCCAATAAAAATCATGGCAAGCGCCCAAACGATTAGCATTAATTTTGTTGAAGCTGATGTACCTTGACTCATTGACTCTTCCCTTAGATTAGATTAAATTCCGCAATATTATACATTTGGTTATAATAACTTGCAGTTGATTGCAACAAAAATATGTTAAAAAAAACCCTCCTAAGAAGTCTCAATATTTTAAAGATTAGTACTTGGGTTACTGCATTGATAGCCCTTGCCCTATTAGCCGTTGTTGCTTTTTTTATCCTCTTTCCTCAAACTATCAAAGGCCAAATTGAAAGTCGACTCTCTGAGGTCAGTGGACTAGATATCGCCATCGATAAAATATCACTCGAGTTTCAAGAAAATGAACTATTATTGGCTGTCAAAGATCTGCAAATTAGTGCTGATGGACTTAAACCAATTGCAAAAATAGATGTATTAAGGTGGAATGTAGATCTTAAGGCTCTCTATGAGGGCATTGACATACCGGGCCATATTGATATCAATGAGTTAGTAATTGACACCTCATTTATTGATAAGTATGTTGGAATCATTAATACTGATGGAGTTTTATCTAACATTGGCATTTCAGGGTTACTTGCCCTTAAGTCACTCTCAATTAATAGAACAAAGCTCATCGGGGAGCAATCTTTAGATCTTGCTCCAATGGAGCTGAAAAGGAATGAGCAGAAAATCAGTCTGTCAATGAGGGATGAGTCAATCTTTAGCAGTTCACAAGTTCCTAAACTAGGCAGTTCGGTTCGAATTAATACGAGCATTGATGTTGCTAAAGCAAGAGAAGAGCGGGTCGCAGTTATACCTTTTTCAATTAATAACGAAGATTTTAATCTATCAGCACAGGTCAAAATCTTTAACCAACAGGATCAGGTTTTTCTTGATTTTGAAAGCTATATAGACCAAATTGAGGTTAATAAGATAAGTCAAAATATACCTGAATCGTTGGCAGATTCTAGGACTGTCCAATGGATAGAAACAGTTCTAACTGAGGGCTCACTTACAGATATCATGCTGACAACACGATTTAATATGTCGGGAGAGATTGAGTCACCAAATACTAAATTTTCTGCGAACCTTAATGGCGCCACAATCAGTGCTGATTCAAAGTGGCCCTCTATTGAAAATATCAATGCCAAAGTTAATTTTTCAAATGATTACCTTAAGATTGTAGGAAATCAGGCGAGCGTTGAAGATATTGATTTAAGTTATTTAAGCATAACCACAAGAGACTTTTCTCAGCCAGATTCGACTTTGTCGCTGAATGCAAGATTTAACTCAGAGAGCCTGATAATAGAAGACTTCATCAAAAAATCTTCTGTTTCTGAAAAAATTAAAGCTTATCTTGAAGAGTTTGAATTGAAAGGCAAGCTTTGGGGTAACGTCAATATGGTGGTTCCCACTCAAAGGGGTAATGACCAAAAGCTCAAGTTGAGTTTTGATATGTTCGCCTCGGATAATACATTAAGTGTTTTAGATGGGAAACTTAAAATAGATGATTTTAACTCTCAGATTTCATACAGCGACGGTCTAATTAGAACAAAAGGTAAGGGTCTGATTGGCCAAGAGTTGTTTCAAATTTCACTTAATCCTAAGGATTGGATTGATGAACAAAAGCCAGGATTAAGAGTTAAGTTAAGTCATTTAGAAACTGTAACTGATGCCTTCATTAGTAAAGATGTAAATGGCCAATGGAATAGCTCTATAAACTCAGAAAATCTGAATGCTAATGTATCTATTTTTCTAAATGATAAGGGTAAATTGATGGTTAGCCTTGCTGATTTAAATGTCTCATCTATCGATAGTATTGACAAGTGGGAACTTTCTCCAAAAATCTTTCCAAATTTTCATCTGACGGCTAAAAACTCAAGAGTAAATGATCAAGAAATACCAAATTTTGAAGCTGACCTTGTAAGCCATGAGTACGTTATGGAGATTAAAAATCTAGTATTTGAAAATATTGGATTAAGTGATGAAGACCTAATATTTAATGGAAGTTGGCTCAATGGAAAAACAGCCTTAAGAGCCAAAGCGGCAAATGACAACTTGTCAAGCTTTTTAGATAAGTTTGGAGTTGATGAGCCAGTCATCGGAGGGGGCTTTAACGTTGACTTAAGGCTCTATTGTGATTGCCAGCCATGGGAGATATCCTTAGAACAATTAACAGGATATATGCAGGCAGACGTTGCAGAGGGTGTATTTACAAATCAAGACCCTAATCTATTCAAACTTCTCTCTTTTATTAATCTAGAATCGATTGCAAATAGACTTAGACTTTCTAGAGATGAACTCAGAGAGCAGGGTTACGTCTATGATCATATCAATGCTAAATTACTTTTTAATAAAGGAGTTGCAAAGGTTGACTATTTTTTAGTTGAGAGCGAAGAGAGTGATATTGAGTTGACTGGGAGCGTTGATGTAATAAAAAGAGATTATAATTTAGCAGCAAATGTTCAACCTGCCTTAGCCGACACAATTCCTCTGGCCACTTATTTAGCTGGAGGGGGTCTTGCAGGGCTTGGCGTTTGGGCTGCCGATAAGATGCTTTTTGGTGGCGAGGTAATGAGTGGACTTCTAGATAATGCTATTGAGGTTACCTTTATTATATCTGGCCCCTGGTCAGAGCCAGTTATTGAACAACTAGATGGAGTTAAAGTCTTATGATAAATCAACTACTCAATGATCACAAAATTAACGAAACTGAAATTTTTAATTTGCTAAGCTCCATGTCAGATAATGGCTCAGATTATTCTGATTTATTTTTTCAACACTCTATTGCTGAGTCATGGGTTCTTGACGAAGGAATCGTTAAAGATGGCTCATACAATATTACTCATGGCTTAGGAGCAAGATGCGTATCTGGAGATCAAACAGGATTTTCCTATTCTGATGATCTGAATCTTAAGGCCATTCAAGGGGCTGTGGATTTTGCAAAAGGTATTTCAAATCATAAATCAAATAATCCGCCTAAGATTTTAAAGAGCACTAGTTATCCTTCTAAGTATGCTGCAATTAGCCCTATTGATAGTTTGTCTTCTGAACAAAAGGTAGATATGCTGAGGCAGATTGATTCAATGGCAAGAAAAGAGCCAAAAGTTGTCCAGGTAAACGCCTCTCTTTCAGGTGCTTACACAGAAGTATTAATAGCATCTACCGACGGAGTTTATCAAGTTGATTGCAGGCCTATGGTTAGAGTGAACGTCTCAGTGGTTGTCGAACATAATGGAAGGATTGAGCAGGCCTCAACTGGTGGTGGAGGTAGATATGATTATAGTTATTTCGCAAAAAACTCACTCGCTGAAACCTATACTAAAGAAGCAATTAGACTGGCTTTAGTGGCGCTTGAATCTAAAGATGCTCCTGCTGGAAAGATGCCAGTCATTCTTGGATCTGGTTGGCCTGGAGTTCTTTTGCATGAGGCTATAGGTCATGGGCTAGAGGGCGATTTTAATCGAAAAGGAAGCTCTGTTTTTAGTGGCAGAATTGGGGAAAAAGTTGCGAGTGAAAAGTGCACAATTGTTGACAACGGAACAATAGAAAATCGTCGTGGAAGTCTGACGATTGATGATGAAGGCACGCCTACTCAAGAGACAACTCTAATCGAAAACGGATTGCTCAAAGGCTACATGATGGACAAGATGAATGGCCGACTCATGAATAAACCGAGTACTGGAAATGGCAGGCGGGAATCCTATGCACACATTCCAATGCCAAGAATGACCAACACCTATATGCTTAATGGCGATGACAAATTTGAGGATATGATTTCATCAGTAGACGATGGTATATATGCTAAAAACTTTGACGGTGGTCAAGTGGATATTACCTCGGGAAAATTTGTATTTTCAGCTAATGAGGCATATCTAGTTAAAAATGGAAAAATCACAACCCCAATCAAGGGCGCAACTCTTATTGGTTCAGGGGATGAAGTGCTACATCAAATTTCAATGGTAGGTGATGATCTAAAGCTTGACCCTGGCATAGGTGTTTGCGGTAAAGATGGCCAAAGCGTTCCTGTTGGTGTTGGGCAGCCAAGCCTCAAAGTTGATACCTTGACCGTAGGCGGTACTCAGCTTTAATTCGCTACCTTTTGCTTTAAATTAACTGCTTTTTAACTGGCTGTTTTCTCATAATCTTGTTATAATATTGCGCTGTTTAGTTGAGGATAAACAATGCTCGAAAATTATTTACCCATTATCGTCTTTATTTTCCTAGGAATTGCCTTTGGAGTAGGGCTTACAGTTGTCGGCTACCTGCTTGGTCCGAGCGATCCGAGTGAGGAAAAAAACTCACAATTTGAGTGCGGATTTCCTGCTTTTGATGATTCTCGTATGCACTTCAACATCCGCTACTATCTCGTTGCGATTTTGTTTGTCCTTTTTGACCTTGAAGTTGCCTTTTTTATTCCTTGGGCAGTCGTTCAGGCTGAGCTTGGATGGTTTGGTTTTATTTCAATGTCTATATTTTTGCTGCTTCTTGTGGTTGGATTTATTTTTGAGTGGAAAAAAGGGGCTTTAGAGTGGGAATAACAAGGAGTCACTATGGCTATTGAAGGCTTAATGAAAGAAGGCTTTGTCACAACCTCATTAGACAAAGTTATAAATTGGGCAAGAACAGGCTCACTCTGGCCGATGACTTTTGGCCTTGCTTGTTGCGCCGTTGAGATGATGGAGGCTGGTTCATCAAGATATGACCTTGATCGTTTTGGAATTGTATTCAGACCAACTCCTCGCCAGTCAGACTTGATGATTGTTGCGGGAACTTTGACTAATAAAATGGCTCCTGCACTGAGAAAGGTCTATGACCAGATGCCAGAACCAAAGTATGTCTTATCTATGGGATCTTGTGCGAATGGAGGAGGATATTATCACTACTCCTATGCAGTAGTCAGGGGTTGTGATCGAATTGTTCCTGTTGATGTTTATGTTCCAGGTTGTCCCCCAACAGCTGAGGCACTCCTTTATGGAATTCTTCAATTGCAGGACAAAATTCGAAGAACCAATACAATTGCGCGAACCTAAATCATGAAAGAATTAAAGCAAAAATTATCCAAAGCCTTTGGTAAAAAAAATGTGAGTGAATCTCTTAATGAACTCACACTAAACATCAAGAGTGAAGACGTTCTAGAGGTTTGCCAGAAATTAAAAGATGAGTTTCAATTCGAAATATTGATGGATCTTTGCGGTATCGATTATTTAACCTATGGTGATTCTGACTGGAATGGTAATGCCAGCTCATCTGGATTTGGAAGGGCTCGTCAAGCACAACAATCAACCAACCAAAAAGAACAGCGCTTTGGAGTGGTTTACCATTTACTTTCTGTTTCAACTAACCAGAGACTGAGAGTAAAGGCACTTCTATCCTCTGAGAACTTAATGATTCAATCGGTCACTAAGATTTGGAATTGTGCTGACTGGTTTGAAAGAGAGGCCTTTGATTTATTTGGAATTCTGTTTGAAAACCATAATGACCTGAGAAGGATATTGACTGACTATGGCTTTGTTGGCCATCCGCTCAGAAAAGATTTCCCAATGATTGGTGAAGTAGAGATGCGCTATGATGAGGAATTAGGAAGAGTGGTCTATGAGCCAGTTAGTATTGAGCCAAACGTCAACGTTCCCAGAGTGATAAGGAAGTAAATATGTCTGAAATGAAAAACTACACTCTGAACTTTGGACCACAGCACCCTGCTGCACACGGCGTTCTCAGACTCATTCTTGAGCTGGACGGAGAGGTCGTTGAGAGAGCCGACCCTCATATTGGATTGCTGCATAGGGGAACAGAAAAATTAGCTGAATCAAAGCCATACAACCAATCAATTGGATATATGGATCGACTTGATTATGTCTCTATGATGTGTAATGAGCATGCCTACGTAATGGGCATTGAAAAAATGCTAGGGATTAAAGTTCCTGAGCGGGCAGAATACATCAGAGTGATGTTTGATGAGATCACAAGAATCATGAATCATTTGATGTGGGTCGGTACGCACGGTTTAGATGTCGGTGCGATGAGCGTATTTTTGTATGCTTTCCGAGAGCGTGAAAGCCTAATTGATTGCTATGAGGCGGTCAGTGGATCAAGAATGCATGCGACTTATTACAGGCCGGGGGGAGTTTACAGAGATCTGCCAGATAAGATGCCTCAGTACCTCGAATCTAAATTAAGATCCAAGGAAAAGCTCGAAGAGATTAATGCAAATAGGCAGGGTTCACTGCTAGATTTTATTGAAGACTTCGCAAAGAATTTTCCTAAAAGCATTCAGCAGTACTCTGACCTGCTCACAGACAACCGAATTTGGAAGCAAAGACTCGTGAATATTGCAGTCGTTTCTCCAGAAAGAGCCATGCAGCTCGGATTTACTGGAGCAATGCTCAGAGGCTCTGGAGTCGAGTGGGACATTCGTAAAAACGAGCCCTACTCTGTCTACGACAAGCTCGATTTTGAGGTTCCTGTGGGTGTGACTGGTGACTGCTATGATCGTTACTTAGTTCGTATGGAGGAGATGCGTCAATCGACCCACATTATCAATCAATGTGTAGCTTGGCTGAAGGCAAACCCCGGACCGGTGATGTCTGATGATCACAAAGTAACGCCGCCAAACAGAGAAGACATGAAGGATGATATGGAGTCACTTATTCACCACTTTAAATTATTTACTGAGGGCTACTGTTTGCCTGAGGGTGAAAGCTATACAGCGGTTGAAGCGCCGAAGGGTGAATTTGGAGTTTATCTAGTGTCAGATGGAGCAAATAAACCTTACAGAGTAAAGATAAGGGCGCCGGGTTTTGCTCATCTTGCGGCAATGGACGAAATGTCAAAGGGGCATATGTTATCTGACGTAGTAACCATAATTGGTTCTCAAGATGTTGTTTTTGGTGAGGTTGATAGATGATTTCAAATGAAGCAAAAAAAGAGATTGATTTTTGGGTTTCTAAATACCCTGAAGGACGTAAAAGTTCAGCTGTCATGCAAGCTTTAACAATTGTCCAAAAGGAGAATGGTGGAAGCTTAAATCCTGATCTCATTAATGAAGTTGCTGATTACTTAGAGATGCCCGTAATTAGCGTTCAAGAGGTAGCAACATTTTATGAAAATTACAATCATAAGCCAGTTGGTAAGCATGTGGTTCGTTTCTGCCATAACATCTCTTGCATGCTAAATGGCTCCGATGAGTTAATTTCATATTTAGAAGATAAGTTAGAAGTAAAAACAGGCCAAGTCAGCAAAGATGGCTTGGTTAGTGTAAAGAAGGTTGAATGTTTAGGGGCTTGTGTAGGTGGACCAATGTGTCAAATTGGTGACCAGTATTACGAGCATTTAACTAAAGAAAAATTAGACAACATTTTGGAAGATTTAACATGAATGAAGTTTGTTTTAAAAACCTAGATAAAGAGAACCCGGCAAGTTTTGCTACCTATGAAGCAAATGGCGGATACAAAGTTTGGCGCAAAATCCTTAACGGCGAGTTAACGCCTGACGAAATAATATCAGAATTAAAAACCTCTGGATTAAGAGGTCGCGGTGGTGCTGGCTTTCCGACAGGGCTAAAGTGGAGCTTTATGCCGCGAAATCAAGAGGGTCAGAAGTACGTCGTTTGTAACTCCGATGAAGGTGAGCCCGGAACCTGTCACGATCGTGACATACTGAGATACAACCCGCACTCTGTGATTGAGGGGATGGCCATTGCTGGCTTTGTCATGAACGCAACGGTTGGATACAACTATATTCGTGGTGAGTTTATGGAGCCCTATTATCGCTTTGAAGAAGCCTTAAAAGATGCCTACAAAGCAGGCTTACTTGGAAAAAACATTCAAGGCAGTGCAATTTCTTATGACCTCTATACCCATCTTGGGGCTGGAGCTTACATCTGTGGTGAAGAAACAGCTCTTCTTGAATCTCTCGAAGGCAAAAAAGGGCAGCCAAGATTTAAACCGCCTTTCCCAGCCAATGTCGGCTTATTTGGTAAGCCAACAACAATTAACAATACTGAGACCTTTGCCTCAGTTCCAGAAATCCTTTCAAGAGGCGGACAATGGTTTGCTGATCTAGGGGTTGAGAATTCGGGCGGAACAAAGTGCTTTTCGGTAACAGGAAATGTCAAAAACCCTTCTAATTTTGAAGTCCCTATGGGTACGCCTTTCTCTAAGTTATTAGAGCTTGCTGGGGGTTTGAAAGAGGGGCGCAAACTTAAAGCAGTTATCCCGGGTGGGTCGTCAACGCCTCTATTGCCTGCTGAGACCGCTATGAACATGACTATGGACTACGACAGCATTGCAAATGCAGGATCAATGCTAGGTGCTGGATCCGTGATAGTGATGGATGATACAACCTGTATGGTCAAAACTTTAACCCGTTTAGCCCACTTTTATTATGATGAGTCTTGCGGACAATGCACGCCTTGCAGAGAAGGAACTGGCTGGCTATATAGAATGTTGCAAAGAATACTTGATGGTAATGGCCAAGAAGAGGATTTAGATTTACTCCTATCAGTTGGTGAAAAAATAATGGGAAATACAATCTGCGCTCTTGGAGATGCAGCTGCAACCCCTGTCGAGAGCTTCATCAAGCACTTTAGGGAAGAGTTCGAATACTATATTCAGAACGGAAAGAGCATGGTGGAAGAAGAGCATAACCTGATTGAGGAAGCAGCAAGTGTCTGAAATTGAAATTGAAATTGATGGTAATTTAGTCAAGGCCAGCCAAGGCGACTCAATCATCAGTATTGCTGATAGAGAGGGGATAGATGTACCTCGCTTTTGCTATCATAAAAAGTTATCCGTTGCTGCAAACTGCAGAATGTGTTTGGTTGACATTGAGGGTGTTCCAAAGGCCCAGCCAGCATGCTCAACTCCTGCTGCAAACGGTATGAAAATTAATACAAAAAATGACAAGGCTAAGTTTGCACAAAAAGCAGTCATGGAGTTTTTGCTTATCAATCACCCTTTGGATTGCCCTATATGTGATCAAGGTGGTGAGTGTGAGCTTCAAGATGTGGCCATGGAGTATGGCTCAGATGTCTCGAAATTCAATTTAGGTAAGAGAATCGTTCCTGATAAAGGCATTGGGGCTCTTATCCAGACTGATATGACTCGTTGTATCCACTGCACAAGGTGCGTCAGATTTGGCGCTGAAGTCGCTGGCATTGTTGAGATGGGTGGAACTGGAAGAGGCGAAGGTGTCAAAATTGAACCGTTCCTAACCGAAGGAATTCAGTCAGAGTTATCAGGAAATATGATCGATGTTTGTCCGGTTGGAGCGTTAACCTCCAAACCGTTTAGATATGAAGCTCGAACATGGCAAATGAACGCAGTCCAGAGTGTTGCTCGTCATGACTTGGTTGGATCAAACATCTATACTCAGAGCTACAGAGGCAAAGTAAAGAGGGTTGTTGCTAGAGACAATGACTCTATTAATGAAACATGGATTTCTGACAGGGATCGCTTTTCATACGAAGGCCTGAATCATGAAAGCCGTGCGCTAAAACCTAAAATTAAAGTTGACGGTGAGTGGCAAGAAACTGATTGGCAGCAAGCCCTTCAGTTTGCGGTTGATGGAATCAAAAATAATGCAATAAATCCAGATCAGTTGGGTGTTTTGGCGTCAAAACATGCATCATTGGAAGAGTTCTATTTGATGCAAAAATTAGCTCGTAAGTTTGGATCAGAAAATATTGATTTCAGGTTAGATCAAACTCAATTAAGCACAGGCAGCTCTCTAGAGTCATCGATAAATTTGTCAGAAATTGAATCTGTTGACCACGCCTTGATTATTGGATCATATACTCGACTCGAGCAGCCCATGATCAATCATCGAATTAGAAAGGCTGCTTTGGATGGCGCATCTGTCAATACGATCAACAGTAAAAATTTTGATTTTAATTTCAAAACAAAATGTAATGCATTGACAGCGCCACAAAAACTATTATCAGCACTTCAATCTGTCCTAAAGGCAGTGCATTTAAAAACAAATCAAGATATCCCTAACGATGTATCTGATGTCAGTCCAAGTGAAATTCACAACATAATTGCGGACGACTTAATTGCATCAGAAAACGGAGTCATTGTTTTAGGAGAGCACCTTAACAGCAATCCAAATTCCCTCGCGATTATAAACCTGATTGAGAAAATTGCATCTGCAACAAACCTTAAAATTGCAAACATAACTATATCAGGCAACTCTCATTCAGCCGAAAAGGCCAACTTTATTCCATCTGGTAATGGGCTTAATGCCATTTCAATGTTTAATGATAATACCAAGGCATTCTTATTGATGGATGTGGATTCTGAGTATGACTTTATTGACTCAAAGTCTGCTCAAGGTCATTTTAGTAAGGAAGATGTTTTTGTTGTTGCGCTGAGCAGTTTCGAGAATCAGTCAACGCTAACTAGTGCGGATGTGATTCTTCCTATGGCCTCTTTCTATGAATCTTCTGGAACCCACATTAATTTTGATGGACTTGTCCAATCCTATAGCGCATCAGTCAAAAGCCCAGGTGAATCTAAGCCTGGCTGGAAGATTATCAAAGTGATGGCTGATTTGTTGGATTTACAGGGTTTCGATTATGTAGATTCCACTCAGGTAAAAGAGGAGGCGCTTCAATCTTCCAAGGTGAAATCAAGTGTTGATGAAGCTAACATTCAGAGTATTGATGATTCTCAGGTAACCACTCATTGGCAGTATGCACCCTATGCATCTGACAGCGTGACTCGAAGAGCTAAAGCTCTTCAAGAGTCCAATGTAGGCATGATTAACAGAGCGTATGTTTCAAAAATGACTGCCCACAAGATTGGACTAAGCGATGATGATCTTTATTTAGGTGTCCCAGTTTCAATTGAAGAGAGTGTCGCTGAAGACTGCGTGTTTATTCATACTAATCAAGCTCGAAGGGCATAGGGGGTATTGATTATGTGGCAATCATTTGTAGACCTTACACACCAGTTGATTCCTTGGTTTAATGGAAGCCTAGCTGACATCTTAATTATTGTCATTAAGGGCTTGGCTCTTATTTTTCCTCTGATTATTATGATGGCCTACATGACCTATGCTGAAAGAAAAGTGATCGGCTTTATGCAGCTTAGAATTGGACCAAACAGGGTTGGGCCATTTGGCCTTCTTCAGCCCTTTGCCGATGTCTTTAAAATGCTATTTAAAGAAGTCATTTTTCCATCAAAGTCAAATATCTATCTCTTTTTGCTCGCCCCAATCCTGGCCTTTGTTCCTGCTGTTGCAGTGTGGGCAGTAGTTCCGCTCGGTGAGGACTTCTACATCGCTAATATCGATGTGAGCCTACTCTATGTGATGGCGATTGGATCAGTTGGTGTGTATGGTATTGTTTTGGCAGGCTGGGCCTCCAACTCTAAGTACCCATTATTAGGAGCACTCAGAAGTACAGCCCTATTAATTTCTTATGAATTAGTTATAGGATTTGTCCTTGTTACAGTAGTCATGGTGGCAAGTTCAGTCAACCTCAATACGGTTGTTGAAAGTCAGTCTGGCGGAATTTTGAATTGGTACTGGATTCCACTCTTCCCAATGATGATTGTTTTCTGGATTGGCGCTTTAGTGGAAACTAACAGGGCGCCTTTTGACGTGGTCGAGGGTGAATCTGAGATCGTTGGCGGAACACATGTTGAATACTCAGGTATGCCATTTGCACTATTTTTTATGGCTGAATATTTCAACATGATTTTCATGGCAATGCTGGCAGTCCTCATGTTTTTTGGTGGTTGGCACTCCCCATTTGAAGGGATCCCATTCCTAGAGGAGTTATTTGGATTTGTCCCTGACTTGATTTGGCTATTAGTCAAAATGAGTTTCTTTTTATTTTTGTACTTTTGGATTCGTGCCTCCTTCCCTAGATTTAGGTATGACCAAATTATGAGACTCTGTTGGAAAGTTTTCTTGCCGCTCACAATTGTTTGGATATTTGTTGTTGCATTGATGACACAACTGGGAATAGGACCTTGGTTTTAAGGAGATAGAGATATGAAGAAAAAATTAAAGAAATTAGTTAATGACTTTAGTCTCGGTGAGCTTCGAACAGGACTCAAGGTGACCAGTAAAGAGTTTGTGAATAAAAAAATCACGGTTCAATTTCCTGAAGAGAGGACCCCGATTTCACCCCGATTTAGAGGTCTTCATGCACTTCGTCGCTATCCAAATGGTGAAGAGCGCTGCATAGCTTGTAAGCTTTGTGAGGCCGTCTGTCCGGCAAATGCAATAACCATTGACTCCGAGATGAGGGAGGATGGAACTCGCAGAACAACGCAATATGATATCGATTTATTCAAGTGCATCTTTTGTGGTTTTTGTGAAGAAGCTTGCCCAGTTGATGCGATTGTAGAGACGCACATTTTTGATTATGCTTTTGAATCAAGAGAAGGCAGCATTATTGATAAAAAGGCCTTGCTAGAGATTGGTGATAAAAACGAGAGTGCAATCAGTAAAGCTAAAGAAGAAGATTCGAAGTATAGGTAAGGAAGGCTATGGAATTTACATCAATTTTATTTTATGTTTTCTCGCTCTTTTTTGTGGGCAGCTCCTTGGTAATGATTACTTCAAGAAATACCGCAAAAGCAGCTCTATGGCTTATTCTAACTTTCTTTAGCGCTGCAAGCCTATGGCTGCTTCTTGAGGCCGAGTTTTTAGCCATTACACTCATACTAATTTATGTCGGCGCTGTGATGGTTCTGTTTATGTTTGTAATCAAGATGCTTGATACTGAGGCATCAACACTTAGAGCACAATTTACTCGCTACCTGCCTTTAGGGATTTTTGTGTCTTTAGTTGTTATTGTGCAAATGGCTCTAGTTCTTAACGCGGGTCCATTTGACCTAGAGACAGTAGGCTTGCCAGAGCAGCACGGACCTTCATACAGTAATATTACTGCAATCGCTCAGCAGCTCTACACAGTCTATGTTTATCCATTTGAGTTGGCAGCTGTTCTGTTGCTTATTGCCATTATCGCAGCAATTACTTTAGTTCACAGAACTCAAGTCAATAGCAAAAAACAGAACATCTCTGAACAAATCAATGTTCAAGCCAAGGACAGGATGAGATTTGCCTCAATTAACAAAGATTCAACTAAGGAGAACAAATGATCGCTTTATCAGACTATTTGATTCTTAGCTCTATCGTCTTTTGTATTGGTTTAGCTGGTATTTTTATAAACAGAACCAACATCATAATGATTTTGATGTGTGTCGAGTTAATTTTGGCAGCCGTTAACACCAACTTTATTGCTTTCTCATTCTACAGCTCTGATCTAGCTGGACAAATCTTTGTATTCTTTATCTTGACTGTTGCCGCCGCAGAGGTCGCCATTGGTCTTGCGATTTTGACTTTGATGTATAGAAATCGGGGCTCAATTGATATTGATGTAACTAACACTTTGAAGGGATAGTGATGCTTAATATCTATTTAACAATTGTTCTAGCACCCCTTATTGGTTCAGTCCTCGTAGGTCTTGCAGGCAACAGATTGGGTAGGAAGCTATCCCACTCCATCACAATTTTAGGGGTTGCTGTATCCACAGTCCTGTCGCTTTATGTCTTCAACCACCATGTTTTAAATAATGGGGATGTCTTCAATCAAAATATCTATACCTGGATGCAGATAGGTGGACTCAATATCAGTGTTGGGTTTTTGGTAGATAATTTGACCTCAGTCATGCTCGTTGTTGTCTCTTTTGTCTCACTAATGGTACATATCTATACGATAGGCTACATGCATGAAGACAAAGGCTACACTAAGTTTTTTAGCTACATCTCTTTGTTTACATTCGCCATGTTCACACTGGTCATCTCAAATAACTTTATGCAGTTATTTTTTGGCTGGGAAGCTGTCGGACTAGTGTCCTATCTCTTGATTGGTTTTTGGCATCACAAAGAATCGGCTATCGAAGCCAATCTAAAAGCTTTCCTTGTTAACCGCGTAGGAGACTTCGGCTTCCTTTTAGGTATCGCATTTGTTCTTATGTTTTTTGGTACGCTGGATTATGCTGAGGCGTTTAGCCAAAAAGATCAAATTATTGGACAAACATTATTTGGTGGTTTTTCTGCAATTACCGTTGTTTGTCTGCTCTTGTTTGTTGGAGCAATGGGAAAGTCAGCTCAAGTTCCACTGCATGTCTGGCTTCCAGGCTCAATGGAAGGTCCAACTCCAATATCAGCTTTAATTCATGCTGCAACCATGGTCACTGCTGGAATATTTATGGTCTCGAGAATGTCACCCTTATTTGAGTTAAGTGATGTAGCACTGACAGTTGTCATGATTATTGGTGCAGTGACCGCCTTATTTATGGGCTTACTAGGAATTGTCCAAAACGACATTAAAAGAGTGGTGGCCTATTCAACCCTTTCTCAGCTTGGCTATATGACTGTTGCTCTGGGAGTGAGCGCATACTCTGTTGCTATATTTCATTTGATGACTCATGCATTTTTCAAGGCTCTGCTTTTCTTAGCTGCAGG
>Ga0228662_1000537_pt1 | contig 18525 bp, 16 predicted proteins | sample 76DmetaG_FD_183173 | JGI IMG/M metagenome (GOLD analysis project Ga0228662, IMG submission 183173) | Seawater microbial communities from Monterey Bay, California, United States - 76D | ecosystem: Environmental > Aquatic > Marine > Coastal | place: USA: California | collected 2016-11-10
GCCATTGTACCAGTATGTAAACTTTGAAAAGCTAAATTAGTTTCAGACAAAGGCATCTCCTCAACCCATGATAGATCGCCAAAAGCGCCTTTTTCAATTGAGTTAAGTGCAGACTTAAAATCCTCCATATTGTAGGTATAACATCCGATGAGTTTTATCTCTTGAAGCGTGATTTTACGAATATCAATGGTACTACTCCAGCTCAGTAGTCCTACATTAACTACAGTTCCTCCAGCACTCACTGAGGCAATAGATAAGGCGTTGGTTTTCTCACTTCCTACACAATCAATAACAACATCATAGCTGTCTTCACTAACAGACTGATTGATCGGGTTAACTGGACTCACACCAACATGCTCTTTAACGCACTGATGGCGAGCCTCATTGGTCTCTAAAACCGTCATCTTGACGCCCTCTGACTTAAGAAGAAGAGCTGCAAGTAATCCAATAGCACCTGCACCAATAACGAGAACATTGCATTCATTGATTGGTTTGAATGAGCTCTCTTTTGCTAAGTTCACAGCGTGAACAACAGTTGCCGCAGGTTCTGTCATTGCAACGTGATTCGAGTTCATCGAATTAGGCGCATGAACGAGGCATTGGTTTGGTATTGTCATGTATTGAGCAAAAGCACCTTGCCTGCTCATACCAATCATATCTCTGTCACTACACAGATTGTCTCTTCCTTGCAGGCAGTATTCACACTTCCCACAAGTAATCAGGGGATTGCCAGTAACCTTTTGTCCTTTGTGAGGTCCTTCAACAATTTCACCGCAGAACTCGTGTCCAAGAATAAGACCAGGATTCCTACGTGGGTCCTTTCCATGAAAGGCATGCATATCCGATCCACAAATACCGACCGATTCAATTTTTAATAAAACGTCATCATCTCGATCTTGCTGGGTTGATTTATACTCAGGGAAAAAAGTCATTTCATTCGGTGCGGTATAGACCACTGCTTCCATTTTTTCTATCATGCTGCTGAAAACCCTCCATCTAAAAATACAGTTTGACCAGTGACATAGGAATTAGCATCGCTACATAGAAAGACGCTAATTCCAAAAATATCCTTTTCTTCACCATTTCTGCCCATCATCGTTTTGTTGGCGAGTTCCTTTAATTTATCAGGATTCTGAAATAGAGATTCTGTTAAGTTTGTGCGAAAAAACCCTGGTGCAATAGCATTGACTAAAATACCATCTTTGGAATAAGCTTGGGCCAGTGCCCGCGTAAGCTGCATCACTCCACCCTTACTTGCTCCGTAAGGAATGCTATTATCAAAAGCTCTGAGTGACTGAAGTGAGGCAATATTAATTATTCTTCCCCAGTTATTCTCTCTCATAGTATCAGCGACTAGTTGACTCAAATAAAAGGGGGCTGTTAGGTTTATATCAATTGTTTTTTGCCAATCGTTGAGTGTTAACTCTTCAGCTGAAGTTCTTGGATTAATGCCTGCAGCGTTAACAAGAATATCTATCCTGATTGACTGTTCAAGAATGTGCGAGACAGTTTTCTCGAGTGCATCACTCGAGGTCACATCAACTTGAACAAAGCTGCCGTTGGAGCCTTGCTGTTTTATTTCTTGAAGTGTCTCATCAGCATTGTCCCGGCTGCTAGCTATCCAGACAAATGCGCCCGCTTTTGCAAGCGCAAGTGCCATCATTTTTCCTAGTCCGCTCGTACCACCAGTTATCAGAGCAACTTTATTCTCAAGAGAAAAGTCTGATAAGCTCATCAGATTACTCTAATACAGGGGCGCCCAAATCAAAAGTTTCTTCAGGGAAGTATTTGCTGAGTCTAACATCTGAAGCTCTTGCATGACCTTCCATTCCTTCTAATCTAGAGATTCTTGATGATGCCTGAGCCACTTGACGCGTTGATTCGCGATCCATACGCTGCCATGTTAGAACCTTAAGGAATTTATGCGCTGATAAACCGCCCGAATAGCGTCCAGCTGCTTTAGTTGGAAGAATATGATTTGGTCCAGAGGCTTTGTCACCAAATGTAACCGTTGTTTCTTCACCTAAAAATAATGAACCATAACAAGTTAAGTTTTCAAGCCACCAATCAAGGTCGCTGCACTGAACTTCAAGATGCTCGGCAGCGTACTCGTCTGAAATTTCGACTACCTCTTCACGAGAATCACAAACAATGACCTCACCATAGTCTCTCCAAGCGCAGTGAGCTGCATCTTGAGCCGTTGGAGGGAGCTTATTGATGTATTCTGGTATCAGGTCCATCACTTTTTCAGCAAGTTCTTCTGAAGTTGTGAAGAGCCATCCTGGAGATTCATGTCCATGCTCCATTTGACCTACTAAATCAATTGCAACGACATCTGGGTCTGCATCTGCATCTGCAATAACTGCAACTTCAGATGGCCCTGCAAACACATCAATTCCAACTTCACCAAAAAGAGTTCTTTTAGCCTCAGCAACGAATTTATTCCCTGGTCCAACAATGATATCTGCTTTCTTGCCAGTGAATAAACCATAAGCCATACTGGCAATAGCTTGAACTCCGCCGAGTGTCATTACATGATCCGCGCCAGCAGTTTTCATCGCATACAAGACATAAGGATGAATGCTTTTTCCTTTGTAAGGAGTCGAGCATGCAATAATACATGGAACACCGGCAGCTTTAGCTGTAGCAATACTCATATAAGCCGAAGCAATGTGAGCATATCTTCCTGTTGGCACATAGCAGCCTGCAACGTTTACAGGAAGCAGTCTTTGACCTGCCTCAACACCATTATTCTTGGTATGGAACTCTTCAATTGAGTCACGCTGAGCTTTTGCAAAGGTATAGACCTGCTGACATGCAAAATCAATATCATCTTTTACATCTTGAGGTACATCAGCTGTAATTTCATCAATTTCAGATGCTGAAAGAAGGATATCTCCAGTCCAGCCATCTAGTTTTTCAGCATAATCCCTGACTGCTTGCTCACCATTTTTATCAATGGTAGAGAGCATATCATGGACTACCTTTTGGGCCTCTAGAACATTAGATTCAGCAGTTTTATCAGCTTTTTTTAAATATTTCATATTATATTATCTTCAGTAAAATTAAACTATGCGCTCTCGTACAAACGCGTTAATACAAACTCTTGATGACCAAGTATTTCAGCAGCAGTCATTCTTCCATTTGATGTATGGATAAGAGATTCAAGAAGCATATCCCCAGCCTGATCCATATTAATATCGCGCTTTAGAAGAGCAGTTACATCAACATCAACATGCTCAGACATTGTCCTTACTGTTCTTGGGTTTGCACAAACCTTGATCACAGGTAGGATTGGATTACCAATAATGTTTCCTTGACCAGTAGGGAATAAATGAGCAACATATCCGGAGGCTGCACATAGCGTGACCATCTCTGCAGCAGCAGAAGACGAATCCATGAACCATAGGCCTTTGCTTGTTGGCATTTCAGCTTTATCTAAGACACCATCAACCATACACTTCTTACCAATTTTCTGAATATTTCCGAGTGCTTTCTCCTCAATAGTCGTTAAGCCACCTTCAATGTTTCCTTTTGTTGGCTGAGAATCAGAAAGATCATCAGTCTTCCAACGCTCAATCATGTCTTGGTATCGATTGAACATAAACATGAACTGATCTGCGACGGCATCATTAGCACATCTAGCCTTTACTAGGTGCTCACCACCTGTAATCTCAGAGGTTTCACCAAAAAGGAGTGTGCTTTGTTTTTCATAGAGTTTATCAAAGGCATTTCCAACTGTTGGGTTTGCTCCAAATCCTGAAGTAGTATCTGACTCACCACACTTGGTTGATACCCATATTTCACTTATATCGCAAGGCTCTCTTTGCAGTCCCGATGCATAATGAACCATGTCATAAGCTGCTTTTGAGGCGTCAGCAATTGTTTGGATATCGCCTTTCTTTTCGATAGAAAAGCCTTGAACTGGTTTACCAGTTGCAGCAATGCCATCAACTATTTTTTGAGTCCAGTCCGGTTCGATTCCAATAACTACAACTGCAGCAACGTTAGGGTTTGCACCAGTTCCAATCATTGTTCTAAAATGAAGATCTAGGTCCTCACCAAACTGAAGTCTACCATAAGGGTGAGGAAGAGCGATTGTTCCCTTAATATTATTACTCACCGCTTCACATGCTGCATTTGAAATATCATCAACAGGCAGAATGACTACATAGTTGCGAATTCCTACTCTATTGTTGTCGCGTCTATATCCGTAGATTTTTTGATCTAAATTTATCATTACCACCTCTTTGTTTTAACGTTATGAACATGTAGATGATCACCAACAGCAATCTTTGAAATTGTTCTTCCAATATCTACCCCATATTTAATGACAGTGTCATCTTCATTCAGATCCTTAATAGCAAGTTTGTGACCAATAGGAATGTCTTGATTTATCTTAATGTCAATTAAAACATCTTGATCCATAATCCACCCCTTAAGAGTATCGTTTGCTTTAAGCCCTTCAACTGTAACAACGCCGACGGAATCGTCTTCGTCATGAACTATAAATTGAATCATGCCTACTCCTTATACATATTTAAAAAAAACCGTGATTAAATTTTGAGAATAAAATTTAATGAGAAGTATATTATATCATATATATGAATTTTATTCTTTTAGATTATTGAAAAAAATCACCAATTATCCATATAAAATTTAATTTAATTAATTTATAAGCATTAAAAAAATGTGATGTATTATTCAGGTACTTTTTTTTAAAAAAAATTAAATTTAAGGATGAAAATGAGAAAATTATTTTGGATTTTAGTTCTATCTTTGTTGCCCTTTTGTGCCTTTTCTAAGGTTGGAGATCTCTATTACTGTGAGATGACTCAGGCGATAGAAATCAAAGAAGGAAAGTTAATTAAGTATATCCCTCAGAAATTTAAATTTAGGATTGTTAATAAAGACCTAATTCAGTTTGGAGCTGATTCAAACTACTTCAGTGGTACCGAACTAAAAATTATTGATTTCTCTGAAAATGGTGAGCAGTTTTATGGAGATAATTTTGAGTTTTCTTTTGGAAGCTTTTATTTTGCCGAAGTATTTCGCTGGCCTTCTGATGATGTTGATACTTTAACTGCGACTGCCGTTAGTGCAGAATGCTCTGCAGTAGAAGATTATTCTGTATAGTTTATTTTTTTACATAAGCATAGAAAAATGGCTTCAATAGCAAATAAGACGACTCGTTTGATTCAATTGTTTGGAATAACTAAGGTGCCTATGATTTGGTACTGCAGACCAAAAGTGATTGAGCATACTGATGAAAGGATTGAAATCAAAATCCCTCTTAAAAGAAAAACAAAGAATCACTTAGGAAGTATGTATTTCGGAGTTCTTGCCGTTGGAGCGGATATCACAGGCGGTTTTCTGGCTATGAACCCCATTCAAGAGAGTGGTAGAAAAATTAATCTCATTTTTAAAGACTTCAAAGCCGACTTTTTAAAAAGACCAGAGGGAGATGTTCACTTCATATGTAATGATGGCTTAGCAGTTAGAGAGCTTGTAGAGACAGTTGCTAAATCTAGTGATCGTCATAACTTTAAGCTTAAGATTGATGCTATCGTTCCCTCTATATCGCATGATATTGTAGCCAAGTTTGAACTTACTCTTTCGTTAAAAGATAAGTCATAGGAGTGTTATGATGCATAATGTAACAGAACTTAACACCAGTCAATTTCAATCGAAATCGAGAATTAGGCTTTTATTGATATTGGTCGTCGTATGCGCCTTATTTTTTTTGATTATTCAGCCTAGTTTATTTAAGTATCTTTTACAAACTTCGCCAATGCTATGGGAGTGTATGTAATATCAAAAATTTGAGTTGTGATGATTGTGCAATTAGAAATTGAAAAAATATTGTATCAGCAGAACTACTACAGCAACAATAATTGCAACAATGACTACTGGCGGCATGTTTTTCATAAAAATAATTATAAAGACTCTTAATTGATTTTTCATGAAAATAACATCTTCTAGTAAGATATTTTCTATATTATTTTGTTCTTTGTATCTGATTGAAATTTAAGAATAAACAATGGTAACTAAAGCATTTTCTCGACCGTTTACTCAGCAAGAGCCAATCAATCAAGAGGCGATTGACGCTGCTACTCAGGTTCTTAAGTCTGGAAGACTTCATAGATACAATACTATTGAAGATGAACTATCAGAGGCGTCTCTTCTTGAGGAAGAGTATGCAGCATATCAGGGAAGCAAATACTGTTTAGCTTGTGCTTCAGGCGGTTATGCCATGAGCGTGGCTTTAAAGGCTGCTGGACTGAAGCTTGGCGAGAGTGTATTGACAAACACTTTTACACTTGCACCAGTTCCAGGGTCTATCTCAAATGCTGGTGGAAACCCTATATTTGTTGAGATTACTAAAGATCTAGTTTTAGATTTGGATGATCTTGCAAGAAAAGCTTCTGAGAGTAAAGCTCGATTTCTACTCATCTCCCATATGCGAGGCCACCTTGTAGATATGGATAAATTAATGCAAATTGTCAATGAAAATAATTTAATTTTGATTGAGGATTGCGCTCATACAATGGGAGCTCAATGGAAAGAGCAAAGGAGTGGAAATTTTGGACTTGCTGGATGTTTTAGTACTCAGACTTATAAGCATTTGAATTCTGGTGAAGGTGGTCTTTTGACTTCCAATGATGAAGAATTTATGGCTCGAGCAATAATTTATTCAGGTTCATATATGCTTTATGAGAGACATGGGGCTGCTCCGAGTTCAAAAGTCTTTGAAGAGATTAGACTTGAAACTCCAAATTATTCTGGACGCATGGATAACCTCAGAGCTTCAATACTTAGACCCCAATTAAAAAATCTAGAAAAGAATATTAATCGATGGAATAAGCGATATCAAATTGTTGAAACAGAGTTAAATAAAGTACAAGGTATAGAGGTGCCCCAAAGATTAAAAGAAGAGAGATATGTTGGTAGTTCTATTCAATTCAGAATCCCTAAAATATCAAAAAATGAGGCAAAATCGTTTTTAGAGAATAATAAAAACCTTGGTGTAGAGCTTAAATGGTTTGGGAATGATGATCCAACTGGTTTTACTAGTAATCATAAAAGCTGGAAGTATGTTACCCATCAACAGCTAAATACATCGGATGAGATTCTCTCAAGCTTATTTGATTTGAGATTACCTTTAACATTCTCTCTTGAAGATTGTAGTCATTTGTCCAATATAATTATTGAATGTTCAAACGAATTTTTAAAATATTAGTATTTCAATAAGGCATAATCTTCTTTATAAGCTTCTCTTATAATTTTCATGCGCTTTTGAATCTATTTCCAGTTGCTCAGTAGTAACAATTTTCTTTGAACGATCTGCATTATAGTGCAATATTTCTTCAGTTGATTTAGAGTTTAAAATATTTGTATTAGAGTTAAATATTGTCCTAGAGTAGCTACTTAAAATATATAAATTATACTTTTTTAAAATATTTCGTAAGTTTTTAGTGCCATCTAATCATGCCTATTATTCCAGCTAATGCATAGAAAAATTGTAGAAAGAGAATGCCACGATGTTTTCCAAGGTATGCCCAGTACCCAATTGCTAAAGCTGAAATAAGAAGTAAAAGAAAACCCATAAATTCAATGCCAATATTTAAGGCAACCAGCATTGAATAAATTATTGCTGTAACCACTCCAAACCATTCCAACGCCTTACTTTTCATAATATTAAACCTTAAGAAATATAAGAAATTATAAGCTAAATATAGTTTTTGGTGGAGATGGGGGAATTGAACTATCATCTAGTTCAAAAAAGACTAATATGAAAAACTACTCATACTTTTATTCTCGTTAATGATTTCATTTAACTCTTATGATAAAGGAGAACTCGATTTCTCATCAAATACTTTCTATGACGAATCTCCCAAAGTACAATTCAGAGACGGTCTTTTTTGCCTCACAAATCAACAAAAATCCTACTCTAGTGAAAATATCTGTATTTATTTAATTAACGGTCAATACTATAGTCTTAGTTTTTATAAAAATGAAGTAGCAGTTGGCAAATGAAATTATTGGCATGAAATGGTCAGAAGTACGGTGAAGGAAGTTACAAAGAAGTTGATTTAGATGGCAATTGGACTTGGTGGTATGCAAATGGTCAGATAAATGAGGAAGATATTCATCAAAATGGCGAGTTTGTTAAAGGCACTAATTATTCAGATTATAATAACGGTCAGATTGAGGAAAAGGTAAGTTACAAAGACGGCAAATAAGTTAGTAAAACTAACTACACATATTACAAGAATGGTCAGATAAAGTTAGAAATTAATTACATAGATGGCAGTAAGGATTACAAGTGGACTGGGCGGCATAAAAATGGTCAAAAGAATTCAGAAGGTAATTTCATAGATGGCAAAGATTGTTTTAGAAGTTGACAGCAAAGAGCAGCTTAAGCAATTAATTCAAGTGGAAAAACTACCGAAAAATATTATTTGGTCTAACATTAATTGTTCTGCTGCAAACCTAATTAACCCTTCTTCTTGGGATATTTTATGAAAATTGTTGCCATTGTGCAGGCCCGTATGGGTTCCACTCGATTACCTGACAAGGTTATGAAAGAAATAAACGGTGTGCCAATGATCGAACTATTGTTGGCTCGCTTATCACAATCAAGAGAATTAGATCAGATTGTAGTAGCCACCTCGTTTGATGAAAAAAACAAACCTTTAATGGATCATATTATTTCTTGTGGTTATGCTTGTGAGCAAGGAAGTGAGTCTGATGTGCTTGAGCGATATGTAATCACCGCTAAAAAACATCAGGCAGATGTAATTGTTCGTATCACGGGAGATTGTCCACTGGTTGATCCTAAATTGGTCGATGAGTGTATTCAGCGCTTCTCTAATGGGCATGTCGATTATTTTAGCAATATAAGCCCAGCAACTTACCCTGATGGATTAGATATAGAAGTTTTCACTCTGGTAGCCTTGGAGAAGGCTATGTTAGAATCGAGCGACCCATTTGATCATGAACACGTAACCCCTTATATTCTTAAAAATGATCAGTTTAATAAGGAGAATATGCAAAATAACGAGGATTTATCGTCACTTCGCTGGACGGTAGACGAATTAACCGACTTTGAAGTAATTAGAAGCATCTATAGCCACTTTGCTCCAGATATAAATTTTACTTGGCGGCAGGTTCTCGAGTTGCAGCGCAGTCAGTCAAAAATATTTAAAGCAAATCAGCAAATTATTCGTAATGAAGGAGCAACTATGGGTACTGGCCAAAAACTATGGAAACGAGCAAAGCAAGTAATTCCGGGTGGTAATATGTTACTCTCCAAGCGCGCAGAAATGTTTTTGCCAGATCAGTGGCCAGCATACTTCAGCAAAGCCAAAGGATGCAAGGTATGGGATCTAGATGGTAATGAGTTTATTGATATGTCTATGATGGGCATTGGGACTAACTCTCTTGGATACGGGCATCCTGAAGTAGATGAAGCAGTATTAAAAACTGTTGAAGCGGGCAATATGTCTACCCTTAATTGTCCTGAAGAAGTGTATTTGGCAGAAAAATTAGTTGAGATTCACCCCTGGGCAGATATGGTTAGATTGGCGCGCAGTGGGGGAGAAGCTAATGCAATAGCTATTCGGATTGCACGAGCAGCTTCAGGTAAAGATAAAGTTGCTATTTGTGGTTATCATGGTTGGCATGACTGGTATCTCTCAGCCAATTTAAGTGATGATAAAAATCTTGATGGCCACCTGTTGCCTGGGCTTGAGCCTAAAGGCGTGCCAAGAGATCTTTGGGGAAGTACGCTGCCCTTCACCTATAATAATTTCACTGAGCTAGAAGCACTGGTTGAAAAGCATGACGTTGGTGTAATAAAGATGGAAGTCATGCGAAGTGATGAGCCTAAAGATGGTTTTTTGCAAAAGGTGCGTGAATTAGCAACAGAAAAAAATATAGTATTGATTTTTGACGAATGTTCTTCAGGATTTCGTCAGTCTTTTGGTGGATTGCATAAGGTTTTTGGGGTGGAGCCAGATATGGCAATATTTGGAAAAACCTTAGGCAATGGTTATGCCATTACAGCTGTGATTGGTAAAAGAGCAATTATGGAAGCAGCGCAAACGACGTTCATTAGTAGCACGTTCTGGACTGAGCGCATTGGCCCAGCCGCCGCACTGAAAACCTTGGAAATAATGGAGCGGGAAAAGTCATGGGACAAAATAACCCATACTGGTAAATGTATTACTAAACGCTGGAAGGGTTTAGCAAACAAGTACGATTTATCAATCTCAACTGGCGGCATCCCGGCGTTTGCCGGATTTTCATTTAATAGTAAAAAATCTATGGCTTATAAAACTCTTATTACACAAAATATGTTAGCGCAAGGCTACCTAGCTAATTCAACTGTTTATAGTTGCACGGAGCATAGCGAAAATATTATTAATGATTATTTTGAAGCACTTGACCCCATTTTTGCTTTGATAAAGGAGTGTGAAGACGGACGAGATATTTTAACCCTACTAAATGGTCCAGTGTGCCATGGCAATTTTAAAAGACTAAATTAGGTAGTCATGTATGAGAATCGCTTTTAGGGTTGATGCATCAAAAGACATAGGATACGGACATTTTATGCGCTGCCTAACATTTGCAAATTCGTTTGACCCTTTATCTGTGGACATCATGTTTATTTGTAGGGATTTACCTTTACACTTACAAAAAAAAATAATGGATCATGGCCATCTCTTTTCAAAATTGACAAGGATAATAAACGAAAATATTTTTGATGATCTGCAGCATTCCGAATGGCTTGGGGCTAGCCAAAAGCAGGATGCACTAGACTCGATTAATGCTCTGGGGAGTAAGATTTGGGATTGGATAGTTGTAGATCACTATGGAATTGACTATCGGTGGGAGAAACGGGTTAGGAATCAAGTTAAGAAAATACTAGTAATTGATGACTTAGCTGACCGACATCATGACTGCGATATGTTGGTTGATCAAAATTTGTACCATGATGCAGGTAGTCGATACGCCAACTTAGTTTCTCCAACTTGTGAAGTTTTTTTAGGGCCACATTTTGCTTTTCTTCGACCAGAATTCCATGAACTTCGAAAGCATGTCAAGGTTCGTAGTGGAAAAATTGAAACTATATTAATTTATTTCGGTGGCATTGACAGCGATAATACAACCCTACTAGCTCTTGATGCATTAATCATTTGTAGCCATAGATTACATTTAAGCCATAAATTGCATGTGGATGTGGTTATAGGGGCTGAGCACCCAAGCAAATCAGAAATAGAGTCAATCTGTTTTAAACAAGACTATTCCCTTTATGTACAGACAGATAAAATAGCTGACTTAATGGCAAATGCAGATTTAGCGATTGGGGCAGGTGGAATTTCCACATATGAAAGACTCTATTTAAGATTACCAGCTATCTTAAAAGCTACGTCATTCAATCAGTTAGAGCCTTTAACTTATATGAGTTCACTAGGCCTTTTTGAACTGTTTGAAAGCAGTAAAGAACTTGAGCAGATGTTGGAAACTGCTTTGTTGAGAGATAACTTTTCACCACCAGACTGTGTTGAAAATGGCAACGTAAAATTAATAACTCATATGATGAATTTGAGTGTTAGTTTAAGAAACATGAGTAGTTTTGATGTTGCGAGAACGTTTAAATGGCTACAAAATAAGCAGCTTAGGGATGATTTTGAAACTCCAGAAGTGCCTCAAAGATCGATTCATTTTAAGTATTGGAGAAATATATTAACCAGCGCCGATAACCGAGTTTATGCTATTTATTATAAAGACAAACATGTTGGTAATTGTGGCCTAAAAAATATTAACATTGACAAGAGCTCTTGTGAACTATGGATATACATTGCAGATATATCTGCCCGAGGTAAAGGTTTAGCTAAAAATTCGGTACTTAATTTGATTACGAAAGCTAAGTATGAATTGTCATGCAGTATTATCTACCTCCACGTTTCAAAATCAAACTTAGCTGCGATTAGACTTTATAATTCTTCGGGGTTTAATCATGTTGATGAGCTACTAAAAGAACCATGGGCTAATCGTGAAGATATTCAAAAGATGACATTGATCATATGAAGTGTGCAATTATGCAACCTACTTTTCTCCCCTGGGCAGGGTATTTCAACCTAATAGCGGAAGTGGATACGTTTGTTTTTCTTGATGATGCCCAGCTTCAAAAAAATAGCTGGCATAATCGAAATCAGATATTACTAAACCACAAGAAGCATTGGATAAGTGTTCCTGTCAAACGCTCAAACTTGGGTCAAACAATTGCAGAAACAAAAATAGATATTAATCAGCGATGGTGTAGCAAGCTTGTAAAGCTATTACAACAAGTATATTGCAAGCACCCTTTTGCAAAAGATATAATGGAATTGTGCGAAATCTTGCAACAGGACGACTCAGTTTATCTTGCTGAATTGAATATTAGACTGATCAAATGGTTTGTGTTGAAAATGGAACTTCCGACAAAAATGATTTTATCAAGTGATCTATGTGCTGAAGGCAGTCGGACAGAGCGTCTTGTTAATCTTCTACAGGAGCTCCGAGCTGAATGTTATCTATCTCCACAAGGTGCGAAAGAATATTTAAAAGCTGATGACTTTACTCAGAAAACTTCCGCAGTGTTAGAATTTCAAGGTTTTGAACCTTTGATATATAATCAACACAAATCTAATGACTTTGAAAGTCATCTATCTATTGTTGATGTGCTCGCTAATCTAGGCTGGTCTGCGACACGAGAATACATAATTAAAGGACTGATTGATGAGTAACGATAAATGTCATATTAATATTGCTGGGCGCTTAATAGGGCCTGGTGAGTCGCCTTATGTGATTGCTGAACTCTCAGCCAACCATAACGGTAATGTTGAAACTGCAATGCGTATTATTGAGGAAGCTAAAAAAGCCGGCGCTGATGCGGTTAAACTACAAACCTATACTGCAGACACCATTACACTTAATAGCGACGCCGAAGATTTTCAGATACATGGTGGGTTGTGGAATGGCCGCACCCTTTACGACCTATACCAAGAGGCACATACGCCTTGGGCTTGGCACACGCCATTGTTTGAGCACGCCCAAAAGGTAGGTATTACAATATTTAGCTCACCTTTTGATAACACTGCTGTGGATTTGCTAGAGGACCTCAATGCACCAGCCTATAAAATCGCCTCGTTTGAAGTGGTCGATCTTCCTCTTATTAAATATGTAGCAAGCACTGGTAAGCCGATGATAATCTCGACTGGTATGGCAGATGCGGAGGAAATAGAGGAAGCTATAGATGCTGCTCGCTCTGGTGGTTGCAATGAGCTGGCGATCCTACATTGTGTCAGCAGTTACCCTGCATCTCCACAAGACTATAATCTCCGAACTATTGCCGATATGAAAGAACGTTTTGGTTTGGTTACAGGGTTATCAGACCATACGTTAGACAATACTACTGCTATCACCAGTGTAGCCATGGGTGCATCTATCATAGAAAAACATTTCACTCTTGATCGGAATGGTGGTGGGCCTGATGACAGTTTTTCGTTAGAGCCTGCTGACCTCACTTCACTTTGTACTAGCGCTCGCGTTGCATGGGAGGCTGCAGGTACCGTTGATTATAGTCGTCAATTAAGTGAGCAAGCCAGCGCTAAGTACCGCCGCTCCTTGTACTTTGTTAAAGACATAAAAGTAGGCGACGTTATAACCGCAGATGCAATACGGAGCGTAAGGCCAGGCTATGGCCTGGCACCTAAGTACACAATTGATGTTGTAGGAAGTGAAGCAGCTATACCCATTATGAAAAATACACCAGTTACTAGAGACAGTTTCAAAAAATGAGAAATATCACTCAGCAAAAGGTTGAAGCTAGCATAGAGGTTAGAATGACCTCATAATGCCCAACTAGCGGCATGAGGAAAGCAATCGGCATGAACAAACCAAAAAAAATGACGCCTAAAACAATTGGACTGACAATCATTCCAAGCAATAATCCTAAACGCATGCAGAGCTTATTCATCGGAAGGAGAAGTCTTGATTTAAGAATTGTTACAACAAGAAATAGAGCGGCTAAACCAAAAATAAATAGGGATACATTGGTAGTATTCTCATTTAAAAATATGTTCCAGCCACTCCAAAAACGGCAGTGAAGAAAAAACCAAACTTACGGTTCGATGCCAGTTCTTCACCTGAGATTTTAGGCTGTTTATACTTAGCATAATAAAGTTACTTCTTATTAAAATTTTTAATTTTAAACCGTTACGCCTATAATCTAAATTTACATATGATACGAAAGATAACATCATAGCACTAGCAATCGTATTAGCAATTTGAGGTATTCCTTTAGATAATAGTTAATTACAACCTATAAAATATATAAGTTATTGATTTTTATTGTTAAATATTCTATATATTCCAAATCAGTAGAATAATCTATCATCTCTCTCAAATAGATACTGACCTTGAAGGTACGGAGGACTCCCTCTCGACATCATAGATAGATATATACACCCTCCCTCACACATCAAACGAAGTTTGGACTTTAGTTCAAGTTGACATATAATCAATTTATGAAATTTCTCACATTATTACTAACAGGATTTCTTTTAGCGACACTCTTTCAATTATGGTGGATGGGTGTATGAGGAAAGAACCAAAACCCTTACTATGAAAGGTTTATAATAAAGTAAAGGTTGATATGAAAGGCTTTAAAGATAAGATGTTTGGTGGAGATGGGGGGAATTGAACCCCCGTCCGAAAACTTTCAGTCAAGAAGTCTACATGCTTAGTAAAGGTCTATTGAGTTAACTTTTTACCACCCGACCCACAGGGATGTAGAAAGCGATTTTAGATTAGGTTTTAACCCTATTACCCTAAAATAATAATAGTGGCGAGTCTGTTAGCGACCGTTATCCTAAAAGTACAGACAACTCCTAAGTAACGGTTAGCATTATGCTGCTAAAGCGTAGTTGTCTTCGTTTGCAACTATTATTTAAAGAACGTTTTTACGAGCAATCTTTATCCTCGACATGCATCCTTGAAATCCAACTCCTCGTCGAAGCCATGTCATCCCCAGATGGTTGTATTATACGCTTGATTAATTAAATTTAGCTAATTGTGACTCTAGCAAACTTTCTTTTGCCAACTTGGTAGACAGAGGTGCCTTCGTTTGGAATCAGATCTTTATCATTAATCTTCTCCCCATCCATTTTCACAGCACCTTGCTTAATCATTCGAAAAGCCTCTGATGTTGAGTTAACAAGATTAGCATCTTTTAGAAGGTTTGCAATTTTAAGACCTTTCGGAAATGTGTATTCATTCATTACCTCAGGAATTTGATTTTTTGCGAATCGATCAATAAAGTTTTGTTGAGCTTTTTTTGCAGCTGGATTATTATGAAAGCGAGTTATGATTTCTTCAGCTAAACGAAACTTTATGTTTCTTGGATTTTCACCATTCTCTACTTCTTTTTTCCAAGATTTGATAGTTTCAAGTGACTCAAAACTTAATAATTCAAGGTATCGCCACATCAGTTCATCTGAAATCGACATAATCTTACCAAACATGCTGTCTGGATCTTCATCAATTCCGATATAGTTATCTAAAGACTTGCTCATTTTTTGAACACCGTCCAAGCCCTCTAATATTGGCATGGTCAGAATGACTTGAGGCTCCATATCGGCTTGTTTTTGGAGCTCCCTCCCAACTAATAAATTGAATTTTTGATCTGAGCCACCTAGTTCCATGTCAGCTCTAAGCGCTACAGAGTCATAGCCCTGAACTAATGGATATAAAAACTCATGTATTGAGATTGCTTGACCACCTTTATAGCGTTTTGAAAAGTCATCACGTTCTAGCATTCTTGCAACAGTATGCTTTGATGCAAGAGAAATCATTTCTGTTGAGCTCATCTTGCCCATCCATGCAGAGTTAAAAGCAATCGTAGTTTTTTCTTTATCCAGGATTTTAAAGATTTGATCTTGATAGGTCTTGGCGTTCTCTAGAACATCCTTTTTTGTCAAAGGCTTGCGAGTTACATTTTTTCCTGTGGGATCTCCAATCATGCCTGTAAAGTCACCTATTAGGAAAATTATTTCGTGGCCAAGATCTTGAAGCTGCTTCATTTTATTGATGACTACAGTATGACCAAGATGTAGGTCTGGAGCAGTAGGGTCCATACCTAATTTGATTCTTAAGGGTTTGTTTTTTTTAAGTTTAGTCTTGAGCTCATCAAGGGGGAGTATCTCATCAGTACCTCTCTGAATGATTGCTAATTGTTCATCAATTGTCATTATAAATATTCCCTATGGTCTAATTTGTCCATCACCCATGACGATGTATTTTTGTGATGTTAACCCCTCAAGTCCAACAGGGCCCCTAACATGAAATTTCCCAGTACTAATTCCAATTTCCGCGCCAAACCCATACTCAAATCCATCCGCAAAACCTGTCGAAGCATTAACCATAACAGAGGATGAATCAACTTCAGACAAGAATTTATTAGAACTCTCCTCATTCTCAGTCACAATTGCATCCGTATGGGCTGACCCATAGGTGTTGATATGGGATATCGCTTCGTCGACTGAGTCAACGATTTTCATTGAAAGAATCGGTGCTAGGTATTCTTCACTCCAGTCATCCTCTGATGCTTTTTTGATAACATTTGAAAGCATTTGTGACTTATCACAACCTCTAATTTCGACCTGTTTTTCATTCAAGAGCTTGATCAGTCTAGAGAGTGCTTTTGAATCAAAATCTTTGTGAACTAGAAGTGTTTCTGTTGCATTACAAACTCCATATCGACGAGTCTTACCATTGAAGGCAATATCAACTCCCTTTTGAGGGTCTGCATCTTTATCCAAATAAGTGTGACATACCCCATCAAGATGTTTGATAACCGGTACCCTGGCATTTTTACTAATATTTTTGATAAGACCTTTACCTCCTCTTGGAATGATTGCATCAACATTATCACTAGCACTAACCAGATGAGCGACTGCTTCACGATCGGTTACCTTGATCAGCTGAACAGAGTTTGGATCAAGCCCAGCATCCTTAAGACCTTTCTCAATGCAAGAGTAAAAAGCTATATTTGAGTTAAGTGCCTCTGATCCACCCCTAAGAATGATGGCATTCCCAGATTTAATGCACAGCCCTGCAGCGTCGACTGTCACGTTTGGACGAGACTCATATATCATCCCTATCACTCCCAAAGGAACCATCATTTTTCCAATTTTGATTCCGCTTGGCCTCTCCTTGAAGTCAGAAATTTGACCTATTGGGTCATTCAAAGTTGCAATTTGATGAAGCCCTTGAATCACGTTGTTGAGTCTTTCATCGTTAAGCATTAAGCGATCTAACAATGCATCATCAATGCCATTTTTCTTAGCAGCGTTTAAGTCTATATGATTTGCATCTAGGATAAATTGTTTGCTCTCTTGAATTTGGTTTGCAATCCAAATTAATGCATTATTTTTTTGAGCAGTGCTTGCAATTCTTAATGAATTACTGGCAGACCTAGCCTTTTCACCTATTTGCTTAATTAATTCAGCTATTGAGTCCATTGCTTTTTCCAGATAAAGAGATCACTACGTTTTGCAGCTCATCATAAACGTCAAGATTATCCACTCCTTTAAGAGAGTGGTCAATACGACCCAGCTTTAAAAGGAGCTTTTGAAGCTTTTGGTAGCTGTGTTTTTTAAGCGCATTGGAGATGAGTGGTTTACGTTTTTGCCATACTCGATGATTATTAAGAATCGACTCAATAGTTTGATTAGTTTTGAGCTCAATAGACATCATAACTAAATTTTTTAATTCTCTATAAAGTGAAGATATTAAGATAACTGGAGGCGTAGAGTCATCTTTAAGAGATCTAAAAATTTTGTTTACTTTGTCAGTGTCTCCTTGAAGCGCTGAATCAATCATTCCAAAGACAGTATATTGTGATTGCTGATCGATCTGGTTAAGGTATTGTTGAAGATTAATCTTGCCATCAGGATAGGCAATTTTTAGTTTTTGAATTTCTTGCATTGTTGCCAAAAGGTTGCCTTCGGTGCAGTAGGCTATTGCATTAGCAACTTCAGTGTTTGATTCAAGACCAAGTTGAGACATGTTCCTAGTAATCCATCCAACCAATTGACTGCTTTGAACCTCCCAATGCTGAATGATAACTCCATTTTTATCTAGCGCTTTAAACCACTTACTTTTTTGTTGCGCCATCTCCAATTTTCCTGAAGAAATAATGAGCAAAATATCTTCTGGAAGGGTTTCCACTATTTCAGTAAGCGCTTTGGAGCCTTTGACACCTATCTTTCCAGAGGTCAGTCGGCATTCTAGTATTCTTTTTTCTGCAAAGAGTGATGGACTAGAAATCAAACTAATGATATTGTCCCAAGAGAAATTTCCATCAATATCAAACCTAAATCTCTCATTAAACCCATCTTGCTTAGCAAATTCTTTAATCATTGACAAAGACTGCTCCACCAAAAGTATTTCAGCACCAAAAGCAAAATAAATAGA
>Ga0228662_1000539_pt1 | contig 18488 bp, 11 predicted proteins | sample 76DmetaG_FD_183173 | JGI IMG/M metagenome (GOLD analysis project Ga0228662, IMG submission 183173) | Seawater microbial communities from Monterey Bay, California, United States - 76D | ecosystem: Environmental > Aquatic > Marine > Coastal | place: USA: California | collected 2016-11-10
AGTTTTCGTTTATCTCCTACTGCTGTTGGATTGTCTAGTACATTTTTATCTGGGAATAAAATATAAGTGCTATCAGTAGTTGTGCCTACTGTTAGATTTGAAGTAAGGGTCTTTGCTCCTCCAATTGTCTGAGTACCACTTGTACGAACCACAGTACTATCTACAGCTATTTCACCATTACTTGAACTAAAGCTAATACCTCCACCAGAAGCTCCTGAAATTGCTGCTCGAACACGAGAGTCTAAGTAATAAAGATTATTATCGCCTTCTGTTAGGTCATCAGTTGTTAGAGTTCCAAAACTAGAAGGAGAGCCTACAATATCTCCTATAAAGTCACCATAAAAAGTGTCTGCAGTTACATTTGTGTTCCCAAAGTTCCAACCCGCTAGATTGCTACTTGGCCCAAGACCTGTTTCTGCATATACTAATCTTACATTGTCAGAGTCTCCTCTTTCTACCTCTAAACCGGCCGTTACGGTTGTAGCCGGAGTTCCTGTTTGACCACTATTTACAACAATTATGTTATCTTCAACTGTTAAAGTAGCTGTATTAATTGTAGTAGTAGTGCCATTTACGGTAAAGTTACCAGTAACAGTAACATTATTTGAGAACGTTTTATTTCCTGCAATTGTCTGAGCACCGCTTGTACGAACTACAGTGCTATCCACAGAGAACTGATTAGACCCCGATAAAGAAAGCCCAGATCCTGCGGTATACGTAGTATTATTATCGGTCCAAGGAACATTTACAAACATCTGCCCGCTTGAAAGCTCTACAGGATAGTTTTTATTGTTTTCAGTATATCCAATTTTTACAAGGCCGCTAGTACTGCTTGTGGCCGTGCCTAACAGAGTACGAATTTCAGAAGCTGATTGGTCAGCAGTAGCATTTAATTCTATACCCTCTAACCTAGATTTTAAATCAGAAGTAAAGTTTTCATCTGATTGAGTGTCTGCAGAAATAGCGCCTGAAGAGATGCTAATTCCTGAACCTATTTTTACTCCGCCAAGTACTGTAGTACTTGCGGTAGGAAGTGAGTAATTATTTGCATCTTCCTCTATATCGACTAATTTATCCTTTAATGCATTAGTAAAGTCGTTTGCAGTTTGTACATCTGCAGAAAGTACTCCATTTACGTCAATCGTAACTCGAGCACCATCTTTTACTCCTCCTAGTACAGTAGAGGTTGCTGCTGGAAGACTATAATTATTTGCATTGTCATCTATAGCTACTAGCTTATCTTTTAAGTTTGTAGTAAAGTTTTCTTGTGACTGAGTGCTTGCTGTAATTGCTCCGTTAACGTCTATGTTGATACCTGCGCCTATCTTGACTCCTCCGAGAACAGAAGACGACGCAGTAGGTAGTGTATAATTATTTGCATTGTCATCTACAGCTACTAGCTTATCCTTTAAGTTTGTAGTAAAGTTTTCGTCAGATTGAGTAACCGCAGAGATAACTCCCGAATTAATATTAATTCCAGAGCCAATCTTAACACCCCCAAGAGCAGAAGCAGTAGCAGTAGGTAATGAGTAGTTATTTGCATTGTCAGCCATACCATCAAGCCTGCCCCCATCTGCTGCAAGATCACGGCCGTCTACTGTACCGCTCAAAGTTATATTACCTTGAACATCAAATACTGCATTAGTGCCGCTGTAGCGAAGTATATTATCACTTGCATCATCTACAATTGCAAGAACCATGTTGCCGCTACTGCCTGCAGTAAATTTAATCCCCTCTCCAGGATCATTTATTTGTAACTCATTAACTCCAGTAATATTATAATTACTTCCAGAAATGCCGCTCGTAAGTGTAAGCCCTGAAATTCCTCCGGAAGCTACTATTCCGTTAGAGAAAGTTTTTACTCCAGCAATAGTTTGAGCAGCTGAAGTACGCACAACTGTAGCGTCTACCGCAAAACTTCTGTCTCCAGTTATATCTCCGCCCCCAGTAAGGCCGTCCCCTGCTGTCAGAGATATAGTACTATGGTCAATGTGCTCATTAGCTACAAAACCAGAAAGGTTGTCGTGAACAATAGCACTATCATTTGTACTAATACTATTCGCTGCTACACTAATACCAGTTCCTGCACCTACTGCAAAAGATCTTGAAGCAGTAATGTCCCCGCCTCCAGTAAGACCGTTGCCTGCAGTAAGAGTTACTCCGCTGTGATCAATGTGTTCATTAGCTACAAAACCTATTAAGCTATCGTGGTCAAGAGCACTACTATCTGCTGATATTGTTGCTTCTGTTCCATTTACAGAAAGATTTAAGCCTGTAGTAAAGTTAAAAGAAGCAATTCCTGTACCTTCGCTAGTACCGTCTTCTTTTACTTCAATATCCGCCGCTGCAGTTGCGTTAACAATTGAGTTTGCATCAATAGTTACACCTGATAATATAAGGTCTGATCCGTCGAATAAAACGTGCTTACTCGCATTACCGAACACCATTTTACCGCCAGTAAGGTCCATGAAGGCACCGCTTTCAGTTCCTGAAGGAGAAGCATTAGCGTCTGGAATAGTACCGCCTTTTAACGTACCTGCTGTAATGTCGCCCATATTTGCTGTAAGAGCAGATAGTGTGCTTGTAGTAATATCCGAAGCATTAATAGTTGTTGCATCAATAATTGTTGATACAATACTATTTGCTTTAATATGGGAAGACTGAATAGTAGACGCTGTAATTAATGAAGAAACTACAGAGTTGGCAGTAATCATGTCTGAGTTGATACTGTTTGCAGCAATAGTATTGGCATTTACTGAGTTAGCTGCAAGTTCTTCTGTTGTAATACTATTTGCCGCTATGTTGTTTGCAGTAATACTATTCGCTGCAAGTGTTTCTGTTGTAATAGAGTTTGCCGCAATTTTATCTGCGTTAATTGAGTTTGCAGAAATTTTGTCTGCTGTGATTGAGTTTGCTGCAATTTTATCTACACTAATACCGCCGTCTCTTACTGCAATTGTACCGTCGTCTTGTGTTTCAATAGTGCCTTCGGTATCGTCTGATAGAGTGCGAAGAGTAATAAAGTTATTTGTTGAAATTGTACTTCCGCTCTTTGTAATTTCAGCAAAAATACAATCATTTGCGTAGTCGGGTCGAAAAGCGGCTCGATACCCTGTAATATTAGATTTTGCAGTATCAAAGGTACGATCAATAAGTAACCGTGTATCAGATATAACAGATACTACTCTAGCCCCGTCTCCATTAGAGGGGGAAGCAGAACTTGACAAATTGAGAACGTCTCTCAGCTCAACACTATTATTAAACCCACTTCCGGTAACTTCATTAGATCCTTCAGCAATGGAAATAGTCCCCAGAGAAGTCCACGCAGTAGAAATAGCCGCGTTTCCACTTCCTACATCTCTATAAAACTGTAAGTTATTTAACGCAGTAGTGTCAAACTCTAATAGTTTTAAAGAAGGGACCGCAGTGTCTAAATACATATAATAAATATCTTCCGTAGAGATATTTGCTACATTTTTTGCTCCTGTAATTGTATAAGTTATAAAGGGATTCGTTACAGAAGCTACGCTTGTATTTGTTGCTTGAAACTCAAACTGATTACTACTATTTATTTTTCCTTGCGCGGTGGCGACTGCTCCTTTAGCTATTCCTTGTTGCATGCGAGGAACATTTTCGTCATAGACATCGTAGACATCATAACTAAGAGTAGTAGGAGAAGACTTATTTCCATTTCTAGAAATTGCTCTTATTCTGAATAAAATATGTCCATTAGGAAGATTATCTAAAGTTATATGCGTATCATCTGATAATATAGGGGAGTCTATTGTTTCAATATTATGAATTACTTCATAAGATACAATTGCCTCAGACCCCGGGTTTTCCCACTCAAGTAATAACTCTTCTCCAGGCTTTGATCTGTCCGACGCAAGTACAATTCTAGGGTTTATAGGCCTAGGTAGATCTACGGGCTCGTTTTGTAAATAAACAGAAGAGGGTATTGTTCCTAGCTCGTAGTCGCCATCTATAGCAAGAAATTTTTCATCAAAGTATTCTACTGCGGAAACGCCAAAAGTATTAGGAGATTCCTCGGATATACTTAAAATTTTGTATAGCCTTTTAGAGGCAGCAGTGTTTACACCTCCAGAAGTCTCTTTTAATGTCCAAATATTATGCTTTGAAGGCGTAGTATCAAAAGTGGCGGAGTTAGCAAGAGTTACGCTGTTTGAAGTATTTCCAGGGTTTGTTATAACGTGTGTTTCTACGTAAGAATAAGGCTTCCAAATAGTAGGAATAAGTTCTGAGCCGTTAGAGTCTAAAAAAGCATTGGAAGCTTTTTCTTCTGTATCTAAAGCTGTGTAAACATAAGTATCTCTACTTCCATCAGCAGGGGTATCTGTATCAGAATATACCCATGCGTAGTCAATTTTCTCTCCTTGAGCGTAAGTAGTTCCGTTTCCGTTTGTGTCGTTAATAGTTACACTAGAGCTAGAGCTATTTAAAGCTGCAGCTGCTGTTACAAGAGTACTCAACTCATACACAGAGCCAGAGTTAAAAGAAACGTTTCTATCAAATGTAAGAGTGGTTGAAGTTGCAGAAGACGTGCGGCCGCTGTAAGATACCCCAAATCTATCCGCATCTTGAACATTAATAACATCTCCAGGCTTAATGTAATAGGCAGCAAGAGAAGTTTTGAAAGACACTATTTCAGTTTGATTTTGAGCAGTCCAAAGCTTCCACTTACCATAGCGTATTGCTTGACTTTCTGAAGTCGCTCCAAAAGCTACTACATTTTCTGAGATAATTCTACCCGTTCTAACAATGCTTTCTCTGTCTTCAACTACTAAAGGCACGGGCTCATAATTAATTGTAGGGTCATTCCATGTAACTACACATTGATTAGTTCGAGTTCTCGCACCAGTAGACTCGTAGGTAAAAGCTCCATCAAGAACATTACCTTTAGTAAAGCTATAAACAGGGTCTTGTGGAGCATCTTGTACAGCAGTAATTTTACTATCTTGTGCGTACAGAATTCCTAAAAATACAGTGGCAAAGTCTTTTAATACTTTATACGCTTCAGTAGCTTTTGTTAAGAATATATTCGCACGAAACCGAGGCTCAACTCTACATGCTTTGGCATGGACAGTAGTAAGGGTAGGGCTTGTAGCTTGAAAAATAGTGCCTACAGCATTACTAGATGCACCTACAGAGCTCCAGTTCATAGAACCCGTTACTTTGATTTTGTAGAACTCTCCAATTTTTAACGGAGTAGAAGAAGTATACTCACTGCCATCTTCTACAAGTTCATCACAATATCTTGCAATTCTATACAAAGCGTATTTATCTATATCTTCTTCTTTAATCCATTTACCGGCTCCGTAACGATTATTTGTTACTATGTCATAAAAAACCCAAGCAGGATTATCTGTGTACATAGGAGTTGTTCTAAAGTTTCCGTCCCAAAATCCTTGATACTTTGCAATTCCTGTATTAGAGTACTCCCGAGGGATGTATGTAGTAGGAACTTTTACTAATTTACCTTTAAGTAAATAGCTTCTTTTTGGGATTCCATCAAACTGTCGAGAAGAAAAACTTAAAGAAGCTAGAGAGCTATAAGGATAATTAAAATAATCTTTAATTGTAGCACTCATTCTAGAAACTGATGCAGATGCTTGAACCTGCCATTTTTTCTTATCAGTATGCTTACTTAATTTGCTTCCCGTACTAGTAACTCCCATTCCTATGTGTCGGGTAACTCTGCATATTCTAACTTGAAAATCTGTAAATTGACCTACAGTTTTTCTATACGCGTCTACATTTACAACATGATCAAACTCTACGGAAGCACTAGTATTTCCTCGGTGACGAATTAGACTATCAGAATTACCAAAAAGCTTATACCAAGGCCCAAAAGCATTGTTTTGCTCAAATCGTATATGCATTTGATAAAAGGCATAAGCAGTTTCTTTATCTCCTCCGTTCAAATTTAAAGTTTGTAGTGCATTATACTTAATAGAAAATATAATCTCGTCTACTTCTCTAATCTTTGCACCTGTATCTAGCCCAAAAGAAGCCGCAGGAAGAAGGGTAGCAGTGGTAGCTAGAGTGCTTTTATCTGGATTACCTGGGTAGTCTTTACTATCCGGATCTGTATTAGGAAGTGCATCAATGTCGAATAAAGTAAACCCTAAATTTGAAGCCAAAGCCTCATCTATCATTTTTAACTCAGAAGGGCCATTAATAAGTTGTGTATTTCCGTTTACTCCTACAGATCCCCCTACTCCTCCTACAGAGGATACAGGCAGCTGATTGATTTCACCTCTACGAAAATCAACGTTTAGTTTATCAATTTTTTTAACGTTACTGTATAAATTAACAGTAGAACCCTCCTCATCATAGAGCACGGAACCATTTAATATAAAATTATAAGTACCAGACCTTGGAGGAATACCGCTGCCTTGGTATCCGCTTCGTAGTAGTATTGTATTTGAATTTCCATCAATAGAAGTTATTGTTCTAGTCTGCCATATAACTAAAGTATAAGTTTCTCCCTCTTCTAAAACATAATCAGATATAACAATAAAATTGCCAGTTTTTCCATTTGCTATAGAAAAGCTTCCTAATACAAAAACATCGTCTTTAAGTAAAAACGCTTGGTTTATGCCCGCCCCTTGACCTTTAGGGCCCGACTCCCAATCGTCTGTCCAAACAGATCGTGGAGCAGTGCTTATTGTTGCTGTAGTAGTTTCATCTACTTCTGAAATATTTGTAAGGGTTACTTCGGTAGTATAATAGTCAAACAAAGTTATACTTGAAATATTTCCTACTTCTGCCCCAGATAAATCAACGTTCTCTGAAACAGTACCTGTATAACTACCATCGAAAGTTATTGTTGCGGTTACAGGAGCGTTATCCTCTTGAGAACCTGTAGTAGCACTAAAACGTGCTTCTTCTACAGGTACATCATCTAAATAGACACCTGAGAGCCCTCCGACTAAACCGTGTATAGGGCCTTCGGAAATAACATCTACTACATTTACATTTTGGGCAATAAAGCCTGTCTTAGCCATAATTTTTTCTCTCTATTAAGTATCTCAGCTTAGTGTGGGCTGGGAGGATCCGGGGTTGGGCTTGGGAGCCTACCGCCTCCAGGCGAAGGCGCCTGCTCTTCTTGGTCTGCTCTATCGTCATCTTGCTCTCCATCTGGGTTACTTTCGGGGGTATCGGGGGTTTCTGATGGGGTAAGAGAGGTGTCATTAACAGTAATTAACGAAGACACTTTAGACTCTACATCTTCCCCCTCTACTATCAACTTAAATTGCTCAGAGCCTTCTGTCGTTAAATCTGCGTCTGGAGTAATAAATACATAACCTATGTTATTTCCTATTGCTACTTCGCCTCTATACGCACTAAAGTCTGAAGAAACTTCTCCATAAGTAGCAGCTTGACTAACATAGTAATTTAGTCGAGTACCGTCCGATAGTCCTGAAGTAGTAATTGTAAATGTTACAAGGCTGCCCTCATCTACATTTGTAACATTACTGGATATTGAAGAAATTTCTTTATCAGGGTCTGGAGTACTTCCTCCTGTAGTAGAATCTATAATATTTATAGTAGCAGATTCCTTAGGCGTGCCTGTTCCCCCACCGAATACTTCTAAAGCAAAAGACTCTGTAGTTTCTGATAAGGTATCTGACGCAGGCCGTATAGAAAAAGATCCATTATTATTACTAGAAACAGTAAAAGAGTCCGTATTCTCTACAAAATCATTTTCTATATCTAACCCGTCTGACTTAGGAATTATAGTCCAATAAAGAGTAGTGCCTTGAGCTATATTTGAAGTGGTAACTGTTATATTAGCAGAAGACCCTTCAGCTATAGAGGCAGGCGTTGTTATTCCTGTAATAGCTGGAGTACCTCCAGTACTAGGGTCATCTGATGTAATTGGGTTTATGCCGTAATCCATAAACGTTAGTTTTTCGCCCCGTACTTGAGTACTAATTGGCCTTCCCGGAACTCTTAATTGACCGTATAGTACAGGTACCGGATCTCCTTCTATAAGAGTTTGTCCTGTTCCTTGAAACAGATAACTTTCATCCTGATCGTTATCTACACTAGGATCCGGTGCCATTATCTGGTTTACACCTGTCATAGCTAGGTTTACGGCCACTCCTAGGGCTGTCAATCCTGCAAGACTTTGCGAAGCTGCCCCTAACGCCGCTCCAAAGTTTGCGCCACTACTAAAAGCGCTCATAAAACCCGTTGAATATGTAGGAACTCCGGTTGCTGCAGCCCCCACTGCCGCCATTGTATTAGGCATTAGAGCTGCAGCAGCACCTGCTGTAAGCATAGTTATAGCTATAGCAGCCAGTATCTTGGCTCCTCCACTTTTTGATCCTGCAGGTAGTGGAGTAACTACCATATCTCCTTCATTGTATTGAAGTAAAAGCTCTGCCTCAGAGTTTAAAGGGGTTCCTGCAACTTCACACACAAACCCTATATTATTCTCTTCACATTCTATTAAGTATTGTCGAATTTCAGGGTAGTTACATTCTAGGCAGCGAAACACATCTGAAAAAGACTTAGCATTCATAGTGAATTCTTTTCCAAACTTATTTCCAAGTTCTCCTTCTAAATAAACTTTACGATTCATGCCGATATATTCCTATAATGTGTCTTGCCCAGAAAGGGTATAGAGACTCTCTGCAAGACAATCTGTTTACTGCGTGATGAAAAAACACATCATTTCCTAAATAAACTCCGCAGTGGTTTCCTACGGGACTTTCTACTGCAAAAACTAATAGATCGTTTTTTTGGGGTGAAGTTACTTTTTTGAACCCCCATTCTTTTACTACTTCTTCCGTAAAGTAGTCTAATCCTTTTAACCACCAGTCGTCTTCAAAAGCAGCTCTTTTTGGTATTTTAATGCCTTCAGCTTCTAACCAGTCTCTCATTGCTTCAAAACAATCAGAAGTTCCAAAAGAGTACTCTCTACCAAGTAAAGGGTTAAAGTTTTCTTTAGGCTCTACTATATTTAATTCTAAGTCTGGATAACTAAAAATGTAATAAGGTATTCCTAAAGCATTACAATTATTAATATCATTCTCACTAGGAGTATTATCATTGTTTGTATGATTGTGAACTATAGCTAAAATATCTGCGTGCTTTTTTACTTTAAACCAATCTTCTGAAGACATAATAAAGTCATCATTGTTTTCAGCAATGTTTTCGCAGGGAAACCATTGTTTCTTACCTTTTACTATTCCTATAATACCGCAACCTTCTTTTGGGTATTCACTTTCAAAATGTTCTTTAATTTGTTCTATCATCTAAACTGCTTCGAGCCCGGGAAGCCTCCAAAAGGTAATGTAAATGTGGTCAATAAAGCATCAGTCGTATTGTTTCCTTGGAATCGTATTTTACAAGAATTTAACGTTTTTCCGCAAACATCCAATCTTTTCCAATAAACTTTTTGATTTTTAGGATTTTTATTTGAAGGTACCGCTCTTAAAGCCTCCCATATTTCCGTATGCCCATTAGTAATTGTTTTTACTTTTGCTCCTACAGCGAACGTGCTACTAGATTCCCAAAGTGCTATAGTTGTGATATCTCGAGTTATAACATTATCATGCTCATCAAAAAACCTACCTTTGCTATTTATTGGCCAAGTACAGCCCCCTTCTTTTAAAGGAACAATTGCATCATCAACAGTTACAGGAGTGTGATACCCTTGGTATTTCCAAGGACAGTATCTACCATTTATAACTCTACCGGGCAGCTTTACAGTTTCTATATCCATAGCTGTAGCAAGCTCAAATTCAACTAGTACATTACTTTCTGAGCTTACTCTGTCAATATAAAAAATTTGAGTAGGAAACTCAACAGGAGCATTAGCTACCGCAGGGGCATCGGACTCAGTATAGGTTTTTTTAAATAAGGTTCGTCTTATAACAACTTTTGCTGTGAGTAGATCCTCATTTTTAACAATTCCTTCTTCGGCTAGAATATCTAGTATATCGTATTCGTCTTCTACTCCGTCTTCATTATTTGCTACTGTCCTTGAAAGAACCGGAATATTTGCTAGCCTTAAAGTAGGTCTGTTTGAAGAACCTGATGAATTAAACTCTACTCCTTCCACATCTATTGGTATTGCTACATACTCTTGTAAAGTGTATGTAGAAGAATTGTTTAGTTGTTTTTCGGGGAAGTAAATATTATTTTCCCCATTATCCATTCCGTCTACAAGATACACGACCGTACCTGTGCTCGGCAACGTTACCTCAAATAAAGTTATTAAAGCATCGTCTGTTTCTTGTAGTTGAACTGTATCAATTATATCGCTCATGGTTCATAAACTCTTCGTAGTGTGCAAGTAAGAGAGTGAAAATTTTCTCTAATATAGTTTATATTATAAGTATCACAAACAACTTTCATTGTTGTATTAGAAAGATTACCCCCAGTAAAAGTATCTGTTACTGTAAAATCAAAGTTTTTTGCGGCTTTACTGTCAAAAAAAGCAGCAATTAAATTTATATCTTCAGCAGTACGATTATTAAAAGATAAATTGAAAGCGTCGTCTTTTGTATTTATACCGTCAAGAACTCTTTGCTCATACCCATCGCCAAACTTTGCAGTAAGAACACGATGCTTTGAAGAACGCGACATTCCTCGATCAGCAGTTGCTTCAAACGCGGATAGCCCATTAGTATTTTTTAAGGTATTTACCTCTGGAGCAGATATTGTAAAACTAAAGGTTGACATTAGGATGCTCCCATCGGATTAAGTATTCCGCCTGCACGCTTCTGGTTATGTAGCTCTTTTTGTACTGCAGCAGCAATTGCAGCGCCTAAGTTAGCTCCTTGAGACCCGTCGGATTGTGTATTTTGCTGTGCCCCTCCCTGTCCATTCATAGAAACATTTACAGTAACATTATTGTTTTGTCCTGCATTTTTCATGTCAACAGGAATTGATTTACCGTTCGGAAGCGGTACTACTGCTTCTGTACCATGAAGAATAGCAGGATAACCCGAGCCAGGTCCTTTTGCGACCCCGCCTGTTGCGTACCCAGAGACCTTTCCTCCGTTTGAAAAAACTCCTCCTGTTTTGCCTGCAGGTATACCTAAAAAGCTTCCAAAGCTGCTTCCGCCAAGAGCTGCAGTCAATAGTTTAGCTGTGAGTAGTTCTGCAATAACTTTGGCAATACTTTGAAGCATGCTTGTTGCCATACTTGCGAACGCTTCTTTTGCAGTCATAGTACCTTGTATAAGGCCATCAAATGCGCTTTGCATGCTTGAGGTAAGAGAGTCTCCTATAGCTTGTCCGAGTTGTCCAAGCTCTGTAGCATTTACTTTAGCTACTTCTGCTTTTTTCTCTGCTAATTCTATTTCTCTTATTGCCTCTGCTACTCTGTTGTCATGTTCTACTTTTTGCGTTGTATCCATTAATGCCCTGTTTTCATTGTATATTTTTTGTAAATTATTTCTTTTTTCTTGTAAGTTTAATTCGGCGGAGTCAGAGGTTCTTTGTAGCCCCGTTTGTGATGCTAAAGCTCCGGACTGCCTGGAAGTGCCTATAGTGTCTAGCCCTATCAAGTGTCGATTTTGGGCAATTTCTTGAGTTTTTTGCTCTACTTGTCGTAAAGAAGCTATGTAAGAATCAATACCTCCTTTATTTTCAAAAGCAGCGTTTAACTGGTCTACTACATCAGTAGTTAAGCCTATTTTGCTTCCTGCTAGCACGGCGGCGTTACCGGTTTTCATTAACATTTCTAAAAATACGCGAGTGCCTTCGGCTCCTTTTCCAGATAAAGTAGTTGACATACTTGCTATTTGGTCTTCTACTTCTGCAATGTTTGCTGTAAATGCCCCTGCATTAGCAACCATAGAACCTACCAGCTGTGCATCTCCTGCACGAACCGCCGCCGCAAACTTGGGAGAAAGTTTTTCTAAATCATCTGCGAGCCCGTCTCCTATAGCTTTAATTGCTTTTTTCTGTCGTGCTGGATCTTTAATTGTTAAAGCATCCGCGAAAAGTCCTTCTATCCCTAAAGAAGACATTGCTTTGGCGGTTGCTTCCATTCTTTTTTGAGTATTCTTAGCAAAATCTTTATCATCGGGGTCAAATAACTTACCCTGCATAATTTTTGAAATAGCTTTTTCTACTTCGGGCAACTCTTCCTTTATTGCTTTTATAGTGTCTAATTCTGTTTGTCGAGTTTTCATTTTTTCTTCTCTTTTTTTAAGATTTAAAGCAAACTCGCTTGTTTCTAGAAAAGTGTCCATATCTTTTTTGAAGTCATCTCCAAAAGTTTTATAGTTTAAAGTTGCAATTTCTATCCCCGGCAGTCTATTTACTTGATTAATAATATAATTTATCACATCAATAACAGTATTAGCTATACTTTGTAAAATTCCTACTGCGCCCGTTCCTATTCCTATAACATTTTTTAGTATTGTATGGGGAGCAGTTGCTATAGACACTACCAAATCATAAATCATTTGAATAAGCCCAAGAATAACTGTTGCTTTCATAGCTAGATTCATTGCTTTACCAAAGCCATTTACTGCTTTTCCTGCCTTTGCAAACGCCGAAGTAAAAGCAGTACGAATACGCATACCAGCAGCCTTTGCTTGCATTCCAATTATTTTAAACCTAGTACCGATAGTTTTAGTTGTTTTTAAATTTGCAGCTTCTATTTGCTTAAAGCCTCCAGACATACTTCTTACTACATCTATTGAAACCCCTTTAAATATTCCTTTTGTAATTGCTCCTGATTTAGTATATTGAGCTTCTGCAGACTTTAACGCTTTTTTAAGGTTTGCTTGGTCTGCTCCCTTCATTGTGCCTAGGGCAGCCCTCATAAGTACAGGAGACTGTGCACCGGCAGATATTGCTCCCTGTGCACCCGATTTTACTTGAGCAGCCCCCATAGCTTTACTTTGCTCTGCAGTATTTTTTACCTGCTGTAGTTTTTGACGGTAGCTTTCTAGCTCTTTTCTACTGTCTGCTAATGCGGTTTTTTGGGCAGAAGCAAACTCTTTAAAAGAGCCAGTTAATTTTTCTACAAAAGGCATACTTTTAAGCACGCTTGCGCCTAGAAGAGCAAAAAACCCTAGTGCTGCAACAGCATTGCTATTAATAAATTTAGCCAGTGCTTCAAATGCAGGAAGAAGAAACTGCATTATATTTTTTACTAAGTCAGACATTGTAACTCCCAACTGTACAAAGGGATTTGCTTCTGCATCCGCGCCTGCAGTAACGTCTTCTAATTGTTTCATTGTTTCTAAATACACCGCCTGCGACCTTTCTGCGGCAGTAAGTTCTTTTGCAGACTTTCCTAAAGCCGCGGCGTAGTTTTTGGTAGCTGTTTCTAGACGTAAAGTTATGCCTAATTCGTCTAGTAATTCTGGTTCTGCTTTTGAAATACCTCTTACGAGCCTATCAAAAGAATCAGTAAAGTCTCTACCCAAGGCATTAGAAACTTTTAATGCGCCTTCCGCTATTGAATCCATTTGAGAGGAAGAAAAGCCTTTTGCGAGCCCAATGGCAGACGCTTGCGCAGCAGCTTGAAAATCTAACATTCCTTTTGAAGCCTCTCTTAGAGACCCTGTCAGCCTGTCTAAGGCTACTCCAGTATTTGAAGCATAAGCAACTTGAGATCTTTCTAACAAAGCTACTTGAGAAGAGCTCTTTAAAAAATTAAACGCAGCTGTTAAAGCAAACACGTTTGCAGCAAGCGCAGCATATGCTGGTACAAGACCTCCGGAAATACCTGAAGCCATTTTAGAAAAGTTTTTACCTCCAGCAGAAGCAGTCTGCGCTAAACCTTTAGTATTTCGCTCTGTTTCTTTTGCAGACCTACTAGTCTCATTTAATGCGTCTTTTAATTTTTTAGCAGACACAGTGGCTTTTTGCATCTTGCCATTGACTTCAATATCAATTGTAATTTTATTTGCCATTAGCCTTTCACATTGTGGGTGTAGTTTTTTCCACCGCTTTTTGACTTTCTTTCGTCTGCTTTACGCTTTTGTTCTGCTTTTTCTGCTCTGTATGAAATTATAGTTCCTTCATAAAGCTTCATAAAATATAGTATTTCTTTAGGTTTTTCAACTTCGTATACTTTAAAAAAGTAGTCCAGCCCGTCCCAATACTTTCCCATATATGTCCCACTCATTCCTTCCCAGTGATCTGGTAATAAGCCGAACATAAAAAATGCCACTTGAACTTCTTCTGGAAAATCAGAAGGCTCGAGCGGCATTTTGGCAGGATCTGGTTCTTCCCCTAATTGTTCGCAAAGACGTAAGTACTTCTCCACGTTGAAGGTACTATCTGCTTCCTTTACGTATCGCTTTAGTAGGGAGTGGATTTGCCCTACTTGCTCCCAGTAAAATTTTCAAGATCACCTACGGTTTCGGTAACCCACGTATCGAATACGTTTGAATTTTTCATCAAAAGCTCTGCGTTTTCTTGTGTGTAAGGAAGTTCATCTTCAGGGTCGTAAGCCGAGACATCTACCAAAAGAAGCTCTTCTAGGTATGAAAACTTCAAGCCCGACCATGTTTTAATTACTGCCTTACAGTACTCTACTAAAAACTTTTCTTCATCTAGTACTTCTTCTGGTTGACGAGTTTTTTTATCAAACTTTGTAGATACACATTTTTTACGCAGTTTAAGAAGTTCTTCTCGAGCCAGATAGCACAGAGATACTTTCATGTCTTTATAACCAGGAAAGTCAATAGAAACAGTTTTACTTGGAGTCATCAGACTCGATAAAGAAATAGGTGAATCGCTCATTTTTTATCCTTTGAGAGTGTAAATTTATATCTTGTAATTATAGGTTATGGGAGGTGAGATGTCAAGATTTATTTTTAAGAGGTAACGAAAAAAGGGGCCGGAGCCCCTTAAAGAATAATCTTTATTATTATTCTCCGACGTACTTAATAGTTAGTTCGTCTGTTGAACTAATTGTGCTAGGCAACGCATGGAAGTTAGTTTCCAGCGAGATAACATCATCAATTGAGTGAGTAGGTACTTCTAAGTGACATTGCGCCATGTTTAACTCAATACGAGGAGTTGCGCCTCCCCCTACTTTAAATAACAAAGTAAAATTATTAACAATGGTATCTGTATCTTCAATTAGACGCTCAAACAAATCAGCGCTTGAGTCTGCTTCAGCATTTAAGTAGCAAGTAAAGTTACCTGATACAGATCGAGTTCCCGTTACATGACCAAGAGGCTGATTAACAACTCCTAAAGTTTCTGGAGTTAAAAATGTAATATTATTTGAAATAGTTACATTTCCTCCGGTTAAAACTAAGTCATAGTCTTCTCGAGCTGAGTCACTATCCGCAGTCTCTCCAGTAGCTAACAAGTGGTCGTCTGTAGTGCTTATAGCTAGACTAGTAAGACGATTACGTATAAAATTACTTGTATCACTAGAAGCCGTACCTTCATAAATTGTAGGTGATGGAGCCGTATCTTCTGTAATTATTGTACCAAAACCCGACCAGTTGATAGTAGCAATTCCATCAATATCAAAGTCTAAAGAAGCTTCGTTTACACAACAGTCTGCAATTTTGTAAGTAGTTTTTGTGCCTCCACGAGCGCCGCCCATTACAAAGAAAATATCTGCTTTTCCTAGACTTGTTTTATTTGAGTTTGCAAAAGTGATATCAAGATCATCGCCGTCTGCAGTAAAGCCTGTAAAAGTATTTGATGCATAAGCTGCATCTCCTACCATCATTGCCCATAAGACTTCTTCTACTGCGTGATGCTTCACAGCACTATCGGCAACACCTTGAGTTACAGGGTCTGTAGTCCCTACTGATTTAAAGGGACGTGCGTAAGTAGAAAAACTCCACTCAGCCGGTGCATAAGAATCAGTAAACATTTGTCGTGCACGTCGGCTATTGCCTGAGGTGTCTGACATTTCGTTCAGAGTAATTTCTGACGCATTTGTTGCTTGCGAGAAAGAGAATCCATCAAGAACAGGCATTGTCCATACTGCACTGCCTATCTTAACGAATACCTGAGTATCGCGACTAAAATATAATGTATCTGCCATAGTTTATCTCCTATGTATATTGAAAGGACTAGGACGTGAACGTTTGTTCTTGCCAGCCGTTTCTAGTAACGAACCTCCAGAAGAATTTCTCCTACACCTAGCGGTTCCAATACTCCTTCATCAGTATCAATGCTAATAATACTAATTTGATGTGTGTAATGAGTAACTCCTCGTCTATCTTCATATTCTAAACGAGAGTTTGTCTCTATAACTGTTTCTATATCCTCAAGAAGCTCTTCTAAAGCCTCTACCGAATCTTCTGCCTGAACGTATACTCGAACAGTAACGGAAAGAAATCTATCTTTGTATCCTCCTGCTTGGTAAATTCTACTTTCACTACCTGCATTTAAATGTATAGAAGGAAACTCATTTACTTCGTCCCAAAACTTTAGCCTAGGGTGTACGTTTCCGTACATGTCTGTGTTAAACTCGCCGTTTCCATCAATTTCTTTTAACTTTTCAACCAGTGCATTAGTAATACCTAGCCGTCTAGTAGAGTATCCTCGATTAATATCTGTTGTCATTAGACTCTCCTAGTATAAAAACGTCCTATTGCGTGTTTTGCTGCTATCTCTCTAATAGAAAAATCTATCAATCGTCTAGGGTCTTTATCAGGGGACCCCTGTCTATTTCCGGTTTCAAAAGTTTGATAAGGATTTTTCTGATAAGTATATCCAACGCTAGGAAATCCTTGAGGCGTTTTTATTATATCAGTAATCCTGGCAGACTCTGCGAATCTTCCTGTTCGATTTACAAGTCTTGGGTCTTTCATATTTTTTGCTACAATCTGAGGCAAAGACTCATTTATTATACCAATTAAACTAATTAAAGAGCCCCCACTACGAGGATTCCTAGAAGGATTAACTTTATGAAGATTGGGTACTCCAGCTCCTGTAATTACAGGTACTACTTTATTTTGACGCTTTGTACTCTTAGCCTTACCCTTTCCTTTATTTTTTACTGTTTTTCTAGGCTTTGCTTTGCCCTTGTAATAAGTATTTTTACCTTTAGGTATAATATTTTCTAGTTGAACTGCTTCTACTGCTTCTAATAGGGTTTCTGAACCTTGTAAATTTACAATGTCTTGATAGTCTTTTCTTAGGTCTTTTCTTAATTTTTGCAGCGCTTTTCTTTCGTCCTGGCCTTCTAGTAAGTTTTCTTGAGCATTTTGAGACGATAGAATAGGGGTATAAGTTTTTCTTATCCCCCCTCTTGAAGTTACTTCTTGCACATGGTTTAATTCCATATTTATTCCCATGCTTTTTTTATATGACACTATACGACTTTGCAGGCGAGTGTACAACTCTATGTTTTCTGGACGAGAGCCTACTTTTTTTGCAGTTTTTGTCCCTAAGACTGCTTCCGCCATAGCAGCTTTAGTAGTACTTACAGCACTACCGTATTCTCCGTGTCCTATCTGCTCGCCCGTTACGTCAGAGAGCTTGTCTCCTCTATCTACTCTACCTGTTATTTCTTTAGAGTTTCTTCCCGTAAGTTGAGTGTACTGTGTTCCAATATATCTTTTTATTCGCTCAACAGTACCATAGCTTCTCACAGCAAATATTTCATGCCTTTTAGGATCATAATTTTCTATTTTGTACTTTTTAACATCTGCTTTTGTATTTATTAATCGTGCTCTATGCCTCTTAATCTTTAACATAGCAGAGTCTGCTGCTTTTAATTTGGTACGATACATGTCTACTAAAGTTTTTGTAATTGTATCATCTTGTACAAAAGAGCTAATTAACTCTTTAAAGCTTTGCACATCCCAAATAAAAATTTGACCTTCATAGTCTTCTACAACCTCTCTTAGTTGCTTTTCGACTCTATCAAGAGACCTTTTTGCTATTTTTGCTAAAGCACTGTTAGACATTAAAAGTTTTTATACATGTCCAAAACACGTTTAATGTGATCTGGAAAGCCTCGCCCCTCTCCGGTGCCTTGATTCTCAATAGTAGCGCCAGAAATAGTCCGTCGCTGAGTGTGCTCATCTTTCATATAGTACTTAATTAAATCTACTACTGCAAGTCTTAAATCAGTAGGACATACTGAATATCCTGCTTTGTATGTAACTTTTACCGACCCCGCACCACGAGGCCAGTTTTTATAGGCAGATCCCGTTACGTACAGTACACTATCCGTCGTTGCATCAAGATAATAGTCTGTAGTTGGCACGGTGGTGTAACTTTCCGTAACGGAATCTCTTTTTTCTACAGAAACAATAGTATTTACTGGAGACTCTGTAAGTTGTACAATATGAGTGTTCCAGTCCATATTAAAAGTTTCTACTTTATTAGTAGTGTAAAAATCTACAATACTATTTCCACAATAAGTTTTTACTAATTGACTCACAGAATCAATAAGCTGATTTATACGAAAGTCGTCCTTAGGGTTAGTAAGTCCTTCAATCTGTTTATAATCTGCAAGAGTAATTAAATTTGCCATAATAAATCAATTAAAAAAACTT
>Ga0228662_1000545_pt1 | contig 18417 bp, 29 predicted proteins | sample 76DmetaG_FD_183173 | JGI IMG/M metagenome (GOLD analysis project Ga0228662, IMG submission 183173) | Seawater microbial communities from Monterey Bay, California, United States - 76D | ecosystem: Environmental > Aquatic > Marine > Coastal | place: USA: California | collected 2016-11-10
TGGAACGTCGTTTGTTCTTCCTGCACCAAATACTTCTATTGTACCATTGGAAGCGTCATCACGCATTATAACTCCAACCTTCTGAATGTATTTTACTCCAGTTGGTTTGGTGGCGGTTAACCCACCAGGCGTATCTGAAACAAAAACTTCATCGCCTACAGAAAACGCGGATGTATCTATACCAGAAATACGGCCAAACATAATAGCTTCGCCTTCATCATTTGCACCACCTGCTGCGTCCAAACCTTCGTTTAAAATACCGATAACTGGCATACTATCTGTACCGTTGTTATCTGCAAGTTTTACTTCAATGACATTTCCAGACGGTGGTGTAGCGGTAGGAGCTGCACAAACAACTTGTCCTTTTGTTAGTGCCACAGACTCTGTGTTTTTTACTTGTAACGTAAGTGAAAGAGCCTTGTCAACTTGTCCAGCTGTTATGTCATCTTGGCTTATCCAATCAACACCTGTTCCTGTAGATGAAAGTATCTGGCCAGATGTACCTGTATTACCATTTACATCTACTAATCCTGCATCAAGCTCTATGTCGCTTAAAAACTTCTTGGCCATATTTTATTTAATTATTATGAGTAAGATGGAGTAACTGATGCTGCGCCGTCTTTAGCGTCAATCATAATTACTCTAATATCGTTAGCTGGAACAACTCCAAACTCGATTCTTACATGATTTTTACTTATAGAACTGCCGTTGCTTGTGTGCTCGACGTCAGCATGAACAACTTGTCCTGTAACCTTATCATACATTTGTACAACTACATTTTCAGAGTTAAGAGCATGGTTTATAGTAGCTCTTTTATTAGATATAAATGTAGAGTTTGAAACATCAATATCAGCTTCTTTTGTTTCTAACTGAGTATCTGTATTTGTTACAGTTTCTGTAGCAGATGTAATACTTGTAATGTGCCCGTAATCATCAAGCGCAATGTCTTGAATATATGTTCTTCCTGAGTTATCTACAGAGCTCTGAGCAGATGTATCTGCGTGAGTATATGTAACTGTATCGTCCCCAGAAACAGCAACAGTTAGTCCGCCTCCTTGAGCAAAGGTTAAAGTGCCTCCATCGCCTACTTCTTGTGTGTTAGTTCCATCACTAACGCTAAAGTTAAAGTTATCGTACTCTGAAGAGATTGGAATGTTATAAAAATTAGTTCCGTCGTTTGTGAATGTCCATCTATTAGAGCTTTCATTCCAAACTAAACTTACATTATCATCATTAGTACCTCTTTCAACTTCAATACCAGCATTTTCAGTTGGACTTGCCCCTGCATAATTACTATTTAAAAGAATAATATTATCAGCAAGGTTAATCTCTTCAGTGTTAATTGTAGTTGAGGTTCCAGAAACAACTAAATTAGTTACATTAAGTGTTTCTGTACTTGGGTTATATGTAAGTGTACTATGAGATAGTCCTTCCTGAGCTCCTGTGGCATTTGCTACAGAAGTAATATACCTGTCTGCATTTGAACTATCTGAAGAGATAGTTTGAAGAGTATCTGTGTTTGTATCAGTAGTAAATGAAAGATTGTTTTGAAAATAGCTTTGCAACACAGAAAGGTCTAATTTTTTAATAGAACCTCCAAGATTCATAACAAACTCATCAGTTAAGTTTAAGTTGGTACTATTTGTTTCTTCGGTTTGACCTGTAATTGCAGATACAGTTAGCACTGTCGCCCCATCTCCTGTAGACGTAACATGGCCTGTGTGATTAGGGTGAACGTAGTTATTTGCGTCTGTTGCGCCCGTGTAACCTAAATCACTTAATGCTAAAGTTCTAGTTGTTGCAGTTGCAGAAGTCACATGGCCAAGACCATCACTTGTAAAATCAATGGTGCTTATAACCGAAGCGCCAGTGGCGTCAAGGTCTATTGTAAGAGCAGTATGAGAAGGGTGCGAATAGTCTCCACTCAAAGCAAGCCAGTTACTTCCGTCGTAATATTTTAACTTATTTACTCCCGTCCCGTTGTCAAATATAATCTGACCAGATACTGGTGATGTAATGTCAGTAGCCTCTGTGTTGTGTAGTGATGAATTTCTTAGCTCGTTTTGATTGAGGTCTAAGTGATTTAAAAAAGGAATAGCCATAGTTTTTTAGTTTAGGTATGCAGAACCGCTTTTTGCTGCTGAAAAATTTATTGTTAATCTGTTTTTGTTTATGAATGTAATATCTGCTTGCCCCTGCTTTCCTGTAGAAAGAGTAACTGAAACAGATGGGAACTTGTTTAAGTTATGCACAACATCCCAAGTAGTACTTGCGCTTGTTTGGCTGTGCTTATATGTTGCGTCTTGAGAGTATAATGCGAATACATAATAATTGTCTAAAACAAGACTTCCATTTCCTCCATGATAATCCAAAGTAAAAAGATAGTAGTTAGAGTTGTTTTGGTCTTCCTGAACACTAACAACGTCGTATATTCCATATTTATCTTTATCGGATATATCTACTAGTAAGACTCTTTTGTTTTTATACTCTTGTAAAAAGTTCTCTACATTGTGGCCTGGAACATCAACTTCACTTAGTCTAAAACTACTAAGAGATGAAAAACCAGTTCCATCACTTGGACCAGTTAATGAGCCCTCCGAAATACTAGTCTTGAATTGATAAGTTAATTGTCCAGCTACAGTAATCTCTTGATTGGCTATTGCCGATATATCAGTGAGACTAAAGTTTTTTGTTACTAGACCCGCCGAGTCCGTTCCAATTACCTTATCGTTCTTGGTTACATTGGTATCTAAAGCATATGTGCTTATTCTTGCCATAAATGTTGAGTACTTTTATGCAAAGATAATATTTTAATAAAAGCAAAAATTTAAGCTAGTCCTTATTATTCCGAACTGCACTCCCGTAGAAATACCCAAATATACTAAGGACAATTCCCTCACATATCCCAATAAGATGTATCCAGACTTCTTTGTTGTTTTCTGGAACCTCAAGGTATACAATAGCGTATATAATAAAAGCAAAAGCAAAAAGGCCTATAATGCCAGTAAGGTTGAACATAAGGTCAAACCCTCCTGTCTTTGCTTTTTCAACTTCACGCTTTCTTGCGGAGTCCCTATCTGCAACCTCAAGGCTATAAAGCTCAACAAGCTCGTCGTGCATTTTAGCTTTTTCTTCTGGGCTTACCTCTGGGTCATTATCTATAAGATTCTTCACAACGCCCAAAACACCTTTGTCTGGCAAAACATCTCCAACAAACCCAGGCAGCTTTTTAAGTATAAACTGACCTACTTTAGTGTCTTTAAATTTTTTCTTAGGCATTGCAATATTCGTTTTTAGCATCAAAGCTTGGGCACTCTTTAGTAGAGAAATCTCTATGTCCAAACACCTCTACGCCTGGATGCAGTTTCTTTAATATTCTGATAAGTTCTAGCATACTAGCTATCTGCTGAGGTGTTCTAGTGTCTTTGGCTTTCATGTCAGAATCACAACCCCCTATGTAGCAAATTCCAATAGATGACTTGTTGTGTCCTTTACAATGAGCTCCAACCTTATCCACCATTCTACCATACTCAATAGAGCCGTCTAGTTTAACTACATAGTGGTAACCAATACCTGACCAACCTCTTTCCTTGTGCCACTTATCAATAGTAGCTGCAGATACGTTTCTCCCCTCTGGTGTTGCAGAGCAGTGAACAATTATTTTATTTATCTTTCTCATTTTTAATTTTGTCTTTTAAGCTATAATATAGCTCTTTTCCTAAAAGACCAAAAAAACCACCAACAAAACCAATTAAAGCAGCCTGAACTATCCCTAAAATGCTTATTGATGATACCGCCGTAAATACGTATCCTGCAAAAAATGATATTTTACTATCCAAATCCATTATCTCTTTTTTCCACCCCCTCTAGCTCTGTTTTTCTTCTGTGATTCCAGAACCAAACGTCCGCCTTTGTGTGAGCAATCTAATTTATCTCCTTTTTTCGACTTTTTGTTTTTTCTATTAAATAAATTACATTCAACTCTTTTGCGAACAGCTTCTTTTTTCTTCTGAGCCTTCGCAGAGGTTTTCCTATGCTTTTTTCTAGCCTTAGGATTATCACGGTAATATTTAGCGGTTCTACTTAACATTATTTTTTATATGGAAACATTCTGTTAAGTGTGTCACGTCTTTCTCCGCAACCACAAGGTTTACCCATTTTCTTTGAAATAGTTTCAGCAACCTTTTTCACACCAGTAGCTGTAGTGAATCTCTCTATAGTATCGCCTAGTCCTTTATCAGCCATTTTACTTTATCTTTAGTTTTTCGATACATTTATTGTATCCTACTACAAACTTCTTCCATAAAGCCTGTATCTTAAGTCCCAAATTTACGAAAAATTTTCCCATGTTAATTTCTCTTTCTAGATGTTAAACTTCTTAAAGAAGCGTTTATTTCTTTTGCGTCAGGAGCAGTAATTTTAGCAGTAGAAGTTAATTTAGAAACACCTTTAGTCAAGTTTCTTATTTGCTGGCTAGTTCTATTATTAAAGTATGCGTCAGATATACGAGTTATGCTTCTGTTTTGTAATCTAGCCACATCAGAAGCTCCAAACCCACCTTTTGATTGCTCATAAAAAGCTGTTTTCTTAGCAGATGTCGCTAAAGAATCAGCTTCCTCTTCTCTTCCTTGAGCTAAAAGCTTAGAAGCCTCATACATACTTTTCTGTAAATTAGAAGAAATAGAAGCTGCTCTTTTAGCTCCTTTTTCCGCACCCTTTACATACTTTTTAGGACCTCCAAAATAATTTTTTAGAGATTGGTCTTGTCTGTACTTAGCTTCATTATAATGGGTGTTTTGACCTCTTCTAGATGTTCCTGTACCGTCATTTACAGAGTAGGTATACCCTGTTTGTGTCGGTCCCTGGTTTTTCATTGGGTTAAAAACATTGACATTACCTGTATTAAATCTACTTGATAGATATGGATTTTTCCTACTATCGCTTTTAAAAAAACTTAACGCAGTGTTAGACAATGCTGTTTGAATGTTAGAGCTTGTTTGTTGATTTGTTTGTTTTTTCTTTTTATCTCCTGGTGGCATAATTATGTGTTTTTAGTATTTACCTCTTTTTGATTTTGGAGAAGACTTGGTGCTTCCGCCTTTACCTGCCCACAAATTCTTACAAGCCCAATAACGAGCAGTTAGTTTATTAGTAGCACTTGAACATTTATGACGTGCTTTGAATGACTTTCTAGCAGCAGCTGAGTAGTTATGTCCATAGCCTTTCGCACCAAAATGAATTAGTTTTTCCTTTCCACCTTGGCAGGCTTTAACCATTTTTTTCTTTCCAGCTCTGTCTGAAGGTCTTGGCTTGTTACACGCCATTTTACTTTTATCTGCCATATTATAAGCTTGTAGTTGTTAAATTACCCGAATCATCTACTGTAATTCTATATCTAGTTCCGTTTGGTGATTTTAATATCACTCCGTTAGCACTCTCTGTAACTTCCACATCTCCCTTAACTGATAATTCAGATGGTGGCGTTGCAGAAAAAGTGTCGCTTATATTCCAATTTCCGTTTGTTCCTATATTGCCAGAAAATCCAGTGGCACTATGAGTATTCATGTCTGAATTAGCATAAAAAGCAAGTGGGGTGCTTGTGATAATCTCCGAAGAGTTTGTCCCTGGTACAAGTCCTATTGAGAATACCCCACTGTCAGTATCTCCGTCTAAAACTCTTATTCTACTTACAATACCTCCTGCTCCCTGAGCTGGTGGATACTCTGCAACATCTACTAAACCATAAACTGACATTGAAAAATCAGTAGTTGTGTTTTCAGTTCTATCGTCATACACTTCAAACATAGAGTCGAAGCTACCTGTGTAGTTTTCATTTGGATGACCAAACAATCCCTTCCCGTCCCCACGAATCATAAACCTAGCTATAGCGTTCTCCCATCCATCTTGGTTTATTGTTCCAAAGGTAATACCGCCTTCACCAAGATTGTCTTCCATAGAATTTACAATCCAGAATCTGTTTCCTGCTCCATCTATAGTCCCGCCAGCCGTATCATCAATAATATTAAATCCTATAGCTGCATTTTGAGCTCCTCCATCTTGTATAAAGTGTATAGATGGATTGTGTTGCTCTCCGCCAGGAGTTATGTTGCTTGTGTCTGAAATTATCGTTAGCGTGGCGTCAGCTTGGTCTTGTTCAATTGTTAGGTTTCCATTTACATTGGTTCCCCCAGTAAGCGTACTAGTATGTAGTATATGCGCTCCAAGAGCAGATACGGTAAAGTTTTTGGTCTTGCCTTGGTCTGCTCCTGTAGTTCCATCAGTCCCTATAACTTTGTCTAAACCGTCTATTGCGGTATCCAATTGATATAAACTTATGTTTGCCATTATCTTTTTGTAAATTTTTTAGTTACTTTTCCCGCTTTCGTATTCGAAACAACAGTTTTTCCTTTTCTGCCCTCCCTTTTCTTTTTTCTTGCAGTTGCAGCTCTTTCGGACTTGCTCATGCTTTTTGCTTTCTTTAGTGGAAGACATCTGTCTGGATTCTTCTTGTCCTTGCTCGTTCCACACGCCCCAAGGATAGAGCCATCGGCTCCTATTCTCACCCATTTTTCTTCACGCCATTTTTTAAGTTCACCCATTATAACATTCTCCGTTGTCTGCGCTGAAGTCTTTTTATTTTTCTTTCAGCAGCTCTTCTTGATATATTTCTCTCAGAGCTTCTTTCATTTCTATTTTTTAAAACAGTACCACCTTCAGGCGTAATGTTTATTTGCTTATAAACAGAAGTACTCTTTTCGTTTTTATTTTTCAGTTTTGTTCTGCTTGCAGAAGAACCATCTGGGTTTGTAGATATAACTTCTCTTCTATATTTTGTTTTATTCACATGCCCATTTCTAGTCATTCTGTTTTTGAGACTATACGAACTTTTTGATGTAATGTAACTTATATCACTATTCTTAAATCCTATGTTGTTATATTCTTTATCCATTATTCCATTACTTTTGAAGCTCCTTTTGCAGCTGCTTTTTTGGCTAAATTTTTTCCAGCTAACTTTAACAGGGCTTTTATGCCAGAACCAACTACTCCAGTTGCATATGTCATAACGCTATTATCGCCAAGATTCGTTCTTGTCTCTGATACAGGTACATTTAAGGTTTGAGAGAAACTCCTTAGATTCTCCTCCTGTTCTAAGTTTCTTGCTTGAGCAACTCTTTTAGTAGGCATTTTATTTGCATTAAAAACAGGTCTATTAATAAGTCTATCAACAACAGTGTTTCTGAATCCGTATTTTTCGTAATCTGGCATAATTATTTCTTTTTAGCTTTTTTCTTAGCAGCTGTTTTCTTTTTCTTCTTTGACTTAAGCGTGTACTTGATTTTTCCTCCGTATGGCATGATTATCCTTTTTTATTTTTTCTTAATTTTTTGAAATCTGCTCCTGTTATCTTATCAAACGGTGGAGCTAGTCTAGCTATCTTCATTTGCGATGGAGAAAGCTTTTTACTTTTTTTTACTTTTTTTTGCATAGTTAGGGTCTTTACAGTATTTGCTTGCAGCCATATTCGCATATGCTGATGGATATGTGTCAAAAGTTCTTTTTGCCCAAGCTATACCCGATGCGCAAATCTTATTTCCTTTTCGTTTTTTCTTCTCTCTTGCCATAGCTAGATTGTAATACAGCAAAGATACCAAAAAATGTTTTTCGTATTTTTGCTATAAATTCAATCCAATAGATGATTAAAACATACAAAAGAGGCTCGCATAAAACTGTAAAAAAACAACACAGAGAGCGTGAGCACAACTTCCTCAAGTATCTTAGAGTGGTGCAATATTACATCAAGCGAAAGTATGAGCTTAGTGCTATGGAGCTAGATATGTTACTATATCTCTATGACATGCCTTACTTCAGAAAAGAAGATTTTAATTACTACGGAAACACAATGTCTTGGGATAAAAAGCGTTTCTTTGACATGGTTAACAAGGGTTTAATCAAGGAGTGGAGGCCTGGAGGAGAAAAGTACGGTAGGGCTAAATTATGGGAGCTATCTCATAAGTCTAAGACTATTTGTTCACTTGCATACAAAAAGCTTCTTAGAGAGGAGCCGATTTCTGAGGAGCCACGTTCAAACCCAATATTCAAAAAACAAACCTACACAGATAAGATTTACAAGAAAGTCATAGAAAAGATGAACAGAGCTAAATCTGATTCTGGTACTGCATAACTGCATTTTTAAGAAGTTGGTAGTTTCTAATTGACGTTAATTTCTTTAGCTCCCTCATTTTTAACTTATTTCCTTTGTCTGTCAACACGTCTATAGCTTCTATAGCCCTACTGATGAGGTTTGTTTCTTTTATTTCTTTGTTTGCATTTTCAATAGCTTTCTTTCTGTCGTCTTGAAAATACCAGCTTGTAAGGTATCTTGATGTGTTTAGCTTATCAGCCACCTTACTCATTGTTATTTTTTCTTTATTGAGCCAAAGTTCTTCCACAACAGCATCAATCTCTGATTCCGTTGGTTTATTCTTGGTGTGAATTATAGATGCTACTATACGCATCTTTTCTTTTCTATCTATCATTTTTGATGGATTGAATATAATTTTCCTTAGTCTAGGGCAGTATGGATTTGTTTTCTTATCGAAAACCTTTTCAATCATAGCTTCAACCCTGCTCGACCCATAAGTTCGTATAATGTGGCCTGTATCTCTATCTGATAAATCAACGAATAGTTTCTTCATCAAACCAATATCGAATCCTGGGTTGAGGTGTATGAACTTTTCTGCGATATACTCCAGCTCTGAAAAAGAGTTTATCTTCCTAGTTGTCCTGTAAAGAGAGTAAAACTTACACCCGTCAGGAAAATAAAGGTAATCGTTACCCTTAAACCTGAAAGGTGTCTGCATTATGATACGATGCTTGTCGTAATCAAATAGCGGAATCAACATCATCCATAGTTACAACTACGTCTCTTTCACGTATAGCTTTGAACTTTTCTCCTTTTAGCCTAAGTTCAGAGCCAGAGATTTTATCAAAGTAAACGAATTGTCCAGGAAAAACTTCTTTTACGTCGTCTCCGACAGTTACAACCTCTCCAATAACGTAACGTATGTTGTTGTCTGACTTTTCAGTCATTATAAGGCCTAGCTCGTTCTTTTGAACGACTTCCTCATCTCTTACAATTATAAAACTACCTACTGCTTTCATCTCTTTTTGCTCTTTTGTTTGAAATTACACATGATGTTGTTAGTATGGTAGAGGCAACAGATGCAGAATTAAGAACTGCATTCTTTGTAACCTTGAACGGGTCTACTATTCCCATTTTAAACATGTTCCCATATTTTTTATTCTTGACATCAAATCCGTAGTTTTTGCGTTTGTTTTCCATAGCATCAATCATTTCTTGGTCAATTATATCCATTGCATTTGACATAATCTTATTCCAAGGACTAGACAGCACGGAAACCATCATTTTGTACCCTAAGTTAAATGAATCACTACTTCGAGGAGGTTTTTGCGATATTTTTCTAGCCGCATCAATTAGCGCAATTCCACCACCAGCAACTATTCCTTCTTCTAAGGCAGCCTTAGTTGCATGGATGGAGTCATCCACTCTGTCTTTTTTCTCCTTAAGCTCTACTTCAGAGTTTCCTGCAAGCTTTATAGTTGCAACTCCTCCAGCTAACTTGGACAATCTGTCTTGTAAGTGCCATTTATCGGATTTATTCTTCGTTAATCGAATCTCATTGTTAATCCACTCAATAACCTCTGCTTTCTTTTGGTTTTCTTCCTCATCAAATACTAAAACTGTTTCAGATGAGTTTGAAATCATTTGACGACATGTGCCTAAATAGCTTTCGTCGATATTCTGTTTAGAATCTCCAGACATCTCTGAAATCATCTTGGCGCCTGTCATAAGACACAAATCTTCAAGAAGTTCAAACTTTTTGATACCGATACCTTCAGGAGTAATAAAATTAGCTGTAAGGTTCTTTTTATTGATATTCTGTGCTATAAATAACTTAACTCTATCGTCGAGGTCTGAAATAATTAGAAGTGGGCGTTTTTGCTTGATTGACTGCTCAAAAGCGAAATGTAGCCTCTCGTGCATGTCAATTTTCATGTCGCTTATCACAATTAGTGGGTTTTGGTACTCCACTGACTTGTTTCTAAGGTTATTTACGCTAAATGGCGTCCCATAACCACGTTTTATCTTGGTTCCATTAGTTATTTCGGTGTAATCCTCGCCTGTGGTTGACTCATCCATAGTTACAACACCGTCCTTTCCTACTTTTATGTAGGCATCTGATATCATTTTACCAATATACTCGTCTCCGTTGGCTGAAATCCTCGCAACTTCAAGTAATTTTTCGTCAGTTACGTCTACTTTTAGCTTTTCAAGCTCTTTTACGATGTCTTTTGCCGCTGCTTCGATGCCAGATTTGGCTTGTGTTACATTTTCTATGTTTGAAATATTCTTAAAACACTCGTCTATAAGTTTTGCAGCTAAAACACACGATGTGGTAGTTCCATCACCAGCTTCAGTAGCTGTTTTTTGACTTGCCTGCTTTAAGATACTACATCCTAAGTTCTCTACAGGGTCCGATAGTAGTATACTATTAGCCACTGTAACCCCGTCTTTAGTAATATGCGGGTTTCCGAACTGGTCTTCGATGATTACTGTCTTTCCTGACGCTCCAAGTGTAGAAGAAACGGCATCAGCTAGGATATCTACTCCTTTTTTTAGTTTTTCACGCCCATCAACGCCAAAAACTATCTCTTTTTCTATCATAATATTTAGATTTAATTAAATTTTTATTCTTTTCTTCTCTTCTTTTTATATAGGCATGTCGATTTTAGCCCTTATTTTTTTATAAGGCCAAAATTTGTGCCGTAAGTGCCTGACTGTCAGGATGTCTTGTTTGTCGCTTGCTTGTCGCTTGCTTGTCGCTCAATTTCATCGATTTTCTGTTGAAGTTTTTGTATTAAAAGCTTCGTCCCAGGTCGTCGTTTGAGTGAAATAATCTCCTGACACAGACGTGTTATTAGTCGTGACATTTATACTATAGTTAGTTACCCACATATTACCCTTTTAAGAAATGAGTTATCCATGCAACCAAGCCGTTGAGGTTTAAAGCAACAAGATTCCATTGCTTTCTAAATGCAACTTGAACAGTTACGCATATAAACCCTAGTACATAGAGCACAGGCTCGATAGTCCACTGTGCTGAGATGAGTAGTCCAGCGCCAAGATATCCAATTCTAGACGATAGCTTTTCTTGAATAGACATTTTTCTGTCTTCTACCACCCACCTTAGGATTCTTTGTTTGAAACGATACTCACACTTCTTACAAGTTAGCTTTCCTTTGTGCTTGAACTTGTCGTCAGTTTTGTTTTTCAAACATTTATTACAATATCTCATAGAGCACACCGTACACAGTTGTCCATACTGCAACTGTTATAAGTGCAATTATTGACCATGCTATTAATTTTGAATAATCTCTTTTCATACCGTAAAGATACGAAAAAAAACAATGTGGCGCAAAAATGTAAAAAGATTAATCGTTGAAGAAGTCGCTTATTGCGTTTATAGCTCTTTGCGTGATACTTGGTCTTGTAGCTGTTTTGAAGTCTATAGCCTTACCAGTATTCTGACCTTCCCATCTTCCCTTTTGGTAGATTTGGTTTTCATTAAGTGGAGGATTTGCTGGAGCGTTTCTCCAATTTTTCACTCCATGCTGATACCCCATATTATACAATGTGCTATCGGCCTTAGTTGCCTTTGGAACTTGATTCATTGCCCCACCCATCATTTTGTGTTCCATACCGATACCTAGCTTTAGGTTCTTGTATGTTGGAGAAGGTATAGAGTCTGTAGTTTGAGTTGGTTTTGTTTTTTGTTTAGCCATAGCTTTAGAATACAACAAGGGTTAAGGAGGTCTTTTGGACATCCATATGCAAATATAACAATAAAAACAAATGAAAAACTGCACCACATATGATATATAGTCTTAACGTGGCGCATTCTTGTAAATTAATACTGACCATTATTTAGTGTAAGAGCTTTTTCCAAAAAAATGCCACAGATGTATTTAGGTTTTGGGTAACCTCTACTATACAGACACTACACGCTATTATTAAACGTTTTACTTCAACCCACGGGGGTACTGTTTTTTGCATTACTACTCAAAACTTTCAGCTTTTTTCTACAGCTATAGTTTTACAACAACTATCCTTTATCGCTCGCTCACTTCGTTCGCTCGCTTTGGCGATTTACTTCGTAAATCTTTGCACACCCCGTATAGATATGGGGGGATATTTGTTTTTCTTGTTCACAATCATTCGATAGCCACCCTTATCCCTACGTCAATCATAAACGTTTAGTTACCACTCACACTATAATTGACTCTATATATATACTGCTGAATAATTCGTTGCCAAGCGTTGCTTGTCACCGTCGCAAGTATCGTCTTGCGTATGTACTCGGAACTTCGTTCTGCTCAGTACTTCGTACTTCGCCTCGCCAATGCTCTCTAGTTCAGCGCAACTAACGTTGCTTTCGACTTTCAAGCTCTCCATCGGAACGGAGCTCGTTGGTTCGCGCACACTTAAATATTTACTTCGTAAATGAGTGCGCTTCTCGTCAAGCGCAGAAGTATTCCCTTCGGTCATTTCTGCGGGGGAACCCCTGCTTGACTCGCCAGCCTCGTCCTAAATCTCACACACACTTCTTCCCAAGAAAAAGCATCGAGCAAAGCTCTCGTAATATTCTACAAGTAAAGACAGTCTTCGAAGAGGAACACTCTCCGAAGCCTCGCCTACGCTCCGTCAGATTGCTATCACAATCAGACAGTCGGTCTTGACTAGTGGAATATTATCTACGGTAAGCTATCGCTTACCTTGACTTTATTTACCGAATCAAAGTGTGTGCGAGAGTCGCATACATACTAATTTAATTTTATATATTATGAATACTTCATCTTACAAATCAGTACCAGTTATCGCATCAATCATCGGTAGCAAATCACGTAAAGCAATGTACCTTACGAACATCACATCTCTTGACGGCAAGCGTATCTACAAAGACAAGTGGATACCTACATCGTGGTCAACTAACTCGATATACGAGTTTCGTTACACGAATAATGAACGTGGTATTCACAATCAACTTATCATACCTGGTAAATACTATCGTTTCAACTTCAAGGATTCGGTTCTTATGACTGACCAAGGTGCAGTCAACGAACACGGTGCAATCCTAGAAGTCAAAGGCTTGACTAAAGTCAAGAAGTCTGCCTCACGTCAGACGATAGAATGGGAATACGATTCACAATCAATAGTAGAGTTCCCGATGAACAAGGTATCTGAAGCTATGCTGGTTGACAGATACGATGAAAGAAACGTTTCACGTATCAAGTCAAGACTTGTAAATGGTAAAGTAGTAGAATACTATCAAATCGAAGAAAGATACATCATATACGTTCCAACTTGGCTCATAAGTAAATTCGAAAGAAAATACGAAATGGTAATGAGAATAATTGATGACAACTTTGAAAATGACAATGATAGTTACGGTATTGCAGAAAATACGGCATATCAATCAAACTTAAATCAACAGTTTGATTACATCAATCGTGATACAATAAACTTTGAACAAGTTGACTCTATAACTCAATGGGAGATTGATAATCCAGAGTATGCCTCTTACTCTTAAGAGTAGGGGGCTTTGCCCCCTTTTTTGCTCTTCGAGCCTTTCTTTATGAATTATTCATAATACAAAAAACTATACTCAAAAAGGTAAAATGGGTTGTTTTGATAGTTTCAGCCCTTTGAATAAACAGACACTTCGTGTCTAATTTTTATAAAATTTTTTATTAATTAAATCTAATATTATGACTTTAGAAATCCCTATTCCAGTAACGTTCACAATCAAAATGGAAACTGAACGTGCATTCATCGTTAATAACGTAATGCTAAAAAACAATCTATACATCAACGAAGCTGTTCTTCCAAAGATGTATACTGACATCAACACAACTGATAACAATCATGTGACCTCAGCTAATGTAGAAAAGTGGGTGTTACAACAACGCTACACAGAAGAAAACACAGTAGATGTAGAAGCACACGTAGAAGAGTTGTTATCAGTTGTATAATCAAAATCGCAAGTAGAGGCAAAGGTCAATTACCTTTGAGCAAAAAAGTATATATGTATACAATATATACCTATTATGTTGAGCCCAGTTGCGATAAGTCCCTCACGGAAAACATGTGCTACACAGCACCAAGCCTTTTAGGTTGAAAACAAGTGGGGGAATAAGGCCCGTTCGTCTAATGGTTAGGACGCCACCCTTTCACGGTGTAAATGGAGGTTCGATTCCTTCACGGGCTACTAAATTATATATTATGTTCAAATTAAATCAATTATCAAATATCAAAAGTCATGAAGCAGATGATGGAACACTACTGTTTCAAACAATGAAAGTTCATGACGATGCAGGTGACGTGTATAAAGCACAAATAACTGAAGATGTGTTCAGACTATACATAACAAAAAGTGGTGAGCGCATTGACTTTACACACGATTTACTATTAGAAATATTAACTCAAGTTGAAAAAATACAATTCGAAATAGGATGAAAACAATAACAAAAACACTTCCGACAGGTATCAAAACGATACAAAAAAAACGCAATGGACGTATCACAATCACTATTGCGGATTCAAATACACAGCCAAAACTATCAATGGCTGAAAAATTTATTGTCACACCAATAGCATTGTTTGCAATCATATGCATATTTGGTGGGTCTTTACAAATTTACTCAACAATGAGTTGGACAGCATTACTGGTTTTATCACCTGTAATATTATTTACTTGGGCTGTATTCACAGCAGTAATTATCAATTTTTATTTATTAATTTTTAAATCTTAATTCTTATGAAAACAGAGTTAATCAATGACTTCCTAAATGGGTCATCAGTAACTGACATCGGTAATGCTACAGGCGTAACTGGGTCATCAGTATCTTCTGCAATTAAAACTGCAGTAAAAAATGTCAAAAAGAACAAAGTTGTTCGAAGTGACAAAAACGTGTACAATCGTATAAAAAACGATTTATCAGCACGTGACATCAATAACAATAGAGATGCATGGAAACAAGCAATGACATTGTTTAATGGCACAAAGCCACCGACATACCTTCAACCTGTAACAACAATATTCAAAGCAGACAATTATCGTCAAGCTTTTGATATTACAGAAAGACAAGGCAAAACGTTGACTGCATACGAGGGTGCATTACTAATGTACAACACTATTGTTGCAAACAACAAAATCAAAGTTTAATCTAACGGGGGCTAAGGCCCCCTTAATTCACAATCACATGAAAGTAAATCAAAATCTCATCAGAGTTATGAATGTACAAACACATTCATATGAAACACAACGAATGCAAAGGTTCATAAAAAAAGAACTTGCAAAACAAAACCTTGGTCATACAAAAGACAAGTATGGAAATATATATGTGACCAAAGGTGACGCAGACTTATATCCAACAATGGTATGTCACATTGATACAGTACACGCAATAAACAATGATGTACAAGTTGTACAACTTGATGACGTACTACTAGCTATCGACACTAAAACAAAAAAACGTTATGGTATTGGTGGTGACGACAAAGTAGGTGTATACATTACTCTTGAACTACTAAAACAATTTGACAACTTCAAAGCAGTATTCTTTCTTGACGAAGAAGTTGGTTGTGTAGGTTCAAGCAAAGCAGACTTCACATTCTTCAATGACAGTACTATTGTATTAGAATGTGACAGACGTGGATACAATGACTTTGTAACAAGTATCAGTGGTACAAAACTATCAAACGATAAACTTCACAATGACATTGATTACATACTTGACAAATACAATCGTAAAAAATGTATTGGTGGTATAACAGATGTTGGTGAAATTGCGGACAACAATCCTGTACAAGTAGCTAACATGTCTTGTGGTTACTACGACCCACATTCAGACAACGAATACATTGTCATATCCGAAGTAGAATCAACAAAACAAATGTGTTTGGAAATACTACAAGAAACAGCTGACAAAAGATATGAAATAGATTTGGACAAAAGAACAACTTATGGTGTTGGATATGGTGGCTACAATGCATACTCAGCTAGAAGTTGGGGCTATGACTACTATGACGATTGGGACAACAAACCAAAACACAAAACAAAAAACGAAGCATTACACAATACATATGCAGACTCATTTAAAACAACAGCTGAATGCCCATGTTGTAATGCAAGTGAAGTATGGTTTGACGATTACGAACAACAGTTCTTCTGCTTATCATGCCACACATATGTAGAAATCGATGACAATAATGTAAACATTGATGCTGAGTATATGTCTACAATCACAGATGAAGAATATATAGAAACAGACACACTTCTATATGACGCAAGCTTCAACCAAGAAGCATTTAAAAAAGATGTTGAACCTAAATTATTAAACAATGGTATATAGATATAGCGTAAAAACAGATGACGTAATAAATTTTATGCAACAATATGATGGGTCACTTCCGAAAAATCATATGCAGGGAACATACGACAGCAGTGATTTTGAATATGTAATCAGAGATAATTTCAACATGTCAAGCTTTAGTTATAAAAGACTAATTGTAAAACTAAAACAAGAAAAAATTATTCATGTACAAAAATACAAAAGAGATGGATATGGAATGTACATGTCACATTGGTTAGACAATAAAAAGCTTTTAGAAAAGTACGGTATAAATGTATATACAAGAAATGAAAATAACATAACGAACAAAGTTGTGTCACACAGTCTTGCAGAAAATCTAATAGGCTTTGCTGATAACATGCAGAGTGATGACAAACACTTATGGCAAATTGCTTGTAACACTATATACAGAAAAGCTGTAAACGACAAACACGATAGACATTTCACAATCAACAATAGAGGTGCTATGACATATACACCTATTGGAAGAATGACAGCTACTACAGAAGATAAAGAACGTTGGTTATCAGACAAGAAATATCGAAGTGATATAAAATTTGGAAAAGGTTTACGCAAAATATTTAAACACCAAAACATCAAAATACCTGATAATATTATTGAGTTTTTTGCGAATAAACTAAAAGGTATGTATACGTTTCAAGGTAAAATTACAGTAGTAAGCGGTAGTTATATACGTGATTGGTATAATGGTAATATTTACGCAAAATACAATACAGAATCACTAGGAAATTCTTGTATGCGTCATGATAGCTGTCAAAATTACTTTGACATATATACAGAAAACGATGACAAAGTAAAAATGATAATAGCGCTTGATGATGAAAATATGCTGATTGGAAGAGCTATACTATGGAACACAGACAGTCATGGGCTATTTTGTGATAGAATATACGGTAAACAAATGACTATAGAAGCAATAAAATCATACGCTAAAAAACTTGGTGCATATACAAAATATGAACAAAGTTACAGTAACACAACACTTGTTTCTCCAACAGGTGAAGCAGACAACAACGAAATCACAATCACACTAAACACAGGTGGATTTGAATACTATCCGTACATGGATACATTAAAATACTCAGATGATATTTCGAACGACGATGAAATTGTATTAAGCTCAGAAAACGGTGACTATTGTCTTGAATCAACAGACGGTGGACCAAATGACGACTATGTAACGCTAGAAAACGGTGACCGAATACACGAAGATGAAGCAAATTACATTGATAGGTATAGTGAGTGGTATCATAGTGAAGATTGCGTATACAGTGAATACCATGGTGAACATATTATATACGACCGTGCAATATCAATCAATGGTGGAAACGACTACGCATGGGACGACTGCGATGATTTTAAATTTGTTGAAGAAGAAGAAGAATACTACCACTATGAAGATGTTGTATGGTCAGAATATCATACAGAATATCTACATAATTATGACGAATGTGTAATACACGGAATTATAAGTGTCCGTCAATCAAATGAAATAGTAGTAAATGGTACAAATTTAACTTGTCACATAAACGTTACAATTGAAGAGTTACTAGAAAATGAAATAATAACTGAAGAAGAATATGAAAATCATGTAACAAATGGGTAAAAAATGGAATGAGTTTAAAACAAACGCAATGTATATAATTTTCAGAATAATGAACTGGATATTATGGATAGCTATAATATTAGCTATTATACTTTCATGTGTAGGTAATAGGGGTAGATAATACCCCTTTACTTATGCAATAAAAAATGTTCACAATCATAAAGCACGACGCGACCACACGATGTGACAGCATTATGCGACATTATGCGACATAAAGCACGATGTGACCTTATGTGACGCAAAATAATTAAAAAATTGTTGATAAAGTTAGGTTATTAACAAAATAAATCGTAAAT
>Ga0228662_1000550_pt1 | contig 18341 bp, 21 predicted proteins | sample 76DmetaG_FD_183173 | JGI IMG/M metagenome (GOLD analysis project Ga0228662, IMG submission 183173) | Seawater microbial communities from Monterey Bay, California, United States - 76D | ecosystem: Environmental > Aquatic > Marine > Coastal | place: USA: California | collected 2016-11-10
TTTGGAGCTCACTAAAACCTTGCTCCCACTGATCCGCAAGCTGGTTCCAGATGAAACCTAGGCTATCCAACCTTTCGATGCGTTCTGGAGATAAGCTGTCTAGTTGTTTTCTCTGAGTGCCAACCCATCTCCCAAGATTAACCTCATTACCAGTTTTATACCTGTGCGGAACCCTACAGTGACCTTCATTTTCTCTGAACCTTTGGAGCTCACTAAAACCTTGCTCCCACTGATCCGCAAGCTGGTTCCAGATGAAACCTAGGCTATCCAACCTTTCGATGCGTTCTGGAGATAAGCTGTCTAGTTGTTTTCTCTGAGTGTTAAGCCATACTCCAAGCCTAACTCCATCATCAGTTTTATACTTGTGCGGAACCCTACAGTGACCTTCATTTTCTCTGAACCTTTGGAGCTCATTAAAACCTTGCTCCCACTTGTCCAGATAAGCATCCCAGATGAAATCTAAGCTATCTAACCTTTTGATGCGTTCTGGAGATAGGCTTTCTTGTTGTACTCTTTGGGTGCTAACCCAATGCCCAAGTCGAACTGCATCCGCAGTATTATAATTTTTTGGAACCCTACAGTGGCCTTCAAGTTCTCTGAACTTTTCGAGCTCGCTAAATTTCTGCTCCCACTGCTCCTTAAGCTGGTTCCAAGTGAAACCTAAGCTATCCAACTTTTCGATGCGTTCTCGAGATAAACTATCCCGTTGTTTTCTCTGAGTGCCAACCCAGCTGCCAAGGCTATAATCATCTGCTTTGAATCCTCCAGGGACCTTGCAGTGGCCTTCACGATCTTTGAACGCCTCAAGCAACCCAAACCAAAACCCCCAAGACGCCGTGCTAGCCTCAACTAGAACAGTCCGAAGTGCGGAAGAAAACTCAGCATCGACGTTGGCTGGTAAATCAAAGATGATCTTATCACTGATCTTCTGGCTGGACTGCGAGGCGCTCTTGGCCATGTTCGTGCGATACTGGTCCAGCGTATCCGCAAGTACCTCATCATGCGCCCTCAGAGCCTTTAGGACATCCCAGGCAGGCTTGAAGTCGCTCTCTTCAATCGTTTCCTCAAGGTCTTCACCATCCTCGATGAATACAGGTATGACAACTGTGCCTTTGGTCTGAATCTTAGCCCCACGAACCTTCCTGATGGCACGACCAACGGCCTGAATGATATCCACCTGACTGCCACGGGGATCAATAAAGGCAACACCATCAAGTGATGGAACGTCTACACCCTCTGCCAGGCATCGCGCATTTGTCAGGATACCTCTGTCATAACCCTCAAGCTCCTTGAGCCTGTCGATCTTCTCTTTTCGATCACCAGCTTTCATGTCGCCAGAGACGTAGTCTGATAAAAACGTGCCGTCAGGGCGTTGGGTTGGGTCAATCAGATCAACAACATCAACCAACTCTTCCGAGAATTCCTTGGCACCTTTGACCCTACTGTGGAACGAGATTACTCGCTTAAGGTCATAGTCTTTGATGGCTTTGATAAGGCCAATCTTAGCACCAAGTGTTCTCGCATCTGTTTGGTCATCAGGGTTGATGGCAACTATCTCGCGATCATCGATCCAAGCCTTAACCATTGGCTCATCAACACCCACAATGACCACTTGGTAGTCTGATAGCAGATCACGTTGGATTGCTTCTCCAAATGTAAGCTGATGAACAACTGGACCAAAGACAGCTTCGTTATCCATTCCTACGACAGCCAAGTCACGTGCCTTAGCTTCGTCCTTGATAGCCTTACCAAAGTATCTTGGTGTTGCTGTTGTAAATAGACGTTTAGAAGCTCTGATCTTCTCATCATCAAGGATCGTAGCAAATCCTGCATCAGCTTTACCTGCGCATCTGTGAGCCTCATCAGCCACAGCGAAGTCAAAGCCTGGAACTGTTTCATCAAGTTGTGCCTCAGCTATCAGCTCTGAGGACTGATACGTACAGAAGACCACTTTAGGTTTAGGCTGCTTAAGGAACCTGGCTATCTCTTTGACTTCAGATGTAACGGGGAATGGCGCATCAGAGGGGTTCATGTCCTCGGTCTTCTTGCCAACAGATTTGTCTGAACAGACGTTGAGGATGTCGAAGTCAGTGTTACCCGCCCAAGCCCACTCTCTCATGGTTTGAGACAACAGGCTCAAGGAGGGAAGCAGAACCAGTGTAGTGTGAGCCTCGAGAGCTTCTTTGATCCACAAGGTAGTGAAGGTTTTACCCGTTCCACAGGCCATAATCATCTGACCACGGTCAACGGTCTGTAATCTGGATTGAACGGCTTCAATAGCTTCAAGCTGATGAACGTCTGGTGTTGGCTTAGCCTTCACCTTGGCCCGATACAGATCAGAGAAGGAACTTGGGTAGTCTATCTGGGCATCACGAAAGTTATTCAGCTTGAAAACTGTGACAGGCTTGTCTTGGCCCGTAAGCGTCTTATCCGCCTTTGCTTCCATCTTATTAGTAGTTTGTAGCCAGAGGCGTCTATCGACTTCCCTACGACCAGTATCAGCAAGGAATGAGTTCATATCACCCTTGGTCGTTGTCCGATGCTCACCATAGCACTTAGCTTGAACTGCCCAAATGAGGCCCTCAGTATCTCTGAAGACGAGGTCAGTCCCTAAGTCCTGTCGTTGCCACTTGTTTGGATACTCATCCCACAGCCAAACCTTATCGACCGTCTTTGACCACTCTGGGTCATTCTCAAGGAACCACTTGCAGAAGACTTCAAACTTCTTCCCTGCGTCCCGCTCGCCAAACTCGGTGCGAAGGGATGTAATGAAGTTGTCAAAAGAAGCCATGTAGTTCTCCATGTTGGACTTCATCAGAACTCAGAGCCTAGAGACATTCAAGTTGATACTCCTGCGATCAAGGTAAAAAGTTTTCTAAATTCCCATCGGGGGCCTCTTGTATCACTAAGTCTACTCGACCGTATCGACTATCTAGGCGAGTAAGCTGTCACATTTGAGAGCACACCAGTCTCACTAGGTCTGGCCTATGTGACACCCCATATGAGAAGCTCTCTAAGGCCATAGTCCAGGTCGTTCCGTCTCAATAGCTTGCTCCACCACTGATACCATGTTAGTCTCATATAAGCCTTAAGCCTTAATGATTCGATAAGTGGGGAGACAACAGATGTTAATCGGATACGCCAGAACTAGTACAGTAGATCAACAGGCAGGATTTGAAGCCCAACTGGTAGAACTGAACACATATGGATGTGAACGGACCTTCCAAGAGCAAGTTTCTGCTGTTGCTACTCGTACCCAACTTGAAGCTGCCATTGATATGTTACGTGAAGGCGACAAGTTGATTGTGACAAAGCTGGATCGCTTAGCAAGGTCTGTGGCTCACATGGGAGATTTGTTAGAACAGATTGAAGCCAAGGGTGCTGGCTTAGTGATCCTATCTATGGGCAACGAAAGAGTTGATACATCAACAGCTACAGGCAAGCTGATCCTTAACATGATGGTATCTGTTGCACAGTTTGAGCGTGAGATGATGAAGGAACGTCAGGTAGAGGGCATCAAGAGGGCGCAAGCTGAAGGTAAGTACAAAGGTCGTGTTCCCAAAGCTATGCAACAAGCTGACAAGGTTAAGGCTCTGGTAGCTGCTGGTGTTGATCGGGTTAAGATACAAGAGCAACTAGGCATGTCGAAGGCGAGTTACTACCGCTGTTTGAAGGTAGCATGACAGACGCCCAGTCAACCTCACCCATGGCCAGTCGCTTGTGGGTGAATACTAAAAATGCCTCTTAGGTGTACTGTGTGGGCAGCAAGGGCAAAGGCTGTACTACTCAGCACCCTCAACGATCATTAGATCAGTGTCTGAACATGTTTCGCGTACAGCTTTTGCAGCTTGATACTCAGCACTGAGGTAGAAAGTTTCAGCAGCTTGCTTGCTCTCAAACTCAATCATCATAACAGTGCCTGTGAGTTTACCTTCATGCCTATCGGCTAATGGGCCTCTAGCTAAAACTTTGCCACCATATTTCTTAATAGCGGGTGCTGCCATTCCTGAAAATGTTTGGAATTTCTCAGCGTCAGTGACCCTAATGTTGGCTACTAAGTATCCCTTTGGCATGTTCCTGATCTCCTTAACTATGCTTAAACTTTAGCACGGAATTATAATTCAGCCATACTTTTCTTGACTAACGACATATCATTCACACCTCATAGATCGGAGGTCATATGGCTTCGTGTAATTTCTAAATGATGCCGTAAACATTCTTATAGGCATGGGACCCTCCAGATCATAAGGGAGAGATTGCACCCGCCTTGGCATCCAGCTTGAGCCATAAGATAAGAATAAAGGTTTAGCAGGCGTTAAGCGTTGGCTACGTACTTACCGTGACTAGGTTGGGTGATGATGTCTTTGGCAAGTAGCTGCTTAATGGCTCTGAACAAGGTTGGTCGCGACAAATTCGAAGTCAGCATATGCTGTGTAATGGCTTTCGTAGTGATTGAACCACCAGCTTCCGTAGCTTGTACGATGCAGGAGAATACGCACTTCTCAGGTTCAGACAATTCACTGATGCCTAGGTCTTGCTCCATTGCGAACATCAGCTCTTTAAGTTGTGTAAACGTATTAAACTTACTCATGCGTACAAACCTTTCTTGACAATCAAAGTGTACCGACTGATATTGTTTCATATTGACACTACGCGTATTGGAATTAACCAGTACCATATTTATAGTATATTACAAATATTTTCCTCTGGGTTTCCCCCCACCACTTATGGTCAGTCCGTTGTTCTCAGCAGGCTGACCAATTTTCTTTATGATACAGTTAGAACTGAAACCGTCTTCGGATACCGATAAGCAAAAGTAAGCACGCAAACGTCCCTAACGTGTCGCCTATCCAGAACATCGCCAAGATCAAAACCTCATCAGTTAGTGGCGCAAGACCTCCAAAGAAGATTTGCTTTCCAATAGAGTTAAAGACCGATGCAATGCTGGCCAACAGTATGAGTGACTTCCAATTGGTGAGTGCAGAGTCCTTCCCATCAGGGCGCATTTCAATGCCTGCAAGACGGAACACTTCGAACGTCAAGTAAACGCACAAGCCTCCAACCATTGCTGAACCAAGAAAAACATCCAAGCCAACGTCTGGTTGCCATAGAAATATGCAACTAAACAGTTCAGCAGCAATCAGAGGTAAGATGGCACGTACACCGCAAAGCCATACAGCAAGGACACGGATGCCATGCGGTATGAACAGTAAGCTACCTGCCATGGTACTGCTGCTTAGAAACTGATGCTGGACGGGTTCCACTACTAAATCGACAAGCGCAAAAGCTAGCACGAAGGAAATAAAGATAACTGCAAACTCATTAAGACGGGTGAACTCGACAATTGATCGCATAACGGCACCTTTCCAGTACATGTCGTGATCTTCCTCTTGGGTATGACGCTATATGCCCACCTAACTAAAGCAAGCACTTAATGCCTTACCCAGGGTAAGCGTTAAGTTAGCACTAAGAGCCATAGACAGTTCGTTCGGACTTCTCAGACGTATGGGACCCTCCAGATTATGAGGGAGAGATTGCACCCGCCTTCGTATCCAGCATGAGCCACAAGATAAGATTTTGATCTGGTCTGTAACCCCAGCAACTGGAACACATCAGTAAACTCCGCGGTTCGGACGTGTGAAGCACGGTGGAAGGTTGAGCTCAGCGAACCCTTTGAAAAAAGGGCTTGACCTGATGTCCGTGTGGGGGCACCACTAAATAACCCAAAGCATTGTAATACCTCACTAATTCGACTGACCGAGTGAGCCGTAGACCATGCTGGCAACCAAATCTAATAGCCACACGTTCCAAAAGGATGGAATCTGGTATTTCTCCCGTAGAGTGCCTGCTGATTTACGGCGGCATTATCGGACGGGTAGGATTGCTTACTCGCTGAGGACTAAATCGGTCAGGGATGCTCGTGTTAGGGCTATGAGTGATGCTGCTAAGTTGGACAGGCATTGGCACATCCTGCGTATTTCCTCGGATGATTTGCCCGGGAAGCATTTACTAAATGATGCAGTTCAGGAATCAGCAGCTGTGTCTTCTATCGATGATCACTCCTTTAAGGCTGCTGTGAGGCGTTCCTGTGGCTATCTGATTGATTGCTGTGGGCTGAAAGACCTTGACGATTATGTTCGGTCTGATGCTACCAAGTTCCGTGATTATCTATTTGCTAAGGGCCTGAACGGGGCTTCTGTGGCAAGGATCTTTGGGACAGTTAGGGCCGTTATAAACTTAGCCCTGAGTGAGTTTGGGCTAGCAATCGTCAACCCTTTCTCAAACGTCTATTTTGATCACAGTGCTGGGGTAAAAAAGCGACACCCCGTAAAGCCTGAAGACATCAAGAAGGTTCAGGCCGAGTGCTATAGGGCTGATGACGAGAAACGCTGGCTGATAGCCCTGATAGCTGACACAGGGATGCGTTTAGCCGAAGGCGCTGGGCTGCTAAGGTCAGACTTTATTGAGCAAGACGGTATCCTGTGCGTGAACATCAGATCTCATCCGTGGCGCTCCCTGAAGACCGCAAGCAGTACTAGAGTAATTCCGCTGGTAGGATCAGCTAAATGGGCAGCAGAACGTATATTAGCACAGCCTGCTGACAGTAAGTTTGCATTCCCTAACTACAATGATGGTCAGAGAACAAACGCTAACTCAGCAAGTGCTGCATTGAATAAATGGCTGAAGACAAAGATTGGGCAGGGGTACACTATTCACAGCTTCAGGCATTCAATGCGGGACAGGCTCAGGGCAGTTGAATGTCCAAGTGATATCATTGATCAGATTGGTGGTTGGCTAACGCAGGGCGTGGGTGCTTCTTATGGACTCGGGCATAATCATGGAACGCTAACGAGATGGTTAGTTGCTATCGTTGAGGCCCCAAATCTGGAAGCATAAAGTGAGGCCAATATACATAGGCCCCACCTTTGATTTTAAGATACAAAGATTCTAAAATCTTGTTCTGTCGGTTGCTAATATAACTCGTCAAGCAAGCGGTGTTGCGCCCGTTTCCATTCGAATTATTTTCCCGTCTTTAATCATGCAAACCAGCATCACGGCTTCTTTTGTATCGTCGGGGTAAGACATGAAATCATGTGAAACTAAAATTTCATCATTCTCATAAACACAACGAGATGCATCGTTTACGAATTTTGGGTTAGTCATCATACCGGCGGCCATCGACACCCATTCAGTTTTAGTGAACTGATTACCGGATTTGTGAAAAATGATCTCGGCATCTTCGTGAAGAAGCTTTGCATAATCGTCTACATTTCGATCATTCATAACTTTCGTCAGTTTTTGGTATAATGACATCTCTATTCCCCCCACATTCCAGCGAATTCGTAGACAACTGCACGCTTTCCACCTACACACCAAGCATCATGATTTGGCGAAATCGCATATGCATCACCAGCAGAATATGTGGCTTCTGAACCGTCATCACAAACGCAATGAATAGTTCCTTCGACTATGATTCCGGTATGCGTAGCTTGACAGCTTGGCGTGCCGACAATTGGCTTGATGTCAGTGGACCATTTCCAATCTGGTGCCAGCGTCAGCTTCATCACCCGCTGACCTAGAACGTTTACCGCTTCCATACGTGCGTTCGGCATGTCCTTGGCTTCATCTGCTTGCGATGCAAAACTTTTAACTTCAATTGGCATTTTAATTTTCCTTTTCGGGGGCATTTTGATCCTGTTGAAACAGTCTCGATCCCAACGTTAGTGTTATTCATTAGGTGAGTTTTAGATTTAGCTAACAACAGAAGTGTTGTGCTTTATCACAGTGGCAATTTCAGATATCTCACTAGCCGGAACGCCTGATCTTTCAGAATGCTCTTTGATCAAATTTTCGCTATCCGAATTGTAAATGCAAAAAATAGCATCGCCAACAACATAGCTCTGCTCTTGCATAATGTTCTTCCCCTCGGAGCGCATCGCCTCCAGAACTTCTTCTGAGCCTTTACCTGCATTGTTCAATTCATGTTTTGGAATGCTTCCTGCGCCTTCCATTTCACGTCTAATTAGAAACTTTTTCATGAGCTTCTCTTTCAAGTTTGATAGTTGTGTGTTTTGACAATGAGTAATTTGGGACGGGCTAGAGAAAATTAGTGCGGTTTACCCCGTCCCATTTACTTCTTTGTTATTGAATACAGAATGCTTCACTCATTGGTGTTACCACTTCGTGAAAATTGCCTTCTAAGCTTTCAAAAATATCAAGGCATTGCATGACGCACATCTAGATATCGCCATACGGGCTCTCCATCCAAAACATCTGCAAGGCCGTCCAAGGCACCGTAGGACATCCGCCAATTCAGATATTCTTCATACGCAGCTTTACTGGTCCACATAGATACTACCTCGACTCGTCCAGTTTCGTCGTTGTCAGCCAAGTATAACCAAAGACAATCTGGCCTTGATCGAGTTGCAACAAGTAAAGTTGCGAAGTCTGCAAAGAACTTTGACTTTGCCTCCTTTTTTACAGGTATTTGTAGGTTCACGATGCATGTCATAATGCTGTTCTTTCTTTTGTTGCTTTTGTTGTTGTTTGAATAATTTGGCACAAACCAAAGCCAACCAGTGCTATTATGTTCACCCCAATTAGCTTTGCGTCACCGAGTGAAAGACTCCCCACTCATTGGTGTTATCACGGTAGTTTCCAAGATAGCGCCAGCAGCGGCTCTTTTAGCTTTGAGTTCCTCATGGCCACCAAAAGCTTTCATAGCTTCGGGAGATTCAAAATCGATAATAACCGTAAGCTTATTATCGTTATCTTTTTCGGTACCTGCGAACACAAGCTTAGCGCCAAGCGCATTCAAAGTAGCCTCATTTTCATAAAACATGTCTTTCCATGGTTTAAAGCCACGAGCCAGATCTTGCGTAAGTTTAACCATCATGATGGATTTCCTTTAATTTTTGAGGATGGACTACAGTCCACAAATTTTCGTTTTATTGCTTTGTGTCCTACCACTTGAAATCGTAAATGCTGTGTGTTGCATCGATCTGATACGTGGTCTGAAAACTTGGTTTCGGATTAGTGTTGCTATATTTACCAGTGCCACTGGTCAGGGTTCCTGTTCCCATGCCTGTGCTAGTATCGATGGCAGCAAGCCAAACTGAGGCATCTCCATCAGGATCAACGGATTCACAAACGCCATTAATCGATGAAGGTGCTTGCTGTCCTGCTTCCATCAGTATGGTGTAATGACAAGTCGCCATGGCTGCGGTGGGCCAGCCCTCAGGTGCCTTTTGGTACTGCCAAATATCTTCTGAAATCATATGGGTAATTGAACCCGACTTTCCTTCAATAGTTGTGGAGGAAACCGTGCTGGCAAAGCCCTGGCCATGTCCGTTGTGACCATCAGCAAAAGTTGTAGCTGGAAGTAGTGAAACGGCTGCTGCGAAAATGATATTCTTCATAGCGTCTGTCCTTCTTGTCGACTGTTCAATCAGTTTTTCTGACTAAAAAGATAAAAGTACACGTCAAAAAAAATACTAGCACATACTTTAAACTGCTCTTGTATTTCGTATGGTTTTGGGGGGATATTCTATCAACTTTGAAGCTTGGTGATGATTTGAGAGGCAAAAATGAACGAAACTATTAGATTAGACAGACACACTTGGACAAAAAGTCTTTGCCCGATAACTGGGGCAGAAATCTATTGTCCATTTGCGACTTGCGCCGAGGTTATAGCTGACCGTTGGTCTGTACTTATTCTGCGAGATATTGCCATTTGCAACCGAAGGACTTTTCGGTCAATTTTAGCAAACAATGTTGAGAAAATCTCTAGTGGTGTATTAGCCGGCCGTCTGAAACGGTTGTCAGACATTGGATTACTATACTTCAAGGATGATCCTGAGCATTCACAAAGAAAAATCTATTGTTTAAGCCCTGCTGCAATAGATCTTGTACCTCTTTTATTAGACATGTCTAATTGGTCGATGACACATGCGTCAGGCTCTGAGGAGCCAATCGTACTCCCATCGAATATGGAACGTCCCCAATCTCAATTTTCAAAAGAGTTAACCGATCGCTTACGGTCGTTGCACTTAGATCCTATCAGTGCCAATGCCTGTCTAACTTAGCAGCATCACTCATCGCCCTAACAAGAGCATCCCTGACCGACTTAGTCCTCAAAGAATAAGCAATCCTACCAGTTCTATAATGCCGACGTAAATCAGCGGGCACTCTGCGGGAGAAATACCAAATACCGTCCTTTTGGAACGTATAACTATTAGATTTGGTTGCCAGCATGGTCTACGGCTCACTTACTAAGTCGAATTAGTGAGGCATTACAATGCTTTAAGAGAGATTTTGGTGCCCAGAAGAGGGGATAGCTCCGCCAGTAGGCACCAACGCTTAGCATTAACCTTACAAATCAAGGCTACTGTCTCATTATGGTTCCTGCAACAGGCGTAAATTGGTCTACGATTTGGTATACGGTGCAAGCTTATAGCTACGGAACCTGAAAGGTGCTTGTAGGCGTTCCTATGGCCCAAGTTCTCAGAGACTCTCGGTGAGTCGTACGGGGTGCAGTCAGCTTGTGTGTAGGTTCTGGCGGATGAAGTGAGCGGGCCTGTACGGGCCTTACAGAGTCTCTCAGAGGCATTCAGCGGTAGGGGGCGGGTGCCACCCCATCCCTAGTGGGTATCGTATATGGGCCTGACCCAAGATTGGCTGTGAGGAACTGTAAACCTAGCTGAATACACGGCGTTTAAGCCATACTTGACTGTTTTATGAGGACAGAGGGGAGATGGTTTGTGTGCTAACTGTCTCAGCATTCACTGACACCTAACTTTTGTCTTGGCTTTCACTCAGCAATCGTCCTGTGTGAGTGCCATGCAGCTTCCCAATCACAGTCAGCCTACCAGATTAAATAGGTACTGGTAATGGAAGAGGGTTAGCTGACTATACTTGAGGTTTAGATGTTTGTGTATAATGATGAGACAAGAGGTCTTAAGTCACAAAGGTCAGATTATGCTGACGTATATTAGATTAATCATACCAGCTCTGCTGCTTTCAATAGGTATCGGAGGTGTGGCGAAGGCTGCCAGCTTTGACTGCAACATGGCTACCACAGAGACTGAGATAGCGATTTGTGCTGATCCTGAGCTTGGTGCTTTGGATGAGTTGATGGGTGCTGTCTGGAGGATTGAAACACGAACAACCCTAGACATTTTAACTCAGAAAAAGTGGTTAAATGAGCGTGATGAATGCACTTCCAACATAAAATGCCTGACAGATGTGTATGTTGAAAGATTAAAGAAAAAGCCGTTTGATTTAGGCGATTTCGAATTGATTCAACTCTATGACGTCATTTCCAAATCTACGAAATTTTACTTAATAAAAGCTGTGTATTACGCCTATAATTCAGAAATTTTTATCGATGCGATTTCCTTAAAAAAATTATCCCCAATAAAATGGGCAACCCCACAATTTGACGAGGAACTAATTACTTGTGATCTTCAAATTATCAACGGGAATACTATGCCTCTTTTCGAAGAAACTTCAGCTGTTGGGTGGACCGACCTAATTGATCAGGGATACGCCGATAAAGAAGTAATTACGGGGGAAGTTTCTGTTTTTACAAAATGGGTAGGACACGGTGATCAATCACAAGAAATCACTTATCACCTTATGGGAGACAAACTGATACCCATCAGGGGAAAAGTGGATAATTGCTCTGATCAGCAGAAAAAATACACTCTGATAGCTTTTCATTAGTTCGCTTTAAATAGCCATCACAGCGCACCACATCTTTTGGTTCCCAGTTGGGTTGATTACCTGTATTTTAATACTCAGAGAACCATTCATCTCGGCCAACGCCGTCCTTTTCAGTAAACATATACCTTCTAGTCTGTTTGGCTCCAGCTTTGACCATGATGGCACGCAATTCCATCCCATAATCGTAGGGAACGATGAAACTATCATGCATGCACAGAATGGGCACTTTTAGCTCTGTGAAGTGTTCGATGACATTCTCAGCGATACAGCTGTCAATGTACATTAGTTCCAAGCCCTTCCCAGAGCATAAGAACATCTCAAGTCTAGGATACTGCTTAATGAACGCATCAAGGAGTTGTGCTACGTTACCTGGTCATTGGCAGATCTCGACGAGAATTCTTATGCTTGTTCTAAGGACAGATTTTTAAATTGGCAGACAAAGGAGCCCGTTATCGCTCAAGCTGGACCCGAGACAACCTAGCCCGTTTCGGTTGGAACTGCCTTTAGACGAGAGATTGTGGACCGGCTTACCCCTAAAAGCCTGCCGATCTCTGCTGCGGTCTTTCCCATCGACAGTAGAGAAAGCGCCTCAGCCCGGTCTGTTTCGCTTAGCTTTTTGGGTCGCCCCTTGCTCAACCCGATAGACCTTGGTCGATCTTCGACGGCGCGGCTTTCCAGATCAGCCAAACCTAGCTCGTAGTCAATGACGCCACCTAGAATATCCAGAACCACCTCTGCGCGGTCACCTTCAGTATTTGCCCAAGGCTCTGCAATGGATCGAAATGCGGCCCCTTTTTTGCGCAGTAATTCTATCAGGTTAAGAAGCTCGGCAATGGAATCGGCAACAGCGGATAGCCGGGAAACAACAACAACGTCTCCGTCTGAAACATCTGCTAGAAAGGCTTCCAACGAGTTCGCCCCATCATCTCCGTCAATTGCAGTATCGCTCCAGACGCGGTCACAGCCTTGCCTCTGGAGTTCGCTGAGCTGAACTTCATTTCGAAACCATTTGGACGATACGCGCGCATATCCGATTTTTACCATTTAAGATCAGGCTCGCCGTTGCTCTTGACTATTGCACGCACTTATGAACGTATTAATGCACGCGGTTCTGCACGGTTATAGCGATGAACCAAAGAAATGACAATCTCTTCGCGAAGCATCGGGGCGCTATGCGGCAATTTTCATCTCATGCTCCTAGAGACCCCACTCTCTACAATGAGGACTTAGCGCCTACGCCCTCTGATGAGCGCGACTGGGGCTGGTTTGAGCTGTTCAACGTATGGGCCAATGATGTGCAATCGCTGTTTGGGTATACATTGGCTGCGTCCCTTTTCGTGACCTATGGGTTGAACGGCTGGGCGGTGTTTGCAGGCATTGTTCTGGCAGGTTTCGTTGTCATGGGGCTTGTCAATCTGATCGGCAAACCCAGCGTCGAGCATGGGATTCCATTTCCGGTCATGGCACGTGCCAGCATGGGCGTTAGGGGGGCAAACTTTCCCGCAATGATCCGCGCCGTCGTGGCGATCTTTTGGTTCGGGGTTCAGACCTACTTTGCGTCGACCGCGCTGGCTCTGGCATTTATTGCGCTGATTGGGTCAAATGGCCCACCCGTCTTTCTGGGTCTTAGTTCCATCGAATGGATCGCCTTCCTAGCGGTCTGGGCATTTCAGATCATGTTATTCTGGAACGGAATTGACCTGATCGTGGACTTCCTCAATTTCGCCGGCCCGTTTGTTTACGTTGTGATGGTCACACTTGCCGTTACGGTCTGGATCGAGGTTGGCAATGATCTGTGGTTGGAGCTCGGTACAATCTTTCGTGGCACTGGCAACTATCATGGCAGTTCGCTGGGGGCGTTTGTCGCCATTGTCGGCACCATGATCGCCTATTTTTCAGCCGTCGTTATCAACTTTGGCGATTTCTCGCGATTCGTGCGCTCGGAGCATGAAATGCGCAAAGGTAACCTGCTGGGACTGCCCATAAACATCGCGTTCTTCTCCTTGATTGCATTGATCGTAACAGCGGGCACTGTTGCGCTTTGGGGGGAACCGATGACCAATCCCACGGCCATTGTTGCCCGCATCGATTCACTGCCATTGACCATTCTTGCGGCGATCACATTTTTCGCCGCCACGGTTGGGATCAACCTTGTGGCCAACTTCATCCCACCTGCCTACGACCTTGCAAACTTGATGCCCAGCCGGATCAATTTCCGTGTAGCTGGTATCATAACCTCTGCCTGTGCGCTGGTTATCGGGGGGCTTTGGGTTTCGACTATTAGTCAGATCGGGATCTTGGGTCTTGTGAACACTTTGGGGGCCGTTCTGGCACCGATCTATGGCATCATCATTGTCGATTATTATCTCGTCAAATCTGGCAGGCTGGATGTTGACCAGCTTTTCTCGGCGTCGCGCGACGGCGCTTATTTCTACACCAATGGTTGGAACATGGCGGCAATCGTGTCGTTCGTTTTACCGGCGACGTTTTCTGTCCTGACGGTCTGGGTCCCGATGCTGAATGCCCTTTCGGGTTTTGCATGGGTGATCGGCGCAGGGTTTGGAGGCGTGTTCTACTGGGCAATCGCAAAGCGTTAGCGCGGAAACTTATCCGAAGCCTTCGGGCGGGGGATGGCCACGTGACATGGCCAGAATTGAACGACGGAACTAACCCGGGCCAAGTCACAAAAAACACAAAGGGGGGTAATCCCCATTCAATCTTGGAGGAAGAAATGGACAATAAAAGCACAACAAATCCCGAAGGGGATACACTAAACCCGGCAACACCGGATGAAAAGACATGGGGGTCATTCGCTATCTTCAACGTCTGGGCCAACGATGTGCAATCGCTCTTTGGGTATTCGCTCGTGGCGTCGCTCTTTATCTCGTACGGCGTTGGCGGTTTGACAGCGTTTGCAGCCCTGATCGCCTCGGGCCTTTTCGTGATGTTCATGGTGAACCTCTCCGGTGCGCCCGGTGAAAAGTACGGGATTCCGTTTCCAGTTCTGGCGCGTTCCAGCATGGGCACGGCTGGCTCCAAACTGCCAGCAGTCCTGCGCGCCGTAGTGGCGGTGTTCTGGTATGGCGTTCAGGTCTACTTCGCCTCGACCGCACTGTCTTTGCTGATCCGTTCGCTTACGGGCATCAGCGGTGGCACAGAGATGATGGGGTTGACCGGAATTGATTGGCTCTCTTTCGTAATCGTTTGGGCGTTCCACATCGCAATCTTCTGGCGCGGCATGGGCTGGGTTGAAAAGTTCCTCAACTTCGCCGGGCCGTTTGTCTATCTCGTAATGATTGGCCTTGTGATCGTGCTCTGGCAGCGTGCAGATGGACAATTGCTGAGCGCGACTGCGACGATCTTTGCCAATCCAGAGGGAACGTTTAGCACCGAACTCAAAGGTTTCATCGCCATTTTTGGAACCATGGTCGCGTATTTCTCGGCAGTGATGATCAATTTCTCAGACTTCTCACGTTATTCCCGTAGCAAGTCATCCATGAAGATGGGTAACCTGACTGGTTTGCCACTAAACATGATCTTGTTCTCGGCATTGGCGCTTTTGACAACAGGCGGTGCTGCCGTTGTGTTTGGCGAAGCCATCATCAACCCAACCGAGATCGTTGAAAAAACTGACAGCGTTTTGTTGGCCATTATCGCGGCGATCACGTTCTTCGCGGCGACTGTGGGCATCAATCTGGTTGCGAACTTCATCCCTGCGGTGAACGGCATCGCCAACCTCGCACCGGGTAAGATCAGCTTCCGTCAGGCAGGTTTGGTCACGTCCATTTTTGCGCTGGTCATCGGTGGACTTTGGACGGCTGTCATCTCAAACATCGGGATTTCAGGGTTCGTGAACACGCTCGGCGCAACGCTGGCTCCGATCTTCGGCATCATGATCGTGGACTACTACAAGATCCGCAAAGAAGAGCTGAACGTTGCTGACCTCTACAACATGGAGGGTGGTGACTATCACTATGGCAACGGTTGGAACGACAAGGCTCTCATCGCCTTTGTGGTTGCATCTGTGTTCTCGGTCGCGACAGTCTGGGTCCCTGCATTGGGCTTCTTGTCAGGCTATGCTTGGATCATCGGCGCAATCCTTGGTGGCATCGTCTACCTTACGGTCACTAAAAAATAACTCTTGAGAGATGTCCTGTCATGGACTGTTCCTAACTGGGCGCCATTTATTGGCGCCCTTTTTTTGCCCAGCCTTCTCTGCGATTTGCAGCGGCTTTGACTTGGGGCACTGCTGCTGAGAACCAAGACCGGTCATTCTCAACCATCGCTGCAATGGCGGCTTTGTCCGCAAAGCAGACATCTCGGCAGAATGTGGCAAAGGGCTGCTTCCCGCCATTTCCACCTCGGGCGGAATGGCAGCTAGCTACGGTTCAGGGTATGCTCTGGAGGTCATGCGGGGGCATATGGAGCGGATGTGGTGATTGATATTTTTCTGGATATTAAATAAATGAACAAAGCCCGCGCATTTAATCCGTTCTTGTGTGCAAAAAATGATAAGCTCTTGGAGCCGATCGCAGAAGCACCCAGAAATCTATCCACAGTTGACCTCTGGGATAGGAATGCAGCTGTTCCGTGAAGAGTCCGATATTCTTGTGGATGTCCTGGAAGCCCTCAGGTCGGTAGGAATCGTCGCTCTCCCCATCCATGATGCTGTTGTTGTTCGGGATGACAACTCAGACAAAGCTAAGGCTGTCATGAAGAAGGTCTTCAAGGAGCACACAGGTATCACCCCAGATGTGACCTTAGGGTAGTCCAAGGATAATCCTTAAGTGGGCATCTAGTGGAGGTGTGTTGTTGTTGATACTCAATAAGAACAACATCAATACACAAGGACCTAAGGGGGATATCTAACCCCTCTTCATATAGGGGACCCGTAAGGTACTGGTATCCTTGTTGATGTCTTCAGAACCCTAAGAACATCCTGGGGTAGCCCTAGAGGGTGAGTATGTTTGTGGTAGAATAACAGAAGAACAATAAGACCCTAAGGGGACCCTCTAACCCTCTTCATATAGGGGACCCGTAAGGAGACCCGTGGGAGGGTGGCAACAAAGCATGTCACCACCGACAAGAACCCCCACTACCCGCTGAGGTACCACTACCGAGAGGAATATAGGGAGGTCTTAGTGTGTCCACATAGGGGGCCCGTAAGCCGGTATCACCATGTTGCATCGAGTACATGAGCAATCGAAGGGACAGCAAAGCCTGGGGCCAAATTCTAGTCCGGGTACTCGGGTAGTTGGCTAGTTGGGTACTCGAAGGTACTGCCCACTCCTCCCAAAACTGAGAACTTTTAGGCCTCTATAATGATATCAATCATGTTTACGACCTTCACAGCCCTTGCTCTTGCAGGGGGTGCCCTTCGGCTTGTCCTGCAGTGGCAGCTGAAGACACGCTGGGACATCTCACTGGCAGTCCCACAGATACTCGCAGGGGCCCTTGTGGTGCTTGCTGGCTTACCGAGCATGCTACAGCCTTTCCCCTTTCCAGTTCCACTCAGTCTCACCCTGGGCCTGCTGTTGCCTGACCTCCTGCTGCGGAGGGGCTAGGATGACTGACCTTACCATCACCCCTGGGTGTATCGTGTTGCTTGCTGGCTTTGATGACATCCCCGCGCATCAGTTCTTGGTCGAGGAGGTCCTCAAAGACTGCATCACAGGCACTGCCCTCACAGGCCCCCTTGCGGGGGAATATGGAGAACCTGACCTCGCTTTGGTTCTGCAAGTCCTAGCGGGACCAACCTAGTCCGAGCAGGCGTCAGGGAAGGGCTTAGTCCCTGCCCCTCCTTGGCGCTGCTCACAAAAACCCAACCCAACACACAAACCAGGGCAATTGCCCCAGAAAGGAGACGTCATGTCCCCCCAGATTAAGTACGCCTACAAAACCCACAACACCTGGGTCTACCGCAGGACCTACCCCAAGGCTCTGCAAGAGACCCTGGGCACTGCCCTCAAGCAGTCCCTCAAGACAAGCGATGCCACCCAAGCCAAAGCGCGTGTGGCTGAGCTGAACCAAACCTTCACATCCATCATCAAGGAGGCTCAGGCCCATGCCCTTGCTACCCCTCACACCGATACTCTCACTGCTACCCAAGGTCCTCGACTGGCTGTGGGTCGCCCTCGATATCAGCGTGCTCGTCTTCTGGGTGAGCGGTTCGTAGCGGACCTTGCCCAAGCCTACCTTACGGAGACAGCTGAGCGGCTTCGTCCTGGCAGCTACAAGTCGGTGCGCTTTGCGCTGTCACTGCTAACCTCCCACTTGGGCAAGCACCCTGTTGGTGACCTCTCCCTGAGCCATGGAAAGGAGGTCCTGGGGTATATCAACCAGCTCTCTCCCAATGTGCGTAAATATAGGGAAGGCAAGGACGCTGGCCTGTCTGAGCTCGCTGCCATCTCCAGAGCGCAGGAGGGCATCACCCTCACTCCACAAACACAAGCCCGCATCCTCAAGCAGATGTCCCAGTTCCTTGACTGGTGTGTTGGTGAGGGGGAGCTAGGCACCAACCCCTGGGAGGCCCTCAAGGTCAAAGACAGGCCAGAGGTTCATCCCCATGGGGTTCTGACGGATGAACAGGTCAGCATCTTGTTGGCAGCCAAGGACAG
>Ga0228662_1000554_pt1 | contig 18294 bp, 13 predicted proteins | sample 76DmetaG_FD_183173 | JGI IMG/M metagenome (GOLD analysis project Ga0228662, IMG submission 183173) | Seawater microbial communities from Monterey Bay, California, United States - 76D | ecosystem: Environmental > Aquatic > Marine > Coastal | place: USA: California | collected 2016-11-10
AGATGCAGTGCTTACTGTTGGTGCATCAGGTGCAGCCGGAGCTGGTACAGATACTTCAGTAAGTCCTGTCCAATCAATCTCATCACCATCAATATCACCTCCATTGTAAGTCCAGAAGCTCATTACAACATCAAGGTTAGTTATACCATATCCTTGCTCACCTGTCTGTCCTTTATAACTATTCCAGTTATCATAAGTAGTGGTGCTCTCATCTCCTTGTGAAACACCTGCGTTTCCGTTACGCCCGATGCCTGCTCTGATATTATTACCAGATCCTGTTACTTCCAAGAAGGCACAAGCTGTCTGCCATGAGGATTGTTGGTTCATGTACATTGAGTTACCAAGTGTATTATTAGCACCAACCCACATAGTAACGTTGGAAGCACCACTACTCCATATTCCTACAATGTAGATATTACCTTTGAAGGTTTCTGCGCCAGCGGACCCTCCTGATGCAGCCGCACCATTACTACTTACTTCCTTGGTATTTGCCCAGTTGTCACCTTTAAGTCCGATTGCAAAGACGGTATTGTTGCCTTGAACTTCACCTAAGAAGTCAGTAAAGAAAGCATTGTCTAATACAAGTCTTTCACCAGCAGCCAATGTCTCATTAAGACTAATCCATCCATGCTCATAAGCATCCATTACATTAGTACCGGTTTGGTTTGCAGCTGGACCTTCAAATGTAATGCCTATAACTACTCTTGTTGTAGTAGCCTCACTTTCATTTCCACTGGTATCTGTTGCCGTAACTGTTAGAGTAGATCCATTGGATTGTTCTGGAGATAGTGTAACGCTATAGTTTCCACTACTATTAGCAGTAGCTGTTCCTAATACTGTTGTACCGTTTGAGGCGTAAACCGTTACGGTACTTCCAGCCTCAGCTGTTCCTGTAACTGTATCTGCAGAGGCAGGACCTACTGTTGGTGCTGTTGGCGGAGTTGTATCTGCAGTAGTAGCATCACTAGCATTTAAGCCTGTGGTTTCATAAGTCTCTGTTCCGGAAGAATCATTATACGCATAGACTTGGAAGTAATAGGTGGTTCCTGGATCTAAATCTGTAACAGTAATATCTGGTGATGCTGAAGTTCCAAAATAAACCGGCTGTTGTCCTGAACCATTCCATGATAAGTCTGCCGTAGGCTCATCTCCGTTTGATGGTGCTGTAAATGAGTTGCTATCATTAATATAAATAGCATATCCATCAGCGCCTCCTGAGGGCGCTGTAAAACTTTCTAGGTTAAGTGTTGAAGTAGTTTCTGTACCAAATATTGCAGAAGTGGCCCGGCATGCTGCTTCTGAAAAACCAGAAATATTGACAGATTGAATACTATTCTGCATATTATTATTCAACTGTAGTTTGACATTGTTCTGGTCAAAGTCCATTATTTCACTTCTAATGCCATTAGCATAAGAATCTTGACCACCGTCACCCATCAACCACACTTGTGTTGAGGTGTAGGCGTAGCTAGAGTAGGTTGAGAAGCCAGTAGCATTGGTATGTAGGTGAGACCTTCTGTAAGTCTCACTTGCACCCCACTTATAGTCATCTATCCACTTCTTAGGGTCGGCAATCATAAGTTTAACTTCAGCATCAGTAGGAATTGCGTCATCCAATTTAAGCGTTGTTACAATCATAGAAGCAATTTTACCGTGGAAGTTTCTATTTCCAGCTCGACCACCAATAGTAAGGTTTCCTGTGACATCTCTATCCATTCTAGAACCTGTATCTGTCCAGTTAGAAGATGTTGACAAATTGCTACCCAATGAAGCAAAAGAATCTGCACTACTCATTAGTCTGATGTCAAATCCTAAAGCTAAGTTACTAGCTGTAGCATCAGCAGAGTTGAATCTAGCCCCTTTGTGAGCTATATAAACACCGTACCAGTTAGAAGATGAAATAGATTGATTAGCAATTCTACACTCATTGTAACCAGTGCCTTCACGACCCCATCCAAACATCAAGCTACCAGCGGCAGTTAATCTTAGATAGATGTTGTCATCTCCAGTACCAGCACCTTCTCCGCTATTCCAGATATGCTGATTAGAGTTATTCAAATCAGCCTTAAATACCATAGTTGTAGCCCAAGGTCTAGAGTTAGTATCACTACTAGTCTTGCTACTGTCAGCATTCAAAGAAGCGGTTACACTTGACCCACCCATCCTGATTGGTTGGTTGTTGTTGGCAAAGTTGGCGACTTGGGCTAAATGCTCATTGGAGCCATTAAAATCAACTCCTTTATCCCAAGATGTATCGTTGCAAGTAGTTTGAGAGAATGTGAATGATGAGAAAATTATAGTGAATAAGAATACTAAAAGTTGGGTTTTTTTGAATAGCATATTTTTAGTTTAAAAAATTATAATACTTAGTACAAAATTACTATGTAGAATAAATTTAGATAGTATTTAAAAGGGGAGAAACTAGTATCTTTTTAGCCTATTTGTTATTTATTTAGTTGTTATATGTTCTCTTTTTTTATTTTTAGTTTTTTTTGAAGATTAATTTTTGCTAAAGTGATGTTGCAGAAATTAAACTCCTTTTGTTTAAATATTTATAGTATTTCTTAGATGACTATAATTTTTTCTTATATGTTTGTTTTATGAATATTTTTGAAACTAAGTTTACAGTTATAGCATCAGATATAGATGAATTGAATCATGTAAATAATGTGGTGTATATTCAATGGATTCAAAACATTGCAAACTTGCATTGGACTCAACTTAAGCAAGATGTAGATACTACTGCTTATGCTTGGGTAGTTATTAGACATGAAATAGATTATATAGGCCAAGCTTTACTTGGAGAAACACTTGTGGCTAAAACATGGGTTGGTAAAACTGAAGGAATTCGATCTATTCGTCATGTAGAGTTTTATAAAAACAACAAGCTTGTTGTGAATGCACAAACAACCTTTTGTTTGGTAAATGCCAAAACCTTTAAGCCTACCAGAATAACTGATCAAATTTTAATGATGTTAGCTCCTAAATAACTGTACCTTTGTATCAAGAAATTTAATTTAACTATGAGCACATTTGCCACCCTAGGTGTAAAAAAACCTTTCATACAATCTATCCAAGAATTAGGAATAATCTCTCCCTCAGAAATACAAGAAAAGACCATTCCTGTTTTATTAGGTAGTAGCACTGATTTTGTTGGGTTAGCACAAACAGGAACAGGTAAAACGGCTGCTTTTGGTTTGCCAATAGTTCAGCAGATAGATCCAAGTAATACTGCTGTTCAAGCTTTAATTTTATCTCCAACTAGAGAATTGGTTCAGCAGATTAAAAAACAACTTTTTAAATACACGAAGTACTATAATCAAAAGGTATTTGTTGAAGCAGTTTATGGTGGTGAAAAGATTGAAAGACAAATTCATAATTTACAAAGAACAACTCATGTAATTGTTGCTACTCCCGGACGTTTAATAGATTTGATTGAAAGAGGTGAGGTTCACTTAAAAGAAATTAAAACGCTGGTTTTAGACGAAGCTGATGAAATGTTGAGCATGGGTTTTAAACAAGATTTAAATAGAATTTTAAAATATACCTCAGGACACAGAAATACATGGTTGTTTTCTGCTACTATGCCTGAAGAAATACAAAGAATTATAAAAACATACATGGATTCTAATGCACCTCGTGTAGAAATAAACAGAGAGTCTATGGTTAATTCAAACATAAATCATCAGTTTGTAAAAACAACTATAAAAGATAAGGCAACTACCATTATTCGTTTTTTAGAATCAAGACAAAATTCTCGTGGAATTATTTTTTGTAGAACAAAGGCAGGAACTCAAAACCTAAATAAGCTTCTTCAAGAAGAAGGTTTTTCTATTGGAGCTCTAGAAGGAGACATGCAGCAAAAAGAACGAGACAAAGTGATGCGAGCTTTTAAAAATGAAAGTTTACAATACCTAATCTCTACAGATGTGTCTGCCAGAGGAATAGATGTGAGAGATTTGGCCTTTGTAATTCATCATCAATTACCAGATCAATTAGATTATTATACTCATAGAAGCGGAAGAACAGCCAGAGCTGGAAAAAAAGGAGTTTCTATTGCTTTAATATTGTCTAATGAACTTCAACGTATTCATGAAATAGAAAAAGATCTAAATATTAAATTTACGGAAACAAACTTATAGTTAAGATATCCATCTATTCTCAGCTGCCTTTTTTGAATACCAGATTAGATACCCTCCAATAGCAATAATCATTAGAGGCATAACTAGGCCTAATGGTCCATAACTATCAGTGTTTTCACTTATTAAAAGACCATATGTCATTTGTACAATAATTCCTACAAATGAAAGAATAAAGAAAGTTGAAGAGACTTTTTTCTTTAATAATAACAATAAAGCACCTAGGGTTCCAAAAAATACAGCTACTGCAAATGCTGCTGTTACCCAAGCAGGAACTTCCTCATACAAAAGTTGCTGATCTTTGGGTAGTGAGGCTAATACCTCATTAGTCATAAATGCCTGAGTTAAATAGTTAAAGACACCCATTAGATTCCAAACAAGAGCCATAACACTTATAACCCAAAACAAATTGCTAGGTTTTCTTAAATAATTAGTCATGATGTTAAAATTTTAATAAAATCCTCCTTAAAATTAGACAAAAAATATTAAATCTGTTTGCAACATCATAAAAATGGTATTTTTGTTATCTCTAATTGTCAATAAAACTTCAATGTCTTTCAAAATCAAATACATATCATTTTTTTTTATTTTCCTGATTACAACAACCTTTTCATTTGCTCAAGTAAAAACTAGCATTAAAGGAAATGTTGTTGATGAAAGAGGAGCACCAATATTTGCTGCTTCAATATATTTAAATAACAGTCAAGGAACTGTTTCTGAGGAAGATGGTACTTTTCAAATTACCAATGTAGTACCAGGTTCATATAATTTAACTGCTAGTTTTGTTGGTTTTGACTCACAAACGAAATTTAATATCATAATTAAATCTAGAGGAAATAGATCTTTTAATTTTATTTTAATTGAATCTTCCGAATCTTTGGAGGAAGTAGTAGTATCTAATAAAAATACAATTAGTAGACCTAAAGAAACTCCTTTATCTACTCAGTCTTTGTCCGCTGTAGAAATAGCTACATATCCTGGAGGAAATAATGATGTTGTTCAAGTAGCCCAATCATTGCCGGGTGTTTCTCCCTCAGTTGGAGGTTTTAGAAATGATCTAATTATACGCGGTGGAGCACCCAATGAGACAGTATATTATTTGGATGGGGTAGAGGTGCCAAACATAAATCATTTTGCAACACAAGGAAGTGCTGGTGGGCCAGTTGGCTTGTTAAATGTATCTTTTATTAATGATGTTACCTTGTCTACTTCTGCTTTTGGTTCGCAATACGATAATCCATTATCGGGTGTGCTACAATTTAAACAACGTGATGGAAACAAAGAACGATTCAATACCAATATTAGGGTAAGTGCTACGGATGCTGCATTTACTTTTGAAGGTCCATTATTTAAAAATAAAAAGAAAGAGAGTAATACAAGTTTTTTACTATCTGTAAGAAGAAGTTATTTGCAAGCATTATTTAAATTAATAGGTTTGCCAATAAGACCTGATTATTGGGATTATCAATATAAATTATCTCATCAAATAGATAAATATAATGACTTGTATTTCATTGGTTTAGGATCCGTTGATGATTTTACTGTTGAGGCTCCTGAAGACTATGATGAAGAAGCCCAGGCAGTTTTGGAACAAGCTCCTTTTATCAAACAAAAAACAAACTCTATTGGAGTTACCTGGAGAAAAAGATTTAAAGATGGCTCTGGTTACATGGAGTCTACTTTGAGTAATAATAGATTAGAAAATATTTTCACAAACTATATAGACCCAGAAAATGAAACTGGAATTATATTTAGAAATGATGCTATAGAATCTGAGACAAAACTCAGACATCAGCTAACTAAATTTTTAAGTGATTGGAAAATAACTGCCGGATTTAATCTACAACATTCTTTTTACACCAACAATACAACAAACAATACTGATGCTATATTTTATACTACAGAGATAGATTTTATGAAATACGGATTTTTTGCAAATGCAACTCGTTCATTTTTTGATGAAAAATTTGATGTTTCTGTTGGTTTTAGAATGGACGATGACAGTTTTACTACTTCTAGCGGTTTGGTTTCAAATTTTTCTCCGAGACTATCTTTATCCTACGAATTCCTAGAAGATTGGCGAATTAGTGCTACAGCTGGGAGGTATTTTAAAATAGCACCTTATACAATTTTAGGCTTTAGAGACTCAAATGGAATTCTGTCCAACAAAGATAGTGATTACACCCAAAGTGACCACTATGTAATAGGGTTACAGCACTATCTCAACCCTGCTGCAAGTATTTCTTTAGAGGGTTTTTATAAAAAGTATTCAAACTATCCAGTATCAGTTTTAGATCAAATATCTTTAGCCAATAAAGGAGCAGATTTTGAAGTATTAGGAAATGAGGATGTTGAAACTATTGGAAATGGTAGAAGTTATGGTTTAGAATTTCAATACCAACAAAAGTTGTTAAATAATTTTTATAGCATTTTCTCTTACACATATTTCTTTAGTGAATTTACAGGTTTTGAAACCGATATATATACTCCCTCCGTTTGGGATAGTAGACATTTAATTTCTTTTGTAGGGGGATATAAATTAAAAAAGAACTGGGAAATTAGTTCTAGATATCGTTTTGCAGGACAAACTCCCTATGTGCCAACAAACCTTGATGCAACCCTAGCTTCTTATCCTGAAATTATTTTAGATTATACTCGATTAGGAGAAGAAAAATTAGCAACATTTAGTCAATTAGACATTCGAGTAGATAAAAAATGGAATTACAATAAATACAGTCTAAATATCTTTTTTGAGGTTCAAAATGTTCTCGGTCAAAGTATACCAAGACCCAATGAATACGGACTATCTAGAGATATGAATGGTAATTTAAATAATCCTCTTAGCTTATCACAAATAAATCAAGATACTAGTACCTCTATACCTAGTATTGGTATTGTTGTTGATTTTTAGTTAAATGATTTGGATTCATATCTAGAAACTCCCACAATTATTATTTTAACTTTCTAACTTATCTTTAAATATATATAGTGTTTTAAGAATATGTTATTTAGTGCTAATAGTAATTTAACTGTGATTACCTTTGCAAAAAATATATTTTATGTCAAAACAATTTTCTGATTTAGGAATAAATAGGGAGCTCCAAGCTCGATTAAAAGATATTGACATTGTTGAACCAACAGAGGTACAAAAGAAGGTAATTCCGTTTATTCTTCAGAGAAAGAAAGATTTAGTTGCGCTTGCAAAAACAGGAACTGGAAAGACGGCTGCTTTTGGTTTACCGTTATTACAACTAATTAATCCCGAAAAAAATACCATTCAAGTAATAATATTAGTACCTACAAGAGAACTAGGGCAACAGATTCATGCTAATTTAAATTTATATGCATCATACAACCCAGAAATCTCAGTTATAGGTCTTTTTGGAGGAACAACTATTAAATCTCAATTAGAGGTATTAAAAAGAACTGTTCATATGATTGTAGCCACACCCGGGAGGTTACTTGATTTAATAGATCGGAAATCTATAGATGTTAGTACTACCTCATATTTGGTGTTAGATGAAGCTGATGAAATGGTAGGTGCATTACACGCTGAAGTTGAAAGCATATTTAAAGAAGTTCCTAAAACTTCTAGAATTTTAATGTTTACAGCAACTATGCCTGGAAGAATAAAGCAATTGGTTCAAAATTATCTTTCAAAAAATGTCACAACTTTAGAGGCAGACATGTCTAGTGTTGGCCATCAAGGAATAATACACCAGTATTCGGTTGTAGAACCAATAGAAAAACTAGATATTTTACTTCATTTTTTATATGCTAGAGAAGGACAACAAGGAATTATTTTTTGTAAAACTAAAGCAGCTGTAAACAAGTTGGGTAAAAATTTAGCTAAAAATAAATTTTCTTCTGGCACAATACATGGAAGCTTAACTCAAGGAATAAGAGATCGAGTTATGGGGCAGTTTAGAGAAGGTCATATTAAAGTTTTAGTTGCTACAGATTTAGCTGCTAGGGGAATAGATGTGAAAAATCTATCTTACGTTATTAATTATCATTTGCCAGATACTTATGAGGCTTATGTTCATAGAAGTGGTAGAACAGCTAGAGCAGGAGAAAAAGGGCTTTCTTTAACAATAATCCAAAAAGAAGAAATTTTAGATATTACAGATTTTGAAAATGAATTAGGAATTAAATTTACTGAAGTTAAAAAAGCTGATTCTGGAAGTATTGAAGAAAATAATACATTATTATGGGCCAGAAAAATTTTTAAAACAAAACCAAACAGAACAGTTACTGATGATTTTAAATCTAAAATTAAAACTATTTTTCATCATTTGACTAAAGAAGAATTAATAGAAAAAGTATTGGCTAACCATTTAAACCATTTAGCACAAACAGGTAGGAGTAAATCAAATTTCGAAGAAATTCTTAAAAAGAATAGAAAGTAAATTTTATGGCAAATAGTATCAAAGATCAGGAAGCTATCTTAGCAAAGTTAAATATCTATGAGTTAAATCCTATGCAAGAGGAAGCTATTAAAGTTATAAAAGAGAATACCAATGTAATTTTATTATCACCTACTGGAACTGGAAAAACACTAGCTTTTTCTCTACCACTTATAAATTCATTAGATCCTACCTCTAAAGAAATTCAAGCTTTAATATTGGTTCCATCTAGAGAATTAGCCATACAAATTGAACAAGTAATTAGATCTATGGGCTCTGGGTATAAAGTAAACGCTGTGTATGGAGGTAGACCTATGTCTAAAGACAAAATAGAACTGAAACATACACCTGCTATTTTAATAGGAACTCCAGGCAGAGTTGCAGATCATTTTAGCAATGACCGCTTTTCAAAAAATAATATTAAAACAATCATACTAGATGAATTTGACAAATCATTAGAGGTAGGTTTCGAATATGAAATGAGAGGTATAATAAATGAATTGCCAAGTATAAATAAACGAATACTAACCTCTGCGACACAGGGTGTTGAAATCCCAGATTTTGTAAGATTAGACAGTCCAGAAACTATAAATTATCTAGGAAAATCTGTCTCAAAATTAAAAGTTAAAACAGTTATTTCTCCAGCAAAAAATAAGTTAAATACATTATTATATTTATTAAATCATATTGGCAATCATCAAGGAATTATCTTTTGTAACCTTAAAGACAGTATTCAAAAGGTTAGCTCATTTTTAGAAAGTAAAAATATGAGTCATGGATGTTTTAATGGAGGAATGGAACAAAAAGATAGAGAACGGTCATTAATTAAATTTAGAAATGGTACTAATCAAATTCTAATTGCTACAGATTTAGCAGCAAGAGGAATAGATATTCCAGAAATGAAATATATAATTCATTTTCAACTTCCCTTATCTAAAGAAGAATTTACACATAGAAACGGAAGAACTGCTAGAGTTTCATCAAAAGGAAATGCATACGTTTTAAAATGGAAAGAGGAACGATTACCTGAGTTTATTGGTACGCCACCTGTAGAAGATATTAGTAAGCAATCTATAAGAAAACCTGTGTTTTGGGAAACTTTGTTTATTTCTGGAGGAAGAAAAGATAAAATCTCAAAAGGAGATATTGCAGGAATGTTTTTTAAATTAGGAAAACTAACAAAAGATCAACTAGGTATTATAGAATTGAAACAAGATTGTGCTTTTGTTGCTGTCCCAGCTTCCATGGTAGATCATTTGGTAGAAAACTTAAACAATACAAGATTAAAAAAGAAAAAAGTACGAGTTACTAGAATATAAAAATGTAATAATAGATATAGATAATTATATTTAAATATTTTACATCTAGTAATTTAGTTTTTAGATTATTTTTTTCTTAAAATAACTTACATTTACAGTGTTAGCAAATTGATATCATATATAGTTATTCCTTTATTACAATTAACTTTTTGCTTTTCTAATCATTTCATAATAGTCCGTTAATAATTAAATAAAATAACATATCAAAAATCCAAAATTTTCTAGAGACTTTAAACCAGAATTTTCTAAGACACTAAGAAAACGTGTTAATCATTATTTCAAATCTAATAATATTAATAGAAATGCTAATGCCAACATGAAGGCCAAAACAATTTTTATGTTGTTATTGTTTTTTACACCACTACTAATTCTTTCTTCAGGTTTAGTTGATTCTTCTAAGTTATTATTTTCACTTTATATTACTAGTGGGTTTGGAATGGCTGGAATTGGAATGGGTGTTATGCATGATGCAATTCATGGATCTTATTCAAAAAATAAAAAAATTAATACTCTTTTAGGGTATTCTTTTGATCTTATAGGCGGAAGTTCTTCTGTATGGAAAATTCAACATAATATTTTACATCACACTTATACTAATATAGACCAATCTGATGATGACTTAAATGCACCGTTTTTTCTCAGATTTTCACCTCATGCAAAACATTATTGGGTGCACAAGTTTCAGCATATCTATATATGGTTTTTCTATTCTATTTCAACAATATCTTGGATAACCTCTAAAGACTTTGTTAGGCTGAAGCGTTATAAAAATATGGGATATTTTGATAAAAAAAATGAATACAAACTATCTTTGATAGCTTTAATAGGCTGGAAGTTATTATACTATTCTTATGCGTTAATTCTTCCTATGATTATACTTCCTTTTTCATGGAATTTAATACTTTTCGCTTTTTTATGCATGCATTTTGTAACTGGTTTTTTAGTTAGTATAATTTTTCAAATTGCTCATATAATGCCTTCTGCAGAATTTCCTTTACCAAATAAAAATGGAGAAATGAAAGAATGTTGGCACGGACATCAACTGGCAACTACAACTAACTTTTCGCCAAATAATAAATTTTTATATTGGCTTATAGGTGGCTTAAATTATCAAGTAGAACACCATTTATTACCAGATGTCTGTCATGTTCATTACAAAGATATTTCAAAAATTGTAGCAGAAACAGCAGAAGAATATGGAATGGAGTATCATGTGAAAAAATCTTTACTACATGCAATTTCAGATCATATAAAAATGCTAAAATCATTAGGTAATAATAAATAATTTTTTTTTTAATTAAAGTAAATAGATATCTTTGAAAATAATTAAAACACATTTTAAGTAAGGAATGGCAAAATCTCAACAAACTTTTAATAAAAGTGAAAAAGAAAAAAAACGTTTAAAGAAACGTGAAGATAAGCGTAAAAAAATGGAAGCTCGTAGAGCGGAAATTAAAGAGAATGGAAGTAAAGGGATAGAATTTGCCTATGTAGATCATAATGGTAATTTAACCGATACTCCTCCTGACCCTTCATTAAAAGTAAAAATTAAAGCTAAGAACATAGAAATTAGTGTTCCAAAAATGACAGATGCTGATAAGGTAGACCCTGTCAGAAACGGTAAAGTCTCATTCTTTGATTCATCTAAAGGATTCGGATTTATTATAGATACAGAAAACCAAGAAAAATATTTTACCCATGTTAGCGGGATCATAGATCAAATAGCTGAAAACGATAAAGTAACTTTTGAATTAGAAAAAGGTATGAAAGGTATGAATGCCGTAAAGGTTACTTTAAAAAAATAATTTTAAATTAATTTTAAACAAAAAAACTGCAATTTAACATTGCAGTTTTTTTTTGTCTCTTAAGCTAGCATAAACTCAATAGCTTACTCTTTTTAAAATCGAAAGATCTAGATCTATATATAGATAAGAATTTCAGTAACAGAAGAAATATAATTATGACTTAATAACTTAAATTATTTTTTTTCATAGCTCTTCTATAATTCATTGCTACTAAATCAAATTTCAAATGAAGTTCTTCAGATAAATCAAAAGGAACTTGAATAGGTCTTTGAGATTCAACAATACGCTTATCTTGATCAAAAATTACCTTTTCAAATTCTTGTAAAATAGTATCTGGTTCATCAAAATTATAATTTCGCCCTATGATACAAAATCCCCTGCAAGAATTATTTGAAATAGGTTGTGAAGTAAAAAAATATACCATCCCTTTTTTTCCACCCCAACCTAAACGAAGAACAATTGTGTAGGGAAGATGTAACTGATAAATGCTTTTTCGTTCTGGCTTAACTATATTTTCATTGGCGAAAATTGGGAAATCATTGCTATTCTTTGCTTCTGGTCTAGTTATTGTATAGTGTAAAACATTTCCTTTTACGGTTACTTTGCAATCTGGAACTTCAGGTCTATTTGGATCTCCTAAAAGTCCTGGATGAACCCATGGAAAATGACCAAAGTCTGTGAAATTTTCAACTTGTCTTGAACTATCACATTTCCAATTAAAAGGACCAGTATTAACTAATTTCCAGTTATCATTTTCAAATTCAGGAACGTCAGGTAATTCAAACTCAGGATCTTTGAGAGCTACCCAAATTATTCCAAATTTTTCTTGACAGTGATATCTTGGTGTTTTTGCTTTTGAAGGTATCTCAATTTCTTTTGCTTGTGGTATTAATACACATGCGCCATTTTTATCATATTGCCATGCGTGATATGGGCAAACTAGGCAATCATTTTCAATCCAACCTAATGACAGGGCAGTTCCTCTGTGAATACATAAATCACGCATAGCATATGGGGTGCCATCTGAGGTTCTCCATATCACCACTGGTTCATCTAATAAAATGGTTCCAAAAGGTTTATCTGCTTTAATTTCTTGACTAAAAACCACTGGATGCCAGCATGCATACAATTTCTTCGGAAATGATTTTGATTTAGAATCCATATGTAAATATAATTATTACCAATCAACTTTTAATAATTATAACAATATTGTCTATTTATCAAATTAAAAATGAATGTGAATTTTATTTTTTTTATATATTGTAGATCAAAATCTTTAAAAGATGAGAAAACTAACTATACTACTTTCAGTGCTTATTTGTTTTTTTTTAGCTGACTTCAGTGCATTAGCTCAAAAATCAAGCAAAAACCTATATGGAGGGTTAAAATTTAGAAATATTGGTCCTGCAATGACCTCAGGAAGAATTGCTGATATTGCTATTCATCCAGATAATGAAAATGTTTGGTATGTAGCTGTTGGATCTGGTGGAGTTTGGAAAACTAAAAATTCAGGTACCACTTGGAAAGCAATTTTTGAGAATCAAAAAGTATATTCTACTGGTTGTATAACAATAGATCCAAATAACCCAAGTACCATTTGGTTGGGTACGGGAGAAAATGTAGGTGGTCGACATGCCGGATTTGGTGATGGTATTTATGTTAGTCACAATGATGGTAAGTCATGGAAAAACATGGGACTAGAAAATTCTGAGCATTTATCAAAAATTATAGTTCACCCTGAGAATTCCGATATTATTTGGGTCGCTTCACAAGGACCTTTGTGGAGTAAAGGAGGGGATAGAGGAGTATATAAGTCAATAAATGGAGGTAAAACTTGGAAACGAACTCTTGGAGATTCTAAATGGGTTGGAGCTACAGATTTACTTGTAGATCCAACAAATCCAGATGTTTTGTATGCAGCAACATGGCAAAGACACAGAACTGTTGCTGGGTATCTAGGTGGAGGTCCAGGATCTGGTTTACATAAAAGTACTGACGGTGGTGAAACTTGGAAAGCATTAAAAAATGGAATTCCAAATTCCAATTTAGGTAAAATTGGGTTGGCTATGTCTCCTTTTAATTCTAAGGTAATATATGCGGCTATAGAGTTAGACAGGACTAAAGGAGGTTTTTTTATGTCTTCAAATGGAGGACAAACCTGGGTAAAGCAATCTGATGCGGTTGCAGGAGGAACAGGGCCACACTATTATCAAGAAATTATAGCATCTCCTCATCATGAGGGTACAATATATTTCATGAATAATAGTGCATTAGAATCAAAAAATCATGGAAAAACTTTTGAAAGAATGCGTCGTTCTAATCAACACAGCGACAGTCATGCACTTGTTTTTAAAAAATCAGACCCTAATTATCTATTGATTGGAACAGATGGAGGCTTGTATGAAAGTTTTGATGGAACTGAAAGTTGGAAATATGTAAGAAATTTACCGATTACACAATACTTTAAAATAGCAGTAGATGATGCAAAACCTTTTTATAATGTTTATGGAGGAACACAAGATAATGGTTCTCATGGAGGACCATCCAGAACCATTAGTTCAGATGGAATAGCTAGTGCTGATTGGTGGAAAACTCTTGGTGCTGATGGTGCACAAACAGCAACAGAGCCTGGAAATCCAGATATTTCTTATGGAGAATTTCAACAAGGAGCTTTATGGAGAATAGATAGTAAGACTAAAGAAACTGTATTCATTCAGCCCCAAGCTAGAGAAGGTGATGCATACGAAAGATTTAATTGGGATGCTCCAATTCTGGTAAGTTCTCACAATCCTAAACGTTTATATTTTGCATCTCAAAGAGTATGGAAATCTAACAATAGAGGTGATGGTTGGGAACCCATATCATCTGATTTAACATTAAATCAAGAAAGAATGAGTTTCCCTTATTATGGAAAAACTCAAAGTTGGGATAATGCATGGGATGTGGGTGCAATGTCTAATTATAATACCATTACTTCACTAGCTGAGTCTCCTAAACAAGAAGGATTATTGTATGCAGGAACAGATGACGGATTAATTCAAGTAACAGAGGATGAGGGAGGTACCTGGAAAAAAATTGTTTTAAATTCAGTAAAAGGACTTCCAAATACTCCTTTTGTAAATGATGTGCGTGCAGATCTTTTTGATGCCAATGTTGTGTATGCGGCATTAGATAATCATAAATATGGTGACTATAGCCCTTATATAATTAAGAGTTCAGATAAAGGTAAATCCTGGAAAATAATAAACGGAGATTTACCAAATAAACTCTTAGTTTGGAGATTGGTTCAAGATCATGTCAATAAAAATTTATTATTTGCTGCTACTGAGTTTGGAGTTTATTTTACAACTAATAGTGGGAAAAACTGGATAAAATTAAAAGGAGGGATGCCAACAATTCCTATTAGAGATATTAAAATTCAAAGGAGTGAAAACGATTTGGTTGCAGGTTCTTTTGGTAGAGGGATTTTTATTCTAGACGATATTACGCCTCTACGTACTTTTAATAAAAATATGATGTCTACCGAAGCCACTATGTTTCCAGTAAAAGATGCACATTGGTATAGAGAATCTAGTAGAGTTGGAAGTCAAGGTGATGCGGAATGGATAGCTAAAAACCCTCCTTTTGGCGCAAATTTCACTTATTTTATGCCAAATAAAATCAATTCTAAAAAAGAAATAAGAAGAACAAAAGAGAAAAAAGGTACTGCTCAATTCCCTGGATGGAGTGCCCTTGAAGAGGAGGAAAGAGAGGATGGACCGTCAATTATGCTTGTTATTAAAGATAACAATGGAAATGTGGTTAACACTATTAAAGGAACCAATAGAAAAGGATTTAATAGAGTAAATTGGAGATTAAATTATCCTAGTAAAAGAGGTGAACGTCTTCAATCGTCTACTAGAAGAGGCTTCAATAGAGGTGGGGGTATTATGGTAACTCCTGGAACTTATTCTGTAACCTTAGAAAAAAGAATAAATGGTATTCATACAACATTACAGAATCCTGTAAATTTTGAAGTAGTTCCATTGTTTGAGGGTACATTACCAAGAAAATCAAATAAAGAAATTAATGATTTCAGAGAAGAGGTACACGCTTTTCAACAAGATTTAACATCAACTAATATTTCATTATCAAATAGCTTAAAAACATTAAATGCAATGCTAAGAGCTTTAAATAAAGCTCCGCAACCAAACAAAGAGGTGTTTAAAAAATTAAATGACACAAAAATAATGTTGTTAACTATAGATAAAGAACTTAATGGTAATACTGTAAAAGATGAGATTGGAGAACGTTCTAATCCAACTGCTAGTGATGGAGGCTCATTAGGATGGACTGCTTTTGGAAACACCTATGGTCCAACAGATGAGCATATGAGATTACTCAATAGAGTTAAAAGTCAACTCAAAAAAGTAAAAAAACAATTATATCCTATAGTTAACTCAACGTTACCAATACTCAGAAATGAGCTTATAAAAACAGGAGCTCCTTGGATAGAAGGGCAAGGATTAATTCAAGATTAAAAGCTAGGATTAGAAGGCTCTTAAAAAGGGCCTTTTAATGTTTTCTAAAATCAACATTAAAAAATTTATGCAATTTTTATAATATTTTTATAAATTTGTTTAAACACAAATAACTCATGGAAATACAAGCATACATCATCATAGCGTTAAAAATAATAGTTGGTATAAGCATTATAAATGTTTGGTTAATTCAACCAAATAAGCCTTCTAAATGGAGAGGTGGAGACGCTACCACTATAATTGAGGAATTTAATGTTTATGGATTATCTAAAACATTTTACAAAATTATTTTTGTAGTTAAAGTAGGATTAGCAGTTTTATTATTAGTGTCTATAAAATATGATCTTTTAACATTGTATAGTAGTTTAGGTTTGGCATCACTTTTATTAGGATCTATAGCGATGCATTTTAAAGTTAAAGATGCATTGTTTAAATCATTTCCAGCATTCTTATTTATGGGTTTGAATTTAGTTATTGCCTATTTATCTGTCTAAAAATAGGTTAGTAAAGTTTTTATAGCAATAAAGAGGTTTAAAATTGCAAAACCAAAAGAAGGGAAAGATTGTGTAAAGCTATCTTTAATCTTTAACCTCACAATAAAACCGCCTAACATAAGTAAGAATAAACCGGTTGATGCTAGAAATAAGATTATTGTATTGAAATACAAACCTAGCAGTAAACCAAATGCACCACACAGCTGAAGAAATCCAGTAAGTTTTCTAAAATTAGGTAAATTATAGCGTTCAAATTCTGACTTAATAAATTCAGAATAAAAACAATTGAGTCCAAAATAAACAAAAGCTACCCCAGAAAACCATATGAATACACTTAGTAAATCCAATTTATTTCATAGGTTGATTCATTGTCATTTCATGATCGTACTGGCAACATCCAGGTAAGTTATTGTAAGCATCTAGATTACCTGACACTTTCTCTGTATCATATCCAGATAATGAAATAGCTTGATGAATGGACATGATGTTTGTTTTATTATTAAGTAAAGAAATTTTTATTTTCTTTTGATCAACATCCCAGTCAGCTTTTGCCACACCTTCAACACTATTTGCCGCATCTTCAATAGTACTTTTGCACATTCCGCAATTTCCTCTTACACCAAATGATATTTCTAACTCAGCTAATTCATTTGATATTTCTGTTGGAGTAGTGGTGTCTTTTTTTATTTCTTTATTACAACTAATAAAACCGATAGCTACTGTAAATAATAGGTATAAAATTGATTTTTTCATAAAGTATGAGTATTTTATTTAAGTGAAAATTTATAATGTAAAAGTAACAAATTATAACGTATTCGTCTTATATAAAATTATGTAACCTATCTTTTAGAGTATTTCATATTCTCTGCGATATTTGGACTTTATAAAACGATATTTTTGCATAAATGAGTATTTAAAGAGTATATTTACAATGACAAAAAATATTCGGTATATTCCACATTACAGCTCTTCTATATTTTCATGTCTAAATTACCAAAAGAACATCAATTTATAGATCTCTCAGACTACGGAAGACCTATTGCAAAATACATTGCAAATTCTTTAAAGAGTAGCTCTTTTACACCTATTCATGTAACCATTGCCTTTATCATATCTGGTTTTATTGCTATTTATTGTATTATTATGGGGTATTATTGGTTAGCAGCATTTTTTTTAATTTTTAAATCTATTTTAGATGCTGCAGATGGTGAACTCGCTCGTGTAAAACAAAAACCATCATATACAGGAAGATATCTAGACTCTGTAGCAGATATTATATTAAATGCTTTATTTCTTTGTTCTATCTGGTATATCTCAGATATTTCTATAACAATCTGTTTTCTTGCGTTTTTAGGATTACAACTACAAGGAACACTTTACAATTATTATTATGTAATTTTAAGAAATAGATTTAATGGAGACACCACCAGCAGGGTATTTGAAGACAAAACACCAAAAGCTTTAGAGGGAGAAAAGCAACAACATGTTACCATGCTTTTTGGGTTATATAAATTATTATATGGTGTGTTTGATCAAGTAATTTATTCACTAGACAGTAATGCTGATAAAGGGTCCATTTTGCCAAATTGGTTGATGACTTGTATTTCAACT
>Ga0228662_1000556_pt1 | contig 18278 bp, 21 predicted proteins | sample 76DmetaG_FD_183173 | JGI IMG/M metagenome (GOLD analysis project Ga0228662, IMG submission 183173) | Seawater microbial communities from Monterey Bay, California, United States - 76D | ecosystem: Environmental > Aquatic > Marine > Coastal | place: USA: California | collected 2016-11-10
AACGGCTCACCATTCGGTCATGAAGATGTAGCGAATGAACAGCTGCTACGAGATAGCATGCCATGGGATTTTTTATCAAAGCTTCAAGAAACACTTGAAGGGCTTGGTCAAGAAATGTTCAACAGCGATAGCATTCCAGGCAACCCTGAGAGCTTACAGATGACGTTAGATGCTGGTCCAAATGACGAGGGTTATTATTATCTTGAGGACGATGATCTAGAGATGTTCGAAGATGAGTTACGTGGCTACATCTATGATCTCGAAATTCACGATGAAAACATCGACGATGCTGGCTCGATGCTTCAAGTCATTTTTCCAACGCTTGAAACCTACGAACTAAATACAGGCGATTATTGAGAGGCATTTTTCGGATGACAGCCACCAAAAGCTGAAAGCACAATGCTTTTAGTAACAAATAGGAGGCTGAAATGACTGTTTTAAACACTGAATTTCGTGGCATTCAAGCCACTTATGCAAAGTAGTCCTACTCTCGTGAGACGTCGTAAGCTCATTGCCAAGCTTGATGAGCAAATACAGCTTGCGAGTGATCCAAGCTATTCACCAAAAAAGCACAAGTGGATCACTGACAGCGAAGGGAATCAGCGGAAGGTTGAGGTGCCAAAGCGAGTAAATCGTTGGTGGGCACAAAGTATCGATGGAAAGATAAACCTTGTGGTGCGCTATGGCAGCAAGCCAATTGAATTTTCCAAGGGTAAGAATGCAATCGAGCTCAATGGTGAAGATGACTTGATTACCGTGTTAACTCAAATCAAAGACGCTACTGAGAACGGTGAGCTGGATGCTATCTTGGAGAAGCAAGCGCAGTTTGGAAGAGCGCTGCAGTCAAAGTAGCTCTAGTTGCCTCGAGCGTGTTTTGACGGTAGCGCAGTGTGTAACAGCGGTTCGACTAGACTATTGATTTGTAATAAAATAATGCTTTCTAATGCGTCTGTGGGCAGCGATAATAAGTTACACAAAAGTTACACACGAGAATTTTTGTTATGCAAATTACTGAATTTAATAACATTTTTTATAACGTTGCTATTGAGTGGGAATAAGGAAGGTACGCTAACCTATTGATTTATATAGCAACGTGTACTTACAAAGTACTGACAAAGTAACAAATCGCTGATTGATTTTGTTGAGTTTTCTTGTTATACTTACAAGGAAACTAACAAACTCTACGCACTATTGCGTTTCATAGTAATTGATATGCCAAAGAACGAAGTACGCATCTACAACAGCAAAGCAGTCATTTACCAAAATGACTATGATGTGTGGCAGTTTCGTATGTGGTTAGCAGACGAAGACAAATACTTTCGCCAATCCCTACGCACTAAAGACAAAGCAAAAGCGATTGCTGATGCTGAAGAGATGTATGAAGACATCAAGTATATGAAGCGTAGGGGTAAGAAGATTTACTCAATAAGCATCAAACAAGCAGTAGCGATGTATATTGAAGATAAGGCAAAGTACGTTGGTATAGATGGTGCAAATGGTATTGTTGAAGGCAGACTTGGCACAATCAAAGCACATATGAAGCACTTCTTAGAGTACGTACATAAAGATGCAAAAGTGAAAGACTTAGGCATTAACACGCTCCTTTCGTACGACAGAGAAGGAGAAACAATAGACTATGAACTGTTTAGAAAACGCAAAAGCATTGCTGACAGTACAATCAGAAATGAGATAGCAAGCATCAATGCTTGTATGACTTTCTTACACGAACATACAGAAGCACTATCTGACATATCTGCATTCAAAGTACCTAAGATACAAAGCAGAAAGTATGATGATAGTGGCGAAGAGATAAGACGACAGACATTCACAAGTGAAGAATGGCAGACGTTCTATGTTGCTATGCGTTCGTATTGTGCGAAGAAGAACAATCCAAGCAATGAAGAGTATTGCGAGAAACAGTTAGCACGACACTTCCTATTAGTGATGGCAAATAGTGGATTTAGAAATGGCGAACTTCGTCAGTTGAAGTGGAAAAATGTCACTGTTGAAAGACACGTAGATAGCAAGCAAAAGCCCTACTCACTTGCTCGCATAAGAGTTGAAGCACAGACGAGTAAGGTGAGAATACCACGAACTTTATATGCAAACTGTGGCAAGTACATTGAGAGATGGCAGAAGAAACAAAAGGAATCTGGTGTTAAGACAAGTGAAGAAGACTTTGTGTTTAGTGTTGATGGAAGCGAGTTTAGCAACAGAAGACTAAACCATCACTTCAACAACATAATGAAGATGACAAACATTGCGTTCGAAAGAAGGAACGACTTAGTCATCTACAGTCTTCGTCATATGTTTATTACGAATATGTCACTCAGTGGTGCAAGTTTTGATAGCATTGCACATCACTGTGGTACATCCATTCAACAGATTGAGAAGGTATATAAACACGTAAGTGACGATGAGAAGCGTACCTTCGCTACAAAGCGTTATATGAATATCAATGGAAACATTGTTGCTATGTCTGATACGTACGGAGATTAGTGTATAGCAACAGCAACTTATTCTGATTTTTTCGTTCTATATCAGTGTTCCGCAAGTTCTTCCTAATCCACTCTTTGTGTCGCTCTTCTCGTTTCAACTCTTTCTCTAACTTGTGCTTTGACTTTTGCATCACACAAGTTCCACAGCATTGCCAATCAACTCGTCGTTCACATCAATATATCTTTGAGTTTGAACTATAGACGAATGTCCAACAGCCTCAGCAATCACACGCACACTTACACCACTTGTTGCGAGTTTAGTAATGAATGTGCGTCTTCCACTGTGCGAACTTGCTCCAACAATACCAACTCTTGCATACAAACGCTTAACAAGTTGTGTCAGTGCGTTTGTGTTGAAACGCTTACACTTTTGCGTATTAAACAAATAAGTGCGCTGTATGACGCTTAAATCGCTTTGTAGATAGCGTTTAAGCGCAGATTTTGCCTTCTTGCTTACAAACACCCTTCTACTCTTGCTTCCTTTTGTCTGTTCAACAGAAAGATGGATAACATCATTCACTGTGCCTTCGTCATTCACAACATCTGAAACAAGCAAACTTGCTACTTCCGATATACGCATTCCACAGTAGTGTGTAAGAAGTACAATCACTCTGTTTCTGTGTGCGTGTCTGTCAAATGCATCAATATAGTCTGTGACTTTTTTCAGTTCCTTATCTGTAAGTACCTTTGCTTGTTTCATCACAATCACCTCAAAATGTAATAATATAGCTAAAAACAAACTACTTTCTTATGTTTCTACTTCCTACCAATATGATGTTCTAAATATTCATCAACAATCTCAGTTGGTTAGTTCGTAATATAAACTTTCGTATGTTTCCTTACATTGTATGTGTAAGTGAATGCTCAAACTTCGTTTAAGCAACTTGATACGTCTTACGACATATCTGCGTATTTTATTTCTATTTGATAATAGTCATCTTCTTACTCTTTCTAAGCACAAGTCATACCAACGCTTGTACAGCGTCAATATAACTTGAAAACTCTTTCTGAAGTTTCTTAGTCACTATCCACACATACAACCATTAAGGAAAAGGTAGGTTTTGCTATCACCTTTTTATGTATGCACCACGCAAGCATCTGACTATGTGGATAGTCAATGTCGTCAGTTGCCTTGTAAGGTACTTGTTAAACAAGCGTTGTCTCTTACTCACTTTGTAGTCTCATCATCTCGCACAGATAACTGTGGAGAAGACAAACAATGAGCAGTTTGATTGGCAATAACGTTTTCAAAGTACGCTACTACAGCAATATTACAGTTGGCTTGCTAACCTTAATCTCATTTCGTTTCGTTATATGAAGGTAAATACATTGAGCGTTTCCTAATAACACTTTTATTTATCAAAGTTAGAAACAAACGGAGAAGAAATGAACAATCAAACAGCACTTAACGAAATATTCAACACACTATCCAACATAGGCATAGTTGATACAAAACGAGAGTTTTATGAGGATTGGCTGAACAGAAGCGAAGGGTATGTGCGTTATCTTAAACACGCAAACAAGCAACCTTCTTCTGATACTTTGGCATTATGTAGTAGCAAACTCAAGCACTACAGCAACTTGCTACAGCAGAAGAACACAACACAGATGACGGAGTTGGCAAGTGTATTTGCAAAATACTCTGCCAAACTTGACTTATTAATCTGTGACAACAGCACATCAAAGTGGATGCGTCTGATGGAAGAAAAGGCAAAGGCTACAGTACATTGAAAAAGGTATTTGTAGTCAGAAAAATCTGCTGTGCAGTTTTTTGTACTTTCAAAATCTAATCACCCTACCACATTTTACACCACCCCCCCCCTTAAGGAGCATCAATGGATTACAAAAATGAAATGAGAAAGTTGATTGATATAATCAAGCAACAAAGTTTTAAAGCAACGTTAGAAGACACTATGGATGACTTGCTTACGCTAACGACAGCAACAAAAGACTTGAGTGATAGAATAAACACACGTGTCGCAAAGAGTTTGAATGCTAATGATAGTGACGCAATCAAATACAAGCCAAACGCTAAGAGTAAAGCAACGAAGGTTAAATCATTCCCTTCTATAACCCCTCCTCCAAAACCTAAGTCTAATAACTTGCCAACATCTAATGCTGTGTCTTCTACCTCAACATCAGCAAACGATATTCAAAATGTACGCAATGACTTTATGGCAAAGCAACAAGCAAGTCAGCCAATCAAGCCACAAGGAAGTGTTGGAACGTTATAGCACTAACGCACTACTGATGCTTGCCACACAAAAAACGCACAAAAACGTACAGTTTTATAGCATACGATAGAGTGTTTGACAGAACGGCTGGGTGGCATAGTTGTGCTGTATCAAAATACTTTTAAGCCATAAGCCTTCAGCAACTTAACACTCTTACCAACCGCTTCGTCACTTACAAAGTCACTGAGTGCTGTAGCGAACTGATATTCGTTTATATGCCTAAAAGATATCTTATTGACACTAAAATTGGCATCGGTAACAATCATTTCCTTAAAAGAGGAGAATATCTTGTGAAGCAATACCTAATAGTTCTGGCTTTAGCGCTACCACTTCCAACTATGACATTTGCTAAGGATGCAAGCTGTACAGCATTCGGATTTAAAGCTTCCAATAGCCATGTAAGCAAGATGAATAAAGAAGCCAAATCGATGAAACGTCTTGTTCCGATAATGCTAAATGAAAGCTTTGGCGACATTCAAACTTGCGCCCAATCAGCTATTGAAAACACTTTTTTCATCAGCGACGGTAGAAGTTTAATTGTTCAAAATTTAAAGTATGGTTACACTTCATTCATTCCAAAAGGTTCGACCAAACCTTCAAAGTGTCTCAGCGCCCAAATGCAACCCTATTCTCCAAAGCAAGGTAAGTGCTAAATTTTTGATGAATCTTATTAACGCAAAGAAGAGACGCTGAAAGAACAAGCAATGACTTTGGCAGATAAACGAAGAACAATCTCAGTTGATGTCACACGCAAAAAGAAGATGGCAATAGATGCGATACGCAATGTTGCTGAAGGTAAGTTTGGATAAACAAAGGAGACTACAATGGTACGTTCACTAGCAGAGATACACGCAGAACAAAAAGCACTTGCTAAGGAAGAAAAGAAGGCAGTCAAAGCGCACAAGAAAGAAGCAGTTGCTACAGTTAAAAAACTGATACTCGAATTCAACCTTACAAAAGGTGATATTAGAGGCAAAGCAATGAAGCAGTTGGAAGGATAAGAGATGAAACCTCTAAAAATGCCAATATTTATATTATTGTTCTTACTAGCTTATGCTTCAAAAACATTTGCAGAAGAGAAAATTACTGTTGCTGACATTGAAAGTTTTGGGTGGGAGTATGTTGGAGAGACAGTTGCGGTACACGGTATTGTTACTAGTTACTATGCTGCAAGAAGGGGACAGAATAAGGGGCGCGTTGCAGCGAACACAAAGGAAGAAGGTAAAAACAAAATATATGATATCACAATATTTGAAAAAAAATTTAAAAGTAGGCAGTTGAAACCATTTTTAGACAAATGCGTCCGTATGACTGGAAAGGTTGAGAGCAGAGATTACCAAACACAAGGTGCTGTTTCAAAAAAACCAATTCTTGTGGTTAGTGAGATAGAGTTAGCAGATTTGTGTTAGAAGCAATTGCTACAATAAGGGGACTGATAGTTAATTTTTCTCAAAGCAATAAGCAATACTAGAGGTATAGCAAATTAATGACGCAGTTGGTAAGCTAACTTGCTTAAATGACATTGAAAATGTGGATGCAAGCCTTGTATCCACTCGCTATGTTTCTATTGCAAACGAGTAGTGACGTATAGAGGTTGCTTACTAAGTAGAGTACCATACTGACTTACAAAGTGCTTACAACGTGTTTAAAAAGAAGACAAATAACAATGACTTACAGTGCTGGAATTATTGAGTGTTTGACAGAACGGCTGAGTGGCATAGTTTTACTGTACAAAAATAGTTTTAAGGCATAATTCATAAGCCATAAGCCATAAGCCATAAGCCATAAGCCATAAGCCATAAGCAATTTAACACTCTTGCCAACAACTTCGTCACTTACAAAGTCACTGAGTACTTGAAAACCGCTTTAGGTTTAGTATCATATAAATACTAAATCTATTTATGTAAGGAAAAATCATGCTGAAACTAAGTAAAACCTTTGCGTTGACGCTTATAACAACCTTGAGTCTTACCACAACATCATCTGCTGCAAACCTTAAGTGGTGTCGAATTCACAACTCGCTTGGCACCGAAATGGGATGCTGGAACACTAAAAATGCCTGCGATCAAGTTAACAAAAGCAGTCGGAACCAATTCACATGCGTTGCCATTAGTAAATAAAGCAACGAGCACAAGCGAGTGGATGCAAGGTTTGTATCCACTTGCTATGGTTCTATTGCAAATGAGTAGTGACACATAGAGATTGCTGATATTTCAGAATACCATACTGACTTACAAAGTACTTACAAAGTTTCCAGAAAGAGATTTAATAACAATGGCTTACAGTATTGGTATTATTGAGTGGGAATGATCCCAAGCCAATTCTCGGCTCCAGTGACAAAGCAATAACTGATGAACCCTATCCTAAAAGCCGCCGTATGGATGTTAGGTGCAATTGCATCCTTCTCCACGATGGCTGTCGCAGGGCGCGAAGTTAGCTTTGCTCTCGATACCTTTGAAATAATGCTGTTTCGCAGTGCTGTAGGCGTAATTATTGTGGCTTTTGCAGCGATCGCATTCGGCACGTGGCGTCAGATCAGTCGCGAGCAATTCAGCCTACATTTCTTCCGCAATATCATGCACTTCATCGGCCAAAACCTTTGGTTTTATGCTGTGACCGTAATCCCATTGGCACAAGTTTTTGCGTTGGAGTTTACCTCGCCTATCTGGGTGATCCTTTTAAGTCCGCTAATACTAGGCGAACGTATCACCTTGGTCCGCGCAGTCGCAGCGTTGATGGGGTTCTTGGGCGTTTTGGTTGTAACCCGTCCGGACATGGCCGGGGTTAACGTCGGCGTCACTATGGCAGCGTCATCAGCGATTTTCTTTGCGTTCACAATCATTTTCACCAAACGATTGACGCGTACACAATCGATCACTTGCATCCTATTCTATTTGACCGTTTTACAACTGGGATTTGGGCTTGTTACGGCTGGCTATGACGGCGACATAGCGCTACCAAATACGGAAACACTGCCTTGGCTTGTTTTGATTGGGGTGGCGGGATTACTGGCACACTTCTGCATCACCAACGCGTTGGCCATTGCTCCAGCAACCGTTGTAGTACCTATTGATTTTGTTCGCCTGCCCGTTATCGCGATTATTGGAATGCTCGTTTACGGCGAAGCGTTGGATCTATGGGTCCTTCTGGGTGCAGGAATCATATTCGCCGGCAACTATTTGAACATTTGGTCCGAAACACGCGGTCCTACTACCTTGAAATGAAGTCGTGTTGCCCAGTTGCGACAATGTACGCAAACCGCCCGTTTTTCACGCAGAGTACCCTAGGGTAAGGATTGCTTTTTAACGCCCCTCTATATTCTCTCTTCAAAAGAAATCCGCACACGGGGAATGTGCGCCCATGGGAGTACGACCAATGAAAACACCAATTCTAGCTACAAGCATCAGCTTGCTTGCGCTCACATCATCTGCGGCTTTGGCTGGCGGCTTGGATAGATCAGGGCGGCCAACTTCTCTAATCTTTGAAAAAGGGAATATGATCGAACTTAGCATCGGTCAAGTATCACCCTCAATCAGCGGTACCGATGTTACCAACGCAGCGACCGGCGGTATCGCAGAGAAATTCATGCTTCCGGGCGCAGGTATTCGGTACGAGCTTAACGATAAATTGTCCTTTGGTCTCATCATGGATCAACCATTTGGTGCAGACGTCCTATATGGCACAGGCTCGCCAATGTTGGGTGGAACCGCCGCGACAATGTCTTCCACTGCATATACCGGCTTTTTGCGTTACCGTTTCTCTGAAAACGTTTCTGTTCACGCTGGCCTTGTATACCAAAACTTGAAAGCTAACGTAACCTTGGGCGGTGCAGCATACGCTGGTCTTAACGGCTATAACGCTGCATTCACTGGTGACAACTCTACGGGCTATATGGTTGGTGCTGCCTACGAAATTCCAGATATTGCTATGCGCGTATCACTTACATACCATTCAACTATCGACCACGATCTTGGTACAACAGAGAATATCGGCGGTACGGCAATTGCTGCACCATCCAGCACACGAGTAACAACGCCTGAAGCTATCGAATTAAAATTCCAGTCAGGTGTTGCTGCAGATACCTTGGTCTTCGGTTCTGTTCGTTACTCACACAACAGTGAAACGACGGTTTCACCGATTGGCTTAACAACAGTAACGAAAGACCCAACGAAGTCGCTCACATCTTTGAGTGACTCATTGGCAATTGATCTCGGCGTTGGACGCAAGTTCAACGAAAAATGGTCCGGCAGCGCGACTATTGGTTGGGAAAGAAAAGGCAAAAGTGATCTGGTTTCACCATTAGGCGCAACAAATGGCTCAACCTTCCTCGCCCTTGGTGCCTCTTATCAATTGAATGACACGACAAAAATTAGTGGCGGCGTGCGCTACACTAAATTTGGTGATGCAAAAGCACAAACTGCAGATACAGCTCGCGCAACCTTTACAGGCTCGAACGCTGTATCTGCAGGCATGCGGATCCAATTCAGCTTCTAAACTAAAACATAGATAGCAGCCCTTTGGTGGCACAGCTATTTCCCGCAAGAAACAGGTACCCATGGCGCGGCACACTCACTAGTGTCGCGCCATGACTGATCAAAAATCCCTCTCTGGCCGCGCATGGGCCGAAATGCTGGTGCTTGCACTGATATGGGGTGGATCGTTCTTATCCATACGCATAGCCCTTGATGAAATATCGCCCCTGATGTCCGTAGCCCATCGCGTAACGTGGGCAATGTTGGTTCTTTGGGTCGTTGTCGCGGTGATGCGTATTCCCCTGCCCCGAAATCCCCGCATATGGTTTGCATTTCTTGTGATGGGATTGCTGAACAACGTCATCCCGTTCGTTCTGATGGCTTGGGGCCAGTTGCATATCGAATCTGGCCTAACCTCAATTCTGAACGCCTTTACCGCCGTTGTTGGCGTGGTCATGGCAGCACTGTTCTTTTCAGACGAACGTTTGACGCCACGCAAAATAATTGGCGTGGTATTAGGCTTCTTTGGGGTTTCAGTCGCGATTGGCCTTGAGAACTTCAAAAATTTCGATTTGCGTAGCTTGGCCCAGCTTGCCGTTATTGGTGGCACGGTTGCTTACGCAGTTGCAGGTGTTTGGGCGCGCAAGAATTTGGTGGGAATGCCCCCGCAATTGGCAGCCGCGGGTATGTTGACGGGCGCCACTGTCATAATGTTGCCTTTGGTCTATTTCGTTGAAGGGCTACCAACCTTTGATCTGCAGCCCCGAACACTGGTCGCAATTGGGTATTACGCGGTGATCGCAACAGCTGCGGCTTACTTGTTGTATTACCGCGTTTTAGCCATGGCTGGCAGCGGTAACCTGATGTTGGTCACGCTGTTGGTCGCCCCAATTGCCATCACGCTTGGTGCTGTTGTTTTAGGTGAAAAACTGTCGGCAAATGCTTTTGTTGGATTTGTCATTTTGGCCGTCGGTTTGATCATCTTGGATGAGCGGGTTTGAAAAGCACTGCGTCGGTAACACGATTGCCAAGTGATTGACCCAAAACCATCAGCGGTTTAGGACAGAGCAACAGTATTTTCGCAGGATTTCACAATGCTTTACCCAACCAAAGACGCATGGACCGCCGCCCCGAACAAACGGGTTATGGTTTTTGGAATGTCTGGTTTGGGCAAAACGCACATGTCCACTATCCTGCGCGACACCGGCTATTGGTTCCACTATAGTATCGATTACCGCATTGGCACGCGTTACATGGGCGAATTCATTGTCAATTCGTGCATCAAAGCAGCTATGGATCACCCATACTTGCGCGAAATGCTCCGTCAGGACGCTATCTATTTGGCACCCAATGTACATACCCATGACCTAGGCGCTGTATCAACATATTTGGGCAAGCCCGGCGATCTGACACTTGGGGGACTTAGCATTGAAGAATATAAAGAGCGTCAGGAACAGTTCCGCACAGCAGAGATAGCAGCGCTGAATGACACCGCGTATTTCGCGGATCGCGGAACCAACCTTTATGGCTATCAACATTTTATCTGTGACACAGGTGGCTCCATTTGCGAGTGGGTTGAAGCGACCGACGACAGTGATGCGTTGATGTCTGAATTGAGTGCCAATTGTTTGCCACTGTGGATTAAAGGCGATGACGCCCATACCGCAGAACTAGTACGTCGTTTTGATAAAGCTCCTAAACCGATGGCTTATCAACCTGAATTTCTTGCTAGATCTTGGACCGAATATCTGAATGAAAACAGAATATCAGGCGACAAAGTTAATCCAGATGCATTCGTTCGTTGGACCTATGCGCGCGCTCTTGAACACCGCCAGCCCCGTTATGAGGCTATGGCACGCTGGGGCGTTACGGTGACTGCGGATGAAGTTGCATCTTTAAAGTCAGCTGCAGATTTTGATGCATTGATCGGTCACGCTATCGATCGAATGTGAGGCAAGACTGACATCTGTTTCAGCAACTTGTGATTGCCCTATACTGGAAACAGACGCCCCTCACCGCCATCTCTGCACTACGAACACAAAATCAGGACTAAAATTATGCCGATCAAAATTCCAGCAACACTGCCAGCCTTTGACGTGCTTTCACGCGAGGGTGTATCAGTGATGGACGAAGACGCGGCCGCACGCCAAGATATACGCCCTTTACGCATTGCGCTGCTAAACCTGATGCCCAAGAAGATTCAGACAGAAAACCAGTTTGCACGCCTTATCGGTGCGACGCCTCTTCAGATTGATTTGAACCTGATCCGGATGTCTGATCACAAGACACGCAATACGGCTGCTGAACATATGGAAAGCTTCTATCGCCCATTCTCTGAGGTGAAAGGCGAGAAGTTTGATGGTTTGATCATCACTGGTGCTCCAATTGAACACCTTGAGTTCGAAGACGTTGATTACTGGGAGGAACTGACCGAGGTGATGAACTGGACACAGACCAATGTGCACTCAACAATGGGTGTCTGCTGGGGTGGTATGGCCATGATCAATCATTTTCACGGCGTCAAAAAGCATATGCTAGATGACAAGGCTTTTGGGTGTTTTCGCCACAAAAACTTGGACCCAATATCGCCATATTTACAAGGTTTTTCAGATGATTGCGTTATTCCAACCAGCCGTTGGACTGAGATGCATCAATCTGAGATTGATGCCAGTGATGGTCTAAAAACACTGCTCGGAAGCGACGAAGTCGGCCCTTGTGTCGTCCAAGACCCCAAACATCGTGGCGTCTATATCTTTAGCCACTTTGAATATGACAGTGGTACATTGAAACAAGAATATGATCGTGATGTGGAGGCAGGAACGCCGATCAACATTCCGACAAACTACTATCCAGGTGATGATCCATCCCAAGAACCTACCAACCGTTGGCGCAGCCATGCCCACTTGTTCTACGGTAATTGGCTGAACAGCATCTATCAAACGACCCCGTTTGAGATGGATGAGATTGGTGCTTAAGGGCGTCTTTGTGTTGATCTTAGTGGCGATGGTTTTGGCCGTCGCCACCACCCTCTGGCGCGTAGGACAAAACGCCAAACGCGCCACCGCGCAGTTTCCAGCGCAGGGAAATTTTGTCGAAGTCGCTGGACATCCAGTCCATTACATCGAGATGGGAAATGGCCCAGCCTTGGTTCTTATCCATGGATCATCGGGCAATACCCGAGACTTCACGTTTGGTTTGGCCAAAAAACTGGCACAATCCTACCGCGTCATCATTTTTGACCGTCCCGGCTTGGGATATACCCCTGAATTGGCACCGTTTGGTGTTTCAGTTACCGACCAAGCAGAAGTATTGGCCTTCGCGGCTCAAGCTATTGGTGCGGACAAACCTATCGTTGCAGGCCAAAGCCTTGGCGGTGCTATAGCTCTTGCGTGGGCTGTTGCGCGCCCTGATAACATCGCTGCTGCGGTATCTATCTCTGGCGTTGCGTACCCGTGGAAAGGCGAGTTAGACGCGCTGACTGGTGCACTGGCGCATCCACTCAGCGGTCCTATCTTATCACGGCTTGCTTCCGCATGGGTCAGCGACGAATACTTCGCCAAAAACTTGAATGAGACGTTCCAACCACAAGAACCTGTTTCAGGATATGCTGACCACATTGGCATACCACTGATCTTGCGCCCCTCTTCGCTGATGGCAAATGCGCGTCAACGGAAAACCCTAAAAGAAGATCTGCGCGCGATATCGGATCGATACGCCGCTCTCACCCTCCCACTTGAGATCGTGCACGGCGATACAGATACCATTGTGCCGCTTCAAGTTCACTCAAAGCGCTTGGTTGAAGACGTGGAAGGCGCAAATCTGGTCACACTTGAGGGGATTGGCCATATGCCGCAGCATCTCTCACATGATGCTGTAATTGCAGCAATTCATCGCGCGGCGTCACGTGCGGGTTTGCGTTAAGCGGCCCACTGCCCCATATAGATGTAAAGAACAGTTACATTAAGGATCCGGACAATGACCCTACCTTTTGACGGCGGTATCAGTGCGTTTTTCAATGACCTGGCACCAGATAGTGTGCGTAACGCGATTAAGTGCTCTGACAAAAGCGATATCATCAGCAACAGCTATCCACATCAAGAACGGTTGGCACGTAAGGTCTATGAAGGGCAGTTGGCGAAGCTACAGATCGAACTGGTCAAAATGCAGGCTTGGGCCACAGAAAGCGGTTCATGTGTTGCTATTGTTTTTGAAGGTCGTGATGCGGCAGGCAAAGGTGGGACAATCAAACGGTTCCGCGAGAACTTGAACCCACGCGGCGCACGTGTTGTTGCCCTGTCTAAACCAACTGAAAAAGAAATGGGTGAATGGTATTTCCAACGTTATATCAAACACCTACCGACCTCGGGCGGTATGACATTTTTTGACCGCAGCTGGTATAACCGTGGTGTCGTGGAACATGTGTTTGGCTTTTGCAAACCAGAACAGCGCGAAGTGTTTTTCAACCAAGTCCAAGACGTTGAAAAAATGATCACCAGTGACGGTGTACATCTGTTCAAATTCTGGCTGAACGTTGGGCGTGAAGAGCAGCTGCGCCGTTTCTTGGGCCGCGAAAGTGATCCGCTGAAACAATGGAAACTAAGCTGGAATGACGTCGAAGGCTTAAAAAAGTGGGATGAGTATTCTGCCGCAATCGCAGAAACGCTTGAGCGATCTCACAGCGATGTCGCCCCTTGGACGATCATTCGCTCTGATGACAAACGCCGCGCGCGCCTGAATGCAATTCGTACAGTTTTGCACGCGTTGGATTACACAAACAAAGACCTTAAAGCGATTGGCGACATTGATACAGCCATCTGTGGTGGGCCGGACATCTGGAATGTCTAAGCGCGGCTATCATCACGGCAATCTAAAACAGGCCTTGATCGACGCGGCGTTAACCCTGATCGAGACTAAAGGCCCAACAGGTTTTACGCTGTCCGAAGCGTCGAAAACGGCGGGCGTGACCCCTGCTGCGGTATACCGCCACTTTGACGGACGCGAAGACCTGATCGCAGAAGCCGCGCGACAGGGGTATGACATGTTCGCTGACCTGATGGAGTTTGCCTATCAATCAGGCCAACCCTCAGCCATGGCAGCGTTTGGGGCCACTGGGCGTGCATATTTGGCATTCGCGCAGAAATACCCAGGGCACTACATCGCAATGTTTGAAAGTAGCATTTCGGTCAACCGAACACCTGAATTGGCTGCAGCCTCAAAACGTGCCAATGACGTTTTAGAAAAAGCTGCTGCGGATTTAAGCGAGCATATCCCTATTGAAAAACGTCCACCCGCATCCATGTTCAGCGCACATATTTGGGCCATGAGCCACGGCGTTGTTGAACTGTTTGCCCGTAATTCGCCGGGACGCGCATCCCCATTTCCACCAGAAGATTTGCTAGAAACTGGGATTGGTATTTATCTGCGCGGATTAGGGTTGATTGACGCGGACGATTGAGCGGCCAGTATCTGATCCATTGCATCCGCAGCGATCTCAAACGATTTAACCCGCGCTGCATGATCATGGATTTGACCTGTTAGGATCATCTCGTCGGGTTCGTGAATTTCGATCAAACTTTCCAAGTGTTTGCGCACCGTCTCAGGCGAACCTGTTGCTGAAACCCGCAACATTGGTTCGACGCTGCGCCGCATTCTCTCACCAATCGCAACATCAATGTCTTTCACAGGTCGTGGCAGCTTGCCTCGGGTACCCGTTTGCATACGCGCAAAGGCTTGTTGCATCGAGGTGCGCAAATAGGCCCCTTCTTCATCACTTTCCGCAGCAAAGACATTTGCCGCCAACATGAAATAGGGCTCTGCCAACTTGGTGGAGGGCTTGAAGTGACGGCGATAAATATATGCCGCTTCCTCCAAAGCAGCGGGCGCGAAATGTGAGGCGAAGGCGTATGGCAGGCCAAAATGTGCAGCTAATTGTGCACCGTACAGTGACGACCCCAAAATCCATATTGGCACATGCGTTCCCTCACCCGGTAATGCACGAACAGCGGCCTGTGGCTGGGGATCACCCAATAGGCTCATCAATTCATGGACATCAGCGGGGAGGTCATCGCTGCCAGTGCGGCGCAATGCATGGTAAACGGCTTGGTCCCCGCCAGGTGCTCGGCCAAGTCCCAAGTCAATACGGTCGCCGTGAAGCGTGGCTAATGTCCCGAATTGTTCGGCAATTAACAAAGGCGCATGATTTGGCAGCATGATACCGCCCGCGCCCACACGAATTGTATTGGTTTGGCTGGCGACATGACCGATCAACACCGAGGTCGCGGCACTCGCAATACCTGCCATGTTGTGGTGTTCGGCCATCCAGTAACGGTGATAGCCTAGGTTCTCAGCCCGTTGAGCAAGATCGACCATATTCAACATTGCTTGGGCCGCGTCTGAACCTTCGGGAACGGGGGCAAGATCAAGGACTGAGAATTTCATAAGCACGTTCCTATTGTTGTACTCAATCTAGGCACACCTAAGGGCAATCACCAGTGGCATGCCCTAAGCAAACGAAAAAGGGCGCGCCAATCGGCACGCCCCATTCCAAAATCGTGAATAAAGATTAACGCTTTGAGAACTGGAAGCTCTTACGCGCTTTTGCTTTACCGTATTTCTTACGCTCAACAACGCGGCTATCGCGTGTCAAGAAGCCAGCAGCTTTCAACGCACCACGAAGGGATGGGTTGAAAAGTTGCAATGCTTTGGAGACACCGTGCTTAACCGCACCAGCTTGACCAGAAAGACCGCCGCCTTTGACAGTGGCAACCACGTCAAATTCGCCTTCAACACCAGCAATGGTGAAAGGTTGTGCTAGGATCATTTGCAAAACAGGGCGCGCAAAGTATTCGTTTTGCGGCTTGCCGTTTACAATAACTTTACCTGTACCAGGCTTGATCCACACGCGTGCAACCGCGTCTTTACGTTTGCCTGTTGCGTATGAACGGCCCAATGAGTCGATCACTGGCTCACGTGGAGTCAATTCGATTGCAGGTGCTGTGGCTTCGCCAACAACAGCTTGCAAGTCTTCGAGTGTGTTGATTTCGTCAGACATGCTCATGCGCTCCGTGTGTTTTTAGAGTTCATGGATGCGACATCCAAAACTTCTGGGTTTTGCGCTTCATGTGGATGCTCAGCACCAGCATATACACGCATGTTTGTCATGATTTGACGGCTCAGGCGGTTGCCTGGCAACATACGTTTCACAGCCAAAGTCAGAACGCGCTCTGGGTATTTACCCTCGAGGATTTCTTCTTTTGTACGTGACTTGATACCACCTGGGTGGCCAGTGTGCCAGTAGTGGTGCTCTTGACGTTTGTTACCAGTCAACTGAACTTTTTCAGCGTTGATGACGATAACGTTGTCGCCGCAGTCCATGTGCGGTGTGAACGTTGCTTTGTGCTTGCCGCGAAGGCGCATAGCAATAATCGAAGCCAAACGACCCAACACGATGCCTTCAGCATCAATGATGATCCATTTTTTTTCGATATCTGCTGGTGTTGCAGAAAAGGTTTTCATGGCAGGATAGTCCTGTTTTAGGTGAGTGAGCAGGTCTAATGACCAACTCTGGTATGTGATGAGCGGCTTATATAGCAAGTGCGAGCTTGATCAAGCACAACAATCATGTTTTAAACAAGTAAAAACAATATGTTAAAAATAAGGTATTAAAATACCCCATAAAATTGGAGCTGTCTAAACCCAATAACGCCTCTTGTAATCAATCCCAATGGTTTGCACATATTTAACAAGCTTCAATTTGACGATTTAAATGAGTTTTACATTTCATGGCGCCCCTGACCTCACCACTCCTTGCCGCACTCGTCTTAATGATAGCTGCAACTTTTGTGGGGATGCTGCCTGTTGTAAAGCTGATCAGGGTATATGAAGGCCATCATGAGCTGAAACAGGGATCCGCAGGCTGGATCCGCACAATAGCTGGTTGGTCAATGATTGTTTTTTGGTTGATGACCACGTGGTTTGTAGCAACCATCATTGGTGATTGGGGCGTATCTGATGATTTACAGGGTGCCGTGGACCGCTCTTGGCTTCGCCTTCGCATCATAATTGAAATTGCGGCTGCAATCGCGGACTCCGATTGATGGACACCACCAAAACCACACAGTCTGATCTTCGATGCCCAACTTGTGCTGGCCAGTGCAGCTATTCCCCAACTTATCGCGGGCTAGAATGTGCCAGCTGTGGCAATGTCCATGATTTAAAAACAGATGATGATTATAGGGCAGCGGAAGAACTAGGCTATAATCCAAACTTGACTGGGGAGGATCTGCCAGACCTTAGCAAAACCCGTGCGCATCACTGTAAAACATGTGGTGGGGTTGTTTTATTCACCGGCCCTGCCCTGTCTGAACGCTGCCCTTATTGCGATGGACCTGTAGTTTTAGGTACGCAAGACACCAGTTATGAAACGATGGCTTTGATCCCGTTTGAGATCGACGCGATGTATGCCCAACACCAGACCCAAGACTGGGTGAAACGACGCATTGCCGCCCCCAATGATTTAGAGGACATCGTCGCAAAGGCACGGGTTGCAGGACAGTATGCGCCGTTCTGGACCTTTGATAGCGAAGAAGCCGTCGAGTATTGGGCCCAATACACCGTTGGCAGCAGCAGCAACCGTCGGACAAAGACGACCAAAGGCAAAATGAGGATCAGTTTTGATGACCTCTTAATGCCCGCATCACCCCACGTGACCCCATTGATCCGCGATGGGATTTTGCACGACTTTGATCCAAGCGCCCTGCGCCCATACCGCGAAGGCTATCTGGCTGGATTTGCAGCAGAGCGCCACCACCAAAGCGTCGCCGACGGGTTAGACTCGAATGAGGCTGACAAGCGTTTGTTGATCCGCAACCGGATCAAACAACATATCAACAAATCAGGTGTGAATAACCTTGGCTACCACACTCACACATCAGGCATTCATTATCGCAGTATCCTCTTGCCCGTATGGATTTTGCACTACGAATATAGAGGCCAGCCAATGAAGGTTGTTGTGTCAGGCATCGACGGACGTACCTATGGGGAGCGCCCGTTTTCCGTTCCTAAGATCGCTGCCT
>Ga0228662_1000561_pt1 | contig 18171 bp, 13 predicted proteins | sample 76DmetaG_FD_183173 | JGI IMG/M metagenome (GOLD analysis project Ga0228662, IMG submission 183173) | Seawater microbial communities from Monterey Bay, California, United States - 76D | ecosystem: Environmental > Aquatic > Marine > Coastal | place: USA: California | collected 2016-11-10
GTTCATTTCGTGAAATCGTTTAGAATATTCATCCTCACTGGTCATGTATCCGACGCCACTGATAGCAAAGTTCGCAACAGCATAGGATCCTAGACTTAGCATTAGTTTCTCGTTGATAGAATTGAATTCTTCATGGAAATTGGTCGCCTGACACAGTAGGTTTTGAGACAACAATAAACCGGCAAATACTAATGTGTTTCTTTTCATTACTCACTAACATTCAAATGAAGCCTTAGGTTCGTTAATGATCCATACTAGCACGAAAACAAAAAGCACCTCCAAATGGAGGTGCTTTTTAAGTGGAGAAGATGGGATTCGAACCCACGACCTCTTGACTGCCAGTCAAGCGCTCTAGCCAACTGAGCTACATCCCCAACGAGGCGCAAATATAGGTTAAGAGTTTGTGATTCCTTGCTATCCTTGCATTACAGCTTATTTATCTGTAGTCTATCTGGTTAAACAAACAGACGGCAAATATACTCAGATATCGCTCATAAAGACATATCTGTCTTTATCAAATACAATGTGCCACTTTTAGTCTCACTTCACGATTCTCGTTTTATATTCCCAATAAGATAGAGCTTGACCGCGTGCTTTATGAGCAGAACTTTGACAAGTAAAAAGTTTATTGTTGATTCAGCATAGCCACAATTTACGCAAATCCTTTACCTTCAAAGGCTACAAAAAGCGGATCATATTTAGGTAGCCTTAAACAATAAGAAACATTAAAAGAATTAAATAGAACCAGTATGAAAAAGTGGAATTACAAAGCCGAGGTAATTAGACATAAATCCTTTGGAGGCGTAGATACGGAAGGCCTTGAAGAAATTTTAAATGAATATGGTGCTGAAGGCTATGAGTTAGTTAGCGTTTGCGAATTAGATGTACACATCTTTAAAAAACCAACAGAATAAATATTTTTTAGTGCCGTTTAGTTCTTGGGTGTGTTCTTTCAGTAGCTACCTTATGAAATCGACTACTTCACTTGTAATCTCCTTAAATTAGAAGTGTGGCAATATGCTTATGCATCAGCCTTCACTTTACCAAGCTCACCCTTGCTGCTATGAGTTTTCTCGCACAGAATCTACTAGCTTGTGTGCCTCATAGGTCCTGCAACTGAGTTCAAGCATTGATTACAGTAATTGCTTTTACCGCCAAAACTCGAATTTATTTCATTATGCCGCTGCAAATATGAATCAACGAATACAGTCATGTAATTTGTAAGCGTGCAAAAGGGGATTAACAAATAGGATACGTTCTTTAGAAATTTTAAAAATCAACTCCTTATATTGTCTTAAACGATAAAAAATGAAAGTATTAAACATGATTTTTATGAGTGTCACGGCTTTTTCCCTTGCCGCTTGTTCCGTTTCAAGTGACTCAGACGAAGTATTAACTGAAAATTTAAATCAATATACAGGCATCTATGAAGGCTATGCCGCTGAATATTTGGGTGATTCCATCATTTTTTCAGATAGTTCTTTTATGGACAGAATTTGGATGGATGATACTGGGTTATTTTGGAGTCCGATTTTAGGAGAAATAGATTCTGTAGCAGATGATATTAAGTATTCCAATCGCATGCGATTTAATGATGAAATGGAAACTCACTACACTTTAGAGGACGCTAAATTCATTTTTACAATCCATTCAACACTTCTGGATGGTAATCTTATCAAAGAGATGGATGTTCGCTCTAAAAATCCAACAGAGTACCCCTCCAGGAGGCTCACGTTCTCTTTACAAAAGAACTAGTGCTATTCACGTTCTTTAACATTCAATGAAAAATTAAACGATCCAGAGGCTACAAGCCGTATTGCTGCAATTTAAGTAAGTAGTTTCATAAGTGTGTTCATTTATCATAAATCCAAATGAATCGAAAAATGGCTTTCAGGGGAATATTGTCTAATAATATTCGACTCTTCTTATATTCGGCTAACAAACTGACTGAAATGAAGAAGCTACTTGTAATATGCGCCTTTCTATCTTTGGTAGGGACAGAGCTAAATGCCCAAACTGTTTACTCCGTAAAGTATGAAGCACAGGCCGATGTAAAAGTGTATGTTGTAGAGTATGAGTCTCAAGCAGACTTGCTGGTCTACAAAGAAGACTATTCATCTCGTGCTAAGGGTAATGAAGGGAATTGGTTTTTCGTGGATTACCAATCACAAGCAAATAAGAGTATCTACTTTGTTAAGTATGAATCGCAAGCAGACTTAAACATCTACTTTGTTAAATATGAATCAAAAGCGGGTTGGCGGAATAAGGAGAAAATTCATTTAATGTATTAATCAACCGAATCTTTTAAGGCCCATATTCTAATGCGGCCATCGATTACAAAGGCATTTTAGCTGTCAATTCATAAGGCTTGAAAAAGTTAGACTCATTTATCTACTCTTCCTTTGGTTTTCGATTGCGTTTCTTTTTTCTTTTTCTCCCCCAAATTTTCTCATTGTAAATACCTTCAATTTTGATTTTTCGCTCATCGTCAGTTAAAAAAACGGACAAGTCAGCCAAAGCAGATTTACCAACTACGTATATATTTATTGACTCATTATTTCTTCCGGATTGTCGGTTATTGATGTACCAATGCCCGTCTAAATTTCTCGCGTGATGTATAGACTTCGTTGGAAAAACTATGGCATCCGCATTCCATTCGAAACTGGTGAAATACACCTTTAGATCGGCTTCCCATTCATGCTCTACAATTGTGATCACCTGTGCATCGACGTAGTAGCTTGTCATTAGGACTATTAAAAGTGTTTTAATGGTTTTCATAAAATCGGGCTTTACTAGGATCAAGTTATAGATAGTTTAGAGTTTAACACTTTCATGTGGACTATATTATTTCTCAAGGGCTGTCTAAAATGGCCTCCTACTCAAGCAAATCGCATTATCTTGCTCGTTCGTATGATGACAGAAGTTGTGAGAGTGTTTTCGTTTAGTCGATATGGTCTGTTTCTAGTGCTCATTTTTAGCAGCATTTCACTACACGCCCAATTAGCTATAAATGAACTCAATAGTAAGGGCGGTTTTACGGATGAAACAGGCGATGATGTGGATTGGATTGAAGTATTCAACTATTCAGCGGATTCATTATTCCTCGCCGACTACTTTCTCAGCGACAAACCAGATAATCTTGATAAATGGCAATTCCCAAACCGCTATTTAAGAAGTCAAGAACTCATAACAATATGTGCATCGGGTAGAGGACTGGTAAAATTTCCAAGTCATTGGGAAGCTCTGGTAGTAGCAGAAAACATTTGGAAGTACTGGAACGCCTCGAGCCCGCCGCCAAACTATAACGATTGGAACCAATTAGGTTTTAACGATCAAAACTGGAGCTCTGGGCAAGGAGGTATAGGTTACGGCGATAATGATGACAATACTACAATTGCAGCTACCCCGTCCATCCTCATGCGTAAAGAATTTCAAATCGTCGATATTCAAGACATAACACACCTCTTGTTTCATGCAGATTACGACGACGGATTCATCGCCTATTTGAATGGGGTAGAAATCATGCGTTCGGATAATTTCGGAAGTGTTACTCCTGCTTACAATGAATTCACAACGTTTGATAAGGAAGCGGTGATGTATACAGGCGGAATGCCTGAAAGCCAATTGTTCGATGCAGAAGCAGTTCAGAATTTACTTCAATCGGGGACGAATGTTCTGGCTGTACGCGTGCACAACGCGAGTGCAAATTCATCCGACATGAGTAGTAATTTTTATTTATCCGCCGGAATCGAATCGACAGATTTCAACTACCAAAGCCTTCCGAGCTGGATACAAACGCCGTTGATTTTACCCCATGCAGGATTCAAACTATCACACGGCGAAACCGTTTGTATCAGCGATTCAAACGAAACACTGCTCGACAGCGTATACATTCCCTTCGATATAACACGCTCCATAAGTAGAGGCCGTCTACCCGACGGGACTGGGAATTGGTGCTATTTTAATGCTCCTTCCCCAAATGAATCTAACATTCAAAACACCTGTTATTCAGGAATAACAGAAACACCTACGCTTGATCTTTCTTCAGGCTGGTATCCAGTGGCGCAACAGGTTACAGTTACATTACCGACCAACAGCAAGGGGTACTACACCACAAATGGAGATGTACCCGATAGAAACGACACAGAGATCAACGGACCCATATACATATACGCTACGGGTGTGCTGAGTGTTCGTGCTTTTAGCGATATAGATGAACTCCCGAGCACGGTGGTAGACCGCACATACGTAATAAATGAGGATAACCACGATCTCCCCGTAATATCCATAATAACAACAGAAAATCATCTCTGGGATTGGAATAGCGGCATCTATGTTATGGGACCCAACGCAAGCACCAACTATCCCTATTTTGGTAGTAACTTTTGGCAACCTTGGTCCAGAAAATCACGAATGGAATTTTTCGATGGCAACCGAAACAAACAGTTTGATGCCGTTTTTGACTTAGAAATTCACGGCGGTTGGTCAAGAGCAGAACCGCAAAAATCATTTAGAATAGATGCGAAATCCATTTATACCGGAGATGTCGAATATCCATTAATTCCTCGAAAGCCTGAAATTACGAGCTTCAATAACTTTAATCTTCGCAACGGCGGGCAGCACAGTCTTTTCGATCGCATCCAGGACGCAATAATGAGCCGTTTGGCAGAAGGCACGAACATTGATCGAATGGGTTATCAAGCATGCATCGTTTATCTAAATGGCGCGTATTGGGGTCTGTATGGTATTCGTGAGAAGTTCGACGAGCACTACGTAGAGAGTAATCATGGCGTTGATAAAGATGAAATCCAATTATTAAATCGAGAAGGTGCCCTAGTTGGTGATGCTAGCCATTTCGTCGAATCGCACCAAATCATTACCAACATGAGCACATCTGCGTCGAACTTCGTAGCGGTTCTAAGTTCGCGTTTTGATTTGAAGAACTACATCGACTACTTCGTTTTTGAAACCTACATCCAAAACCGCGACTGGATGGGTATAGATTGGGAACTGAATAACGTCAAGCTTTGGCGACAAGATACTCTAAACGCCACTTGGCGTTACATGATGTACGATACCGACTTTGCGTTTGGACTCTATGGCGGAGATATCTATCAGAACTATATCAATAAAGCCCGCAACCCGAGCTACCCCAACCAACATTCTCAAATCTTCGATCATATCCTAGATAATTCAGATTTTCGTTGCCGCTTCGTTAACCGCTACGACGACCTCATCAACACCACCTTTCAAGCAGATCATTTCAATGCAGTCACGAATGAGCTTAAGGCAAAATTAGATCCTGCCATTCCTGATCACGTGGCGAACTGGAGCAGCCAAATGGGCCCCAATTCCTATTCATATTGGCTCAATGCAGTCAACGGAATCAAAACCTATAATAGTTCCCGTATTGCCACTGCACGTCAGCATTTAAACCAAAGTTTATCATTACAAGGTCAACGAGAGCTCGATCTTGCTGCTTCACCTGTAAGTTCAGGACACGTTAAATTAAATAGTATTACCCCTGATTTACCATGGGAGGGAATATACCATGGTGCTTGTCCCGTCGCGGCTCAGGCCATTCCTAGTTTTGGCTTCCTATTCTCGCATTGGTATTCTAACGCCACCGACTACAACGATTTACTACAAGATTCTATAGCAGTTACTTTATCTGCAAACACTACGCTTATTGCGCATTTTGATACTTGTAAAAATGTCGTAAATGCTACTATTGAGAAGTCAGAGAGAATGCTCAAAGCTAGCGTCTCTGTTGCCGTCTCTAATCCTTCTTACGAATGGCTTTACAATGGAACCATCGTTTCTACAGACAGTGCTATTTACAACCCATTAGATGGGAATTATCAACTCAGGGTGCGTTTTGATTCTTGTGAGATTCAATCCGATACGTTCATTGTCAATAATGGAGATTACAGCATTCACTTATTCCCTAACCCGGCAGTTGATAAGCTTAATGTTCAATTCTTAATGGGGCAACAAGAAAACATGACCCTAGAGATTTATGGCTCGGATGGCCAGCGCGTCTGGGAAACTACGTATACCGATTTCCTAGGCCAATTCAACACCGCCATCGACGTTTCCCCCTTTGCACGCGATCTTTACATGCTACGCATCACCACGCCTTCTCGGACGTATGCAGAAAGATTTATACTAGTAGATTAAAGGCAATCCTTAACGCACCAACGTCACCCTAACCTTCTTCTTTTTCAAGCGTTGGTTATTCGTGCGTTCAATCACCCGATGGGCAATGGTACGTTTTACTGCAACGAAAGCGCAATTCTGCTGTAGTTCTATAATCCCTAATTCATCTTTAGATAAACCTCCGGTCTTAAAAAACATTCCTGCGATATCACCTTTAGAGATTTTATCTTGTCTTCCCCCAGTGATATACAAAGTACTCCAAGCATCAATGTCCTTAATTTTAGCCGCACGAAGCGCTTGTAAAGACTCGGTTTCAGGTTTAGCGGATTTTATAAAATCAGGCAGACGCTTGCCCTCAGTGTGAAGTACATAAGCTGCACCCTCTGCATTCATGCGTGCTGTACGTCCGTTGCGATGTGTGAATTCGTTCGAATGGTACGGAAGCTCGAAGTGAATAATGAATTTGATCTCTGGAATATCCAGGCCGCGGGCAGCGAGATCAGTGGCTAAAAGTAATTGGCATGTACCGTTGCGAAACTTTACCAAAGCCCGTTCTCTGTCGATCTGCTCTAATCCACCATAAAAACATTCGTGCTCAATAGCATGGTCAAAAAGGAAATCACTGACTTCGTGCAACGACTCCTTAAAATTGCAAAATATAATACCCGGCTGTCCTTTTAATGCATCAACCGCTGAGCGCAGGGTATCCAATTGTTTCCCTGCGGGCGCTGCAATGGTCTTCACCGTTAACTGAGGTCGGTGCTGGTTTAAATAATCGATCGTTAATGGGTCGTTTAAACCTAAAAATTTTGGGATTGCCACCGCGTCAGTTGCTGAGGTTAGAACGCGTTGTTCCACCGCTCCTAAGCTTCGAACTATCTCAGACATCTCGCGCTCAAAGCCCACCTCAAGCGACTTATCAAATTCATCCAAAACCAGTGTTTTGATACGGGTTAGATCGATATCGTCACGGCGAAAGCGGTCCGCTATTCGCCCTGGTGTTCCTATCAATAGCGCCGGTCGGTGTTTGAGGTCTGCTTTATCCAACGCACCCGAACGGCCGCCGTAGACCGCATTAATTTTGAATCCCGAACCCAATTTTCGTGCAACTTGCTCAATCTGCATGGCAAGCTCACGAGAAGGCACCAAAACAAGTGCTTGAACTTCCGATAGGTTTGGATCCAATCGCTCAATGATCGGCAATAAAAAAGCCAATGTTTTTCCGCTTCCTGTTGGTGATAAAACCGCAACATCATTCCCTGCGTAAATGGCCTTTCTAGCCTCTGTCTGCATCGGATTTAAGGTGGAAATATCGAATTTTTCAAGGAAGCTTTTAAGTACTTCTTTGCGTTTAGGCTGCTCTGCTTTCATCTGCAATTATTTTGGGTGGCTCAATGAAGACTTATACTTCAACTGAAGTCCCATTAGGAAGTTACGCAAATACTGTCCTTTCACGTAGCGGTAGGATTTGTGCGAAGGTTTCCTAAAAAACGCACTCAACTCGTGTGGACTCAAATTACGATCTACCAAAGCGAAAATCTCTAGCATATCTTCTGATCGCATATTGAACGCGATTTTTAACTTTCGTAAAATGGTATTGTTGCTCATTTCGTCTTCCGGTGTAGGCGGCGGTCCTTCTTGCGCACCTCTGCGTTCAATGATAATGCCGTTTAAAAAAATGGCCAATTCACGATCGGTCATCATAATAAATCGGTCTTCCTCTTCTTTGCCCGCCCATCCTTTATATTGGACCTCACTCACTTCAAAACCTGTAGCAGCAAAAAGTGCAACTACATGGTCGTAGTGGTAGCCAAACAGATACCGTAGCCGTCTGTAAATATCATTATTGATCATAAAAATGCCCTCGAATCTAGAGTTGGCTTAGCTTTTCGTCTGCTGCTTATTCTTTTACCTCAGGTACTGCCGATCCTGCCGGTTTACCCTTTTTTGGATTGGGTAGCGCGTCGTAAATAAGACGGTACTTTGTAGGTTCGCGCTTCTTCTTTTCACGCTTCGGTGCATCGCCTTCCGTTTTACTACGGGGTGGTTTACGGTCCGGTTTTCCATCTTTAGCAGCGCGTGATTGCTCCCGCTTGGGACCGCGGTTATTTCTGCCGCCGCCTTTTGAACCTGATTTGCCACGGCTCTGACCCTTCCAAGAAGGACCCTCGCCTAATTCCGTAGGAGGTTGATCTTTCTCTAATTCACGGTCGATAAGCTGCTCGATCTTTGAGAATTTGAACATATCGTCAGCACATACCAATGTCACGGCCATTCCTTCGGTCTTAGCACGTGCTGTACGCCCTATACGGTGTACATAATCTTCAGCATCACCGGGTACATCATAATTGATCACTAAATCAATTCCTTTGATGTCAATCCCTCTAGACATAACATCCGTCGCGACCATAATACGGGTCTTTCCGCTTCGGAAATCGCGCAATGCTTCTTCGCGTGCATCCTGCTCGTAGTCGGACGAAATACCCTGACAAGCGTAGCCCTTTTGTAATAATGTTCGGGCCAATTTCTCCACCTTCTTCTTCGTTGAACAGAATATAATGATGGCTTGAAAATCATCCTTATCGCCCAATATATGACGAACTAAAGCTACTTTCTGCTCTTCATGGGCGAGGTATACCTTTTGGGTCACACCATCGGCCGGCTTCGAAATTGCCACACTGATCTCGTCCGGTTCGCTTAAGATTTCCTTCGCCAATTTGCGAATCTTAGGGGCCATCGTTGCCGAGAACATTAAACTTTGACGCTCCGCTGGTAGGGCATCAATGATTTTTAAAATGTCGTCATAGAAACCAATGTCCAACATCCGGTCGGCCTCATCGAGAATCAAATGCTTAACGGTATCAAATTTCACATAGCCACGTGCCATATGGGCCATTAATCGACCCGGAGTTGCTACAATGATATCGGCGCCACCTTTGAGTGCATCCGCTTCAGCTTCCCAGCTTACCCCATCGCCACCGCCATAAACGGGGTAACACGATGCATTCGTGAAGTAGGCAATCCCTTGAATCTGCTGATCAATTTGAATGGCCAATTCTCGCGTGGGGCACAAAATGAGCACCTGTACGCCGTCGCTTGGCGCATCTGCGATCTGGTTTAATGTAGGTAATACGAAAGCTGCCGTTTTTCCCGTTCCCGTCTGCGCACAGCCGATCAGGTCTTTTCCATCTAATATGGTGGGAATGGCTTTTATCTGAATCTCTGTTGCCTCTTCAAAGTTCATGTAGAACAAGGCATCAAGGATAGTTTCGTTTAATTTAAATTCTGAAAATTTCATTCAATTAGTTTAGGCTTAAATACGCCACCAGTTCCAAAGTGTTGGAAATGGCTAAGGACGAAGGGCCAGTGCCCACCGACCATTGCGTGCGGTCGATCGTAAAGGTCGCAACCCATTCATTGTTTGTACGTTGAACGACGCGAACACTTATAGGATGTGTTTCATCGCGCAAGGTAAGGCCTCCTTGCATGTCGTAGGTGGTTTCGTCACCAATTTTCCGCACAACATCAATTTTATCCGCTGTAAAACAAATAGTTGGGAATCGGTTTACATCTAGATACTCTTGCTTTTCCTTCACGTTTTTATCTCGTGCGGCGATTGACGTTTTAAAGGTGTTGGCTGGCAGACATGCTTCGAAAGAAGTCAACATATCCGAATCCATTAAAGCCTGACCTTGGACGTCCGAAAAACTTCCCTTCACTGTACTAAACACAAACTCCTTTATTTCAAAAGAAACCGTTCCGGTCAGCTGCTTTTCGACAGGTTGCGCTACCAATGCCGAAGTGAAAAGAAAAAGGGCTACGAGCAGTAAAGTACGAATCATCTTAAAGTAATTTATTAAAACCATGTTCCCTTAACAACTGAAGACGGGGTCCATGTTCAATAAACTCAATAGGAAGTTTGTGTGTAATGCATTTTCCGGGGTGGTCTATTTCTGCCATAAGTGCTTTCACTGCACCGGCTAATCCGCCCCACCCTGTACTTTCTTCAAAAACGTGTATTTCTTCAAAATCGGATAAAATAGTGCCGAAATCATCAAAAAACGGCCAGTTTTGCGCCAAATGAAGGTGATTTTCGCCTTTTTTCATTAAATCAGAAAGTGCACCTGTGCTCACCCAAAGGCTGGATCCATCTGATTTTTTCAACCATTCGTAGGCACGAAAATCCGTCGGCGTTCCTCCTTGCGTTCGCGCTTTTGGATAACGAATAAAAAGCGGCCCAGCTGGAGGACAAGCGGCGGCTTCCAAAAGCATTCCCTGTAACTCATTACCGTTTCGTGGACTCCAAACAGTTACTCCGGGGATGTTCATTAGAAAATCACTGTCGAACACACCGTGATGTGTGGGGCCGTCCGATCCTACTATACCTGCGCGATCAACCAGGAATACCACTGGCAATTGCTGCAAGGCAATGTCGTGAACTAATTGGTCAAAAGCCCGCTGTAAAAAGGTACTGTAGATATGCACCCAAGGTCGTCCTCCGGCTGCTGCAATACCCGCCGCAGTCGTTACCGTATGTGCTTCGTTGATTCCTGTATCGATTAATCGGTCTGCGTAGCGTTCGCGTAATGGTGCAAAACCACTACCTGCAAACATGGCCGGACTGAGTATTTGAATATCCGTAGTTGACTCGAAAATTGCGCCCATGCTTTCAGCAGCCCACCACTGAAAAGTAGTTCCGGGCTTGTAGGACTTCGGCGGACTCAAATCTGGACGCTTCGTCTTTATGTGAAGGGTCTGCGGGCCCGGCTGTGCCAATACCTGCTGCAATGCATCCACCAGGGCCCGCACATCATTCCCCTGCTCAAGGAAAGTGTAGTGCCACCCTAACGATTGCATGTACGTACCGTAGGATTGCGCGTTGTGCAACGCACCGACCGTTGGGTCAATACTGCCCTCATTATCGTTGATGATGACTAATGCATCTGCGCCCAAAGTACCCAAATGATTAAGCGCCTCAAAACTCTGGCCGCCGGTAAGCGATCCGTCTCCTATCACCGCCACACGATGTCTCGTCCTCTCAGCCATCTGATCGGCAAGACAAACGCCTGTTAATGCAGAAATACTTGTAGATGCATGACCTGCTCCAAAGAAATCGTATGGGCTTTCGGCGCGGCTCAGAAAACCTGATATGCCACCCGGTTTGCGCATGTTCGCTAGTTCGTCCATGCGACCTGTAAGTGCTTTGTGCACATAAGCTTGGTGACCTACGTCCCATACCAGAATGTCCTCAGGTGTATTCAAGACGTAATGCAAAGCCACCGTTAATTCAGCGACAGCAAGGGAACTTTCGAGGTGTGGAATCTTATCCGTGACCGCAGCGACGACCTGCTCTACCAAAGAATTGGTAAAGTCATCGAGTTGCGGTGGTTCTAATGCACGGAGGTCTGCGATCATGGCTCAAAATTAGCGCAAATAAAAACCCGCGGCGCTGCGCGCCGCGGGTTTTTCACTTTAACGCTTTTTACGGTCATTTAATTATGCGAACCACCGCGCCATGGTGCGCTGAATGCGTTCAAATAAATAATACATAACCGGTACAATAACTAAGGTGAGGAATGTTGCAAAGGTCAAACCGAAGATGACAGTCCAGGACATTGGGCCCCAGAAGACTACGTTATCACCACCAAAGAAGATGTGCGGATTGTTTTCACTGAAAAGGGTGTAGAAATTTATATTCATACCCGTCGCTAATGGAATCAAACCTAAAATTGTTGTAATCGCTGTAAGCAGTACTGGACGTAAACGCGTACGCCCTGCTTCTACGATAGTATCAACAAGCTCAGGAACTGGCAACAAAGTTTTTTCATCCAAGCCTAATTCTACTCGCTTACGCGCACTCAGTTGCTTGATAAAGTCAATCAATACTATGGCATTATTCACCACAATTCCCGCAAGCGATATGATCCCGATCATGGTCATCATAATGACGAATTCCATGCGGAAAATGACCAAACCTAGCAATACTCCAATCAAGGAGAAAACTACCGTAACGAGGATAATGAAAGGTGTAGATGCCGAATTGAATTGGCTTACAAGGATTAAGAAAATCAAAAAGACTGCCATCAATAACGCTCCAGATAAGAAGCTCAATTCTTTAGCTTGTTCTTCCTGTTCACCGGTAAAGTCTACACTCATGCCTGAAGGTAAGGTGTAATTTGCCATAGCTGTTTTAATTGCATCCACCGTTTCCGTTGGGTTGGCCCCTTCGAGTACATTCGACTGAATAGAGATTACACGTTTCAAATTCTTACGCTTCACAGAAGAGAACGTCGATGTTTTCTTCGCCTTAGCGACTGCTGAAATAGGCACTTGCTTGATTCGACCCGACGCTTGATCACGGAATGTGATTTTTTGATTCATCAAATCTTCCACATTATAGCGGTACGCATTACTCATACGAATATTGATGGGGTAGTCGTCCTCGCCGTCTTTGAATCGGCTTACTTCTTTACCGAACAATGCCGTACGCATGGCATCGCCAATCTGTGCTGAACTCAATCCTAAAGCACGCGCTTTTACGCGGTCCACCTCGATAGGCATTTCAGGTTTACCCGTCTCAACATCGAGCTTTAACTCCTCTATGCCTGCGATGCGTTTCGCATCGATAAACGCACGAATTTCATCGGCCGTTTCGACCAATTCGAAGTAATTATCACCACTGATCTCAATGTTCACAGGTGGGCCTGTTGGGGGGCCATTACTGTCTTTATCCACAGATACAACCACTCCAGGGTAATCACTTAAAGTCTCACGAATCTTATTCAATACATCCGCAGAATTCACACGATTGCCCTCAAGATCTATACGGTCTGCAAATTTGTGGAACTGAACAGTAATTTTCGCTTTGTTTGGTGTCTGCGCCATAGAAGGGCCGGCGTTAGGATCAGAAGTACCTTCACCCACCTGAGCAATCACAGATTCAACCATGTAGTTCTGACTTTCACCGTTATCGTCCGTGTATGCATACGACTGTACAATGGCCATTACTTCTTTTTCCAATTCCAACGTCACTGCGTTCGTCTCTTCAATATCAGTACCAATAGGCATTTGAATGTATACCATAGCCTGGTTTGGCATGTTTTCCGGGAAGAACAAAGTCTTCGGCGGGAATGCACCTAGTAATACCCCAGAAAAGATGAGGAGCACGACAGTACCGCTAAAGAAGAACACCGGTTTCTTACCGCTCAAGGCATAAGCCAACGTCTTTTTAAAACCATTCTCTAAAGAAGGTAAGGCAGTGCCCTGGAACCATTTGGTTGCTGGAACCACGAAATAGGCATAGATCAGTGCAAAGCCTCCACCGTAGATAAATAAATTACCGAAAGCCATTTTACCGGCTCCATAGGCGACACTAACACCAATAACAATGGCAAGCAGCGAACGAATAGTGAGTTTTCTCTTGTTTAATGGAGCCTCTTCTACTTTCATCAACGCTGCCGTCAATCCTGGGTTGATAACTAATGCAACAAAGAGTGAAGAAGATAATACTGTGATTAAGGTAAGTGGCAAATACTTCATGAATTCACCGAAGAGCCCTGGCCAGAAGGCCAGTGGTAAAAATGCTGCGAGCGTAGTTGCAGTGGAAGCAATGATCGGTAAAGCCACCTCACCGGCGCCTAGTTTCGCCGCTGTAATGCGATCGTAACCTTCATCCATGAATCTGTAAATATTCTCTACGACCACGATTCCGTTGTCTACAAGCATTCCCAATGCCAATACCAATGCAAAAAGCACGATAGTATTTAGGGAAATACCCAAAGCATTCAAAATGACAAAACTCATCAGCATCGACATAGGAATGGCAATCCCAACGAACATCGCATTGCGGAGTCCCAAGAAGAACATTAATACCAATACCACTAATAGCATACCGAAAATGATGGAGTTCTCGAGGTCAGCCACCTGCGTTTTCGTTTGCTCAGAGGTATCGTTCGTTACCGAAATATTCAGGTTATCCGGGAAGTAGCCGTCTTGCGCTTCAGCCAACAATCCTGCGATTTTTTCGCTGACGATGATCTGGTTTTCACCAGAACGTTTAAATACATCGAGCATAACTACTGAAGCACCGTATTGTCGCGCATACGATTGACGCTCTACTTCATCGAATTCAATCTCAGCAACGTCACCTAAACGGACCAATTGCATTTTTTCACTCTTAATAATCACGTTCCGCAACTCATCCAAATCACGAATCTCACCCACCACACGAACGTTTCGGCGGTAGCCATCTACAAGAAGATTCCCTCCTGAAATGGTCATGTTTTCATTTTGAATTGCACCGGCGATATCGCGGAAGCTCAGCTGCATGCTTTCAAGCTTTTTACTGTCCACTAAAACGCGTACTTCTTTCGCGTCAATACCGCGGATGTCCACCTTCGAAATCTCGGTCAAATCTTCAATTTTTTCTTCGAGGTATTCGCCGTATTCCTTCAATTGGTCCAATGAAAATTCACCCGACATATTGATATTCATGATCGGCATCAATTCGGAGAAGTTCAACTCAAAGACGTTCGGATCTGCCGGTAAATCTGTAGGGAAGTCTGGCTGGCCCATAGCCGCATCGACTTTATCTTTTACTTTACGCAACGCCTCGTCCGGGGTCACATCAAAATTAAATTTGACCTGAACAGTAGAATAGCCTTCCACCGAAGTTGAATTAATCTTATCTACGCCGGAAATCCCATTGATTTCCTTTTCTAATGGACGTGTGATAAGTTTCTCTATATCCAACGGTGAGTTTCCAGGATACGGCGTTCCCACATAAATCTCTGGGGTTACAATCTCCGGAAAGGCCTCCGAAGGCATCGATGTATAACTTTTAATACCTGCGATAAAAATGATCGCGGTAAGCACATAGACAGTCATCGTGTTCTTCACCGAAAAGGTAGAGGGACCGAACTGTTTGATGAGACTTTTCTTTTCTTCCATGCTAGTATAGCCTGTTTGGATTATCCTATAATAACGTTCTGGCCGGTACGAACGCTTCGCGATCCCTTGTCCACAACTACGGTTCCTGATTCAAGTCCCGTTAAAATTTCCGTTTTTCCTTCAAAAGTCAAGCCCGTACTGACCCATGTTTTTACCACCTCGAAGTGGCTAGCGCCAGCGACAGGCTTCAGTGTGTAAATAAAGTCATTGCCTTCAACGTCTTGCTGAACAAGGCTTGCAGGCACAGTTAACGCAGTTGCATTACTATAATCTTGAAGCGCTACGTGTACCATTTGGTTCGGCTTAGCACCTTCGCTGACAGGAAGGCTCACGTTGATAGAAAAGGTGCGGTTACCTTCCTGAATGAATTGGCCCACTTGAAGTACTTGTGCAGCTACCTCGTAGTCCATAGAAGTGAACGCAACATTCGCTGGCGTTCCAACGCGAACGCGATTGGCATACGACTCTGGAACATCCGCTTTGACGTATACGCCCGAGGTATTTACGAGACGCATTGATGGCATCTGTGGTCCCGCCAATTCACCTTCTTTTGCGAAGATGTTATCGATCGCCCCAGCAAATGGTGCACGAATTTCACTAAGCGCAATCTGCTCCTGCAAGGTGGCGACCTTTTGCACTAATCCGTCGTAGTTGTTCTTTGTCTGTAAGTATTGAATCTCTGAACCGATTTGTTCGTTAATCCATAGTTTTTCTTGCTTCTCAAAGACTGTTTTCGCAAGTGTCAAACCGTTCTCCAATTCCTTTAAAGACGACTTCAAGAGATCTGTATCGAGAGTCATTAATAATTGACCCTTTGCAACACGCTGTCCGTTGCTGACGTAAATTTTCTCAACTTTTCCGCTCGCCGTTGGGTATAGGCTAATGCTCTTGTCAGCAGCCACAACACCAAAAACATCGAAATAATGAACAAACGTTGATGGGTTTACCTCGATTGACGTCACCCGGTCGTAACGCTCGACGGTATCTAACGCAATCAATTTTTCATCGACGGCAGCAATTTCTGCATCCACCGTCGCACGTGCCTCAACAAGGCTGTCTTTCTTTGCCATGAGCTCCTCCATGGTACCTGTAGATTGTTCTGGTGCACCACACGATGCGAGAACTACGCTTCCTAATATGAATCCTAATTTTTTCATGTTACGGTATTATTGCTTTTGCTGTTTTGTCATTAAATATTCTAGTTCGGACTTTTTGTCCAATGCGTTTTGTGCCGCCACAAACATGGCCTGAAGCGCCTCCTGATATTGCGATTCCGTTTGTGTTAACTCCATCGAAGAGGCTAAGCCTTCGTCGTATTCTTTACGTCGTTGATCGCGAATACGTTTCGCCAGTGCAACATTTTCCTTCTGTGCTAAAAAATTCGCAATGCCTTGATGAAATTCGTTCATCGAAGCACCATGTTGCATAATCAAACCTTCCTCTAATTGCTGTAATCCTATCCTTGCTTGATCGCGCTGAATCTTAGCCTCCTGAACCTGCGCGCGTCCATTTCCTGAGGAAAATAATGGGACGCTAATGCTTCCTGCGACCAAACTGCTTGGGATATCTACAGAGGCATCCCCGAAAATATTTGCCTCGCTACTCATATATTGAATGTTGTTCTGATAGCTCACTCCAATGGTAGGTAAAAACGCCAATTGCTTGTTCAATACTTGCAACTTCGCGCCCTCAACTTGATTTGCCATACCGAGGTAGTCTACAGATTTCGTGGGATCAAATCCTATGGTCGTCAGCGTACTTGCCGCAGCTGCGCTTACCACTAAATCTTCCATTTTATCCGCCAAAAGCACCGCTTGCTTTACTGGGTATCCCATCTGCAACTTCAGCAACATCTTCGCAACATTCGCTTGACCTTCGCTGTAACGCAGTGCGTTTTCAATATTGTTGTAGTTCAACATCATTTGATCCGCATCAGCCTTACTCACTAACCCAGCTTCATTCATTTTCTTCATTTCCGAAGCGAGATCGGCCAAATAGTCTTTATTCGCCTTCAAAACCGCAACACTTTCTTCACTAAGAAGGGCCAGGTGGTATGCCTTCGCTACCTCACGTTTCAACTCCGCCTTGCTCTGATCCATGCCAATCTCTGCACTTTCCTTCAACACTTTCGCTGCCATTAATGCAACGACGTAAGAGCCGTCAAAAATCAATTGGTTTACCACCAATCCTCCTTGTGCCTGGTAGTCTGTTCCGAAGACAAGCTCATCTAGTACACCATTTCCATCAAAATCAGTCACTAATGCACCCAACTCTAAGTTGTATATGTACTGTCCACTAGCCGATGCTTGTGGCAAACCAGCGGCTAAGTTTTGGAGATAAATTTGACGTGCGCGCTGAATTTCTAATTCCGCAATCTGCACACCATAGGCGTGATCAAGCGCGTACTCTTGCGCTGAGGCAAGAGTAAACTTCTCTTGCGCTTGGGCCATGAAAACGCTGAAAATCATGCTGAAGAGCACTACTGTTTTTCTCATTATTGTGTTGCTATTAATTGATTCAAATATTCTAGTCCATTTGCAGTTGCGATACCGCGAATGTGATAGCGCAAGCTGGTCTTGCGCAATTGGTCCAATTTGATATGCTCGTTTGAAATCACTCCTTCATGTACCGCCAAAACATGACCGTAATACAACAATGAAATGTGATCTACATGGAGGTCCTCACGGTATAAACCTTCACTAATACCGCGTTCTAAATTGCGTTTGGTTACCGTAAAAACGATATCCTCACGTTTGGCTTTCATATTAGTTGCAATGGAAGGATAATAATGTTCCAATTGGTGCAACATACGATCCTTGTCGTCGCGCATATGCACCTCAGCGAAGCGCTCCATGGCAAAAAGTTGATCAATGGCATTCCCATCCACATTGGAAATAGCTTCTTCCAGTTCCGCCTTCATAAAGACAACCGCTTGCGCGAAAGCTTTCTCCAATAAATCCTCTTTGTTTTTGACGTGTTTGTACAATGTCTTTTTCGATATTCCACAACGGCTTGCGATCTGATCCATGTTCACGCTCTTAATACCGAACTGCAGAAACAATT